>OLGE01000550.1_pt1 | contig 43821 bp, 42 predicted proteins | sample 1605151 | NCBI WGS metagenome assembly OLGE01 (sample SAMEA3888912, study PRJEB22519) | human gut metagenome | biome: human gut; feature: human-associated habitat; material: faeces | place: Denmark | collected 2010
CCCTCACCGCCCGCATCGGCGATGCCGGCAAGCGCCTGCACACCGGCCGCAGCCGCAACGATCAGGTGGCACTGGATATCCGTATGTATACCAAAAAGGAAATTATCGCGATTAAAGAACTGGTGAAAAACCTGATGGTAACACTGAACGATTTCGCGGCAAACCATACCGAAACGATTTTACCCGGCTATACGCACCTGCAGCGCGCACAGCCTGTTACACTGGCGCATCACCTGCTTGCGTATGTGGAAATGTTCAAGCGCGACTACGACCGCCTTTGCGATACCTACAAACGCACAGACGTAATGCCTCTGGGCAGCGGCGCACTTGCCACCACCACCTACCCTCTGGATAGATATGCCGTTGCTGCGGAGCTTGGCTTTGCCGCAATCACCATGAATAGCATGGACGGCGTTTCCGACAGAGATTTCTGCATTGAGCTGGCATCCACGCTTTCTATCCTGATGATGCACCTGAGCCGCTTCTGCGAGGAAATCATCCTCTGGAGCAGCCATGAATTCCATTTCATCGAGCTTTCCGACGCATATTCCACAGGCTCCAGCATTATGCCCCAGAAAAAGAACCCCGATGTCACCGAGCTGATCCGCGGCAAAACCGGCCGCGTGTACGGCGATCTTACCACCCTGCTCACCATGATGAAGGGCCTGCCCCTTGCCTACAACAAGGATATGCAGGAGGATAAAGAGGCTATTTTTGATGCGGTGGACACCCTTTCGCTGTGCCTGCGCACCATTACCCCCATGCTGGAAACCATGCGCACCCTGCCCGCCAATATGCGCGCCGCAGCCGCCAAGGGCTTTATCAATGCCACCGACTGCGCCGACTATCTCACCAAAAAGGGCGTGCCCTTCCGCGATGCCTACAAGCTTACCGGCAGCATGGTGGCGCACTGCATTGAAACCGGCAAAACGCTGGAAGAGCTTACGCTGGAGGAATTCAAAAGCTTCAGCCCGATTTTTGAAAACGATATATTTGAAGCCATTGATCTGATCAACTGCTGCGAGGGCCGCCGCAGCCAGGGCGGCCCCAGCAAGGCCAGCGTAAAGGCACAGATCGCCGCCGCGCAGGCCCAGATCAAAAACTGGGAGGAGCAGCACCATGAGCAAATTTAAGGTTTTTATTGACGGCAGCGCCGGAACCACCGGCCTGCGCATTTTCGACCGCCTTTCCAAAGAACCGGACATTGAGCTGCTCAGCATCAGCGAGGAGGGCCGCAAGGATGTGAACGAGCGAGCCAAGGTGATCAACGCCAGCGACCTGACCTTTCTGTGCCTGCCCGATGCCGCCAGCCGTGAGGTGATGCCGCTGGTAAAGCCGGAGGTGAAAATTCTGGACACCAGCACTGCCTTCCGCACCGACCCGGCGTGGGCCTATGGCCTGCCCGAGCTGCACGGATACCGCGACAAGATCAAAGCTTCGGCCCGCGTGGCGGTGCCCGGCTGCTATGCCACAGGCTTTATCACGCTGGTGCATCCCATTGTGGAGCTTGGCCTTGTGCCCAAGGATACCTTTTTCAGCTGCACGGGCATTTCGGGCTATTCGGGGGGCGGCAAAAAAATGATCGCAGACTACGAAAGCCCCGAGCGCCCTGCCCACAGTAAGCTGGATGCCCCCAAAAGCTACGGCCTTTCGCTGGCCCATAAGCATCTGCCCGAAATGCAGGTGATCGGCGGCATTGCCAAGGCCCCCGCCTTTGTGCCGGTGGTGTGCGATTATTACAGCGGCATGCAGGTAATCGTGCCCTTGGATCTTGCCGCCGCAGGCACCACTGCGCAGGCAGTGGCCCAGGGAATGCAGCAGTATTACCAAGGTGAAAGCCAGATCACCGTGCATGCGCTGAATGAGGCCCTGCCTGAAAATGGCCTGTACAGCAACCAGCGCGCCGGCAGCGATGGGCTGGAAATTTACATGACAGCCAACAGCGCAGGCAATGAAATGCTGCTGATCAGCGTGTTTGACAATCTGGGCAAGGGCAGCAGCGGTGCGGCGGTGCAGTGCATGAACGTGCTTTTGGGCCGCCCCGAAACCGCAGGCCTTGAGTAAAGGCAGAGGATAGAGAGTATATAGAGTTCGGTAAGAGCCGATAGAGAGAGTAAGGAAAGTAGTATCAAGAACACCCGAGGGGAAAACGGGAAAAGGAGTAAGAGAATGATGAAAAATGTTGAAATGGCCAAGCTTTTCAGCGAGGCGACCCCCTATATCCAAAAGTACCACGGCAAAACCATGGTGGTGAAATACGGCGGCAACGCCATGATCAACGAGGAACTCAAAAGTGCCGTGATGAACGATCTGGTCACGCTGTGCCTGCTGGGCGTGCGCGTGTGCCTGGTGCATGGCGGCGGCCCGGCCATCAATGAAATGCTGGAAAAGATCGGCCACGAAAGCAAGTTCATCAACGGCCTGCGCTACACCGACGAAGTTACCATCAAGGTGGTGCAGCAGGTGCTGGCCGGGCAGGTGAACAAGGATCTGGTGGCCCGCCTGAAGGGCAAGGGCGTGGGCCTTTGCGGCATGGACGGCCAGATGATGCACTGCACCAAAAAGATCACCAACGACGGCACCGACCTTGGCTATGTGGGCTTTATCGAGCAGGTGGATACCGACTTGATCAACGATCTGATGGACAAGGGCTATATTCCCGTGATCGCCAGCGTGGGCCTGGGGGATGACGGCACGGCCTATAATCTGAATGCCGACACCGCCGCCGCCGAGATCGCCATTGCGCTGCAGGCAGAAAAGTTTGTGAGCATGACGGATATTGCCGGAATTCTGATGGACAAAAACGATGAAAGCACGCTGATCAGCAGCATCGAGATCGGCAAGGTGCCCGAGCTGATGGAAAAAGGCATCATTGCGGGCGGCATGATCCCCAAGGTGAAGGGCATGGTGAACGCCATCAATCAGGGGGTACACGAGGTGTCCATCATCGACGGCCGCGTGCTGCACAGCGTGCTGCTGGAAAACTTTTCGGATCAGGGCAGCGGCACGCTGCTGTATAAAAAGGCGGAGTAAGCCGCGGAAAGGGGAACGATGAGCATGAATGCACAAAAAGTAATGCAGCAGGACGAACAGTATGTAATGCACACCTATAAGCGCGGCCCACTGGTGCTGGAAAGCGGCAGGGGCATGGTGGCCACGGATGCAGACGGTGCGGAATATCTGGATTTCACCAGCGGCATCGGCGTGAACTGCCTTGGCTATTGTGATCCGGACTGGGCCGCCGCCGTGGCCAGGCAGGCAGCCACGCTGCAGCACACCAGCAACCTGTTTTACACCCAGCCCTGCGCTGCACTGGCCGAAAAGCTGTGCAAGGCCGCCGGTTTTGACAAGGTGTTTTTCGGCAACAGCGGCGCCGAGGCCAACGAGGGGGCCATCAAGGCCGCCCGCAAATACAGCTTTGACCGCTACGGTGCAGGGCGCAATGTGGTGGTCAGCCTTGTGAACAGCTTTCACGGGCGCACCATGGCCACGCTTACCGCCACCGGCCAGGATGTGTTTCACAACTATTTCGGCCCCTTCAACGAGGGCTTTGTGTATGTGCCTGCCAACGATGAAAACGCCTTAAAGGCCGCGCTGGATGCCGGCAATGTGTGCGCCGTGATCATGGAAATGGTGCAGGGCGAGGGCGGCGTGATGGCGCTGGACAAAGACTATGTGTCCAAGGCGGTGCAGCTTTGCCGCAGCCGCGATGTGCTGGTGATCGTGGACGAGGTGCAAACCGGCATGGGGCGCACCGGCACGCTGTTTGCCTACCAGCAGTACGATTTTATGCCGGACATCGTAAGCATGGCCAAGGGGCTGGGCGGCGGGTTGCCCATTGGCGCGGTGGGCGTAAGCGCCGCCGTGGCCGCCGGTATGGGCCCGGGCAGCCACGGCAGCACCTTTGGCGGCAACCCGGTGGTGTGCGCCGGTGCCAATGTGGTGATGGATAAGCTGCTGGCCCCCGGATTTTTGCAGAATGTAAACCAGCGCGCCGCCCAGCTGCGGGCCGGGCTGGCTGCACTGCCCCATGTGGCCGAGGTTTCGGGCCTTGGGCTGATGGTGGGCATCCGGCTGGAAGCACCCCTGCAGGCCGCCGATGTGCTGGCTGCGGCACGGCAAAAGGGCCTTTTGTGCCTGACTGCCAAAACCCGCCTGCGCCTGCTGCCCCCGCTGATCCTTACTGAGCAGGATGTGGACAAGGCGCTGGATATTTTGGGCAAGGTGCTGGCCGAAATGGGCTGAGCATAAGAAGATAAAAGAAACCCCGGCTTTCGCCTGAAAAAGCAGAAAGCCGGGGGAATTTTGTGTTTGTGGGGGATCAGCCGGAGTGATGCAGCGCCGCCAGCCAATCCAGATCGCCGTTTTCCAGGCCGTGGATCAGCACCTCAGCCGTGGCAATGTTGGTGGCAACCGGAATGTTGTACATATCGCACTGGCGCAGCAAAAACTGATCGTTGGGTTCGCTGGGTTTGGCATTTACGGGATCACGGAAGAAGAACAGCAGATCCACTTCACCGCAGGCCACCTTGGCGGCGATCTGTTCCGCGCCGCCGCGCGAGCCGGGATACAGACTGGTAATATTTAAGCCGGTGGCCTCATGCAGAAAATGGCCCGTAACAGCCGTGGCCACCAGATTGTGCTTGGAAAAAATACGCACATAAGCCGTACAAAGCTGCCCCAGCAGTTCTTTGCGGGAATCGTGAGCAATGAGAGCGATATTCATAGGGGAGTGTGTCCTCCTTTCCGGCTTGATGAATTTATGAAAAAGCAAACAGCATACAATTTTACTTATTCTTTTATTATTATAGAGGAATCAGCCGTGGGATACAAGAGAAAAATACAAATTTCTCTATAAAAATAAGAAAACCGGGGTTTTAAAAATATGGACTTTTGCGCGATTGTTTCCTATACAGCTTTCAAAGCCCCGGCAAAAAACGCTTGCTCTTTGCCGCAAGCTGTAGTAGAATACAGATAAATCAAAAACAGGGGAGCTTGTGAGAGCAGGCTGAGAGGAAGTGATCCAACTTCGACCCTTTAACCTGATGCGGATAATGCCGCCGTAGGAAGTCATCTGTGCTATGAGTTTTTACAGGAGATGCCGTAACGGGTCATCTCCTGTTTTTTTGTTTTCACAGGGATCATAAGGAAAGGAGAATTCCCCATGCAAAGCTATACCACCCAGATGGACGCCGCCCGCAAGGGCATCATCACCCCCGAAATTGAGGCTGTGGCCCAAAAAGAATACCGCACCGCCGAAGAAATTCGTGCGCTGGTGGCCGAGGGCAAGGTGGCCATTCCGGCCAACAAGCACCACAAATGCCTGAACCCCGAGGGCGTTGGCAGTATGCTGCGCACCAAGATCAATGTAAATCTGGGCGTATCGCGTGACTGCAAGGACTACAACATTGAAATGCAAAAGGTGATGAGCGCCGTGGAAATGGGTGCCGAGGCCATTATGGATCTTTCCAGCCACGGCAACACCCAGCCGTTCCGCCGGAAGCTCACCGCCGAGTGCCCTGCCATGATCGGCACCGTGCCTGTGTATGACTCGGTGATCCACTATCAGCGCGATCTTTCCGAGCTTACTGCCCAGGATTTTGTGGATGTGGTGCGCCTGCACGCCGAGGACGGTGTGGACTTTGTGACCCTGCACTGCGGCATCACCCGCAAAACCATTGACCAGATCCGCAAGCACAAGCGCAAGATGAACATTGTGAGCCGCGGCGGCTCGCTGGTGTTTGCATGGATGTGCATGACGGGCGAGGAAAACCCCTTCTATGAGCATTACGACGAAATTCTGGAGATCTGCGAAGAGCACGACGTTACCATTTCGCTGGGCGATGCCTGCCGCCCCGGCTGCCTGGCCGATGCCACCGATGTGTGCCAGATCGAAGAGCTGGTGCGTTTGGGCGAGCTGACCAAGCGTGCATGGGCCCACAATGTGCAGGTGATGGTGGAGGGCCCCGGCCATGTGCCTCTGAATCAGGTGGCTGCCAACATGGAAGTGCAAAAGAGCATCTGCATGGGGGCGCCTTTCTATGTGCTGGGCCCCCTGGTAACGGATATCGCCCCGGGCTATGACCATATCACTGCAGCCATCGGCGGCGCTGTGGCAGCCATGAGCGGTGCAGCCTTCCTGTGCTATGTCACCCCCGCCGAGCATCTGGCCCTGCCCAATGTGCAGGATGTGCGCCAGGGCATTGTGGCCTCGAAAATCGCCGCCCACGCCGCCGACATTGCCAAGGGGATTCCCCATGCGCGTGATATCGACGATAAAATGGCCGATGCCCGCCGCGCGCTGGACTGGGATGCACAGTTTGCCTGCGCCATTGACCCCAAAACCGCCAAGGCCATTCGAGATGACCGCCTGCCCGAGGATGACCACAGCGACACCTGCAGCATGTGCGGCAAATTCTGCGCCGTGCGCAGCATGAACAAGGCCCTGAACGGCGAGTATATCGACATTCTGTAAACGCTTTGCCCGAAAGGCCGCCCGAAGTGTGTTCGGGCGGCCTTTTTGTGCGCTTGTATGGCGTTTGCAGCCAAAATATGCTATACTTATTCTATATGTGACCCCACGCGGCTTTTTGCCGCAGGAATGCGCCCGGGCTTTGGGAAAAAAGCGGCTGGGCATAAACAGAAAGGTATAAAAGATCCATGAAATACGCAGAACTCAATGTCAGCCCCGAGATCCGCCGTGCGGTGGAGGCAATGGGCTTTACGGAAATGACCGAAGTGCAGGAAAAGGCTATTCCCTTAATGATGGCAGGCCACGATATGATCGCCAAGGCCCCCACGGGCACGGGCAAAACCTGTGCCTTCGGCATTCCGGTGATCGAGCGCATCCAAAAAGAAAAAAAGGTGCCGCAGGCAGTGATCCTGGCCCCCACGCGTGAGCTGGCACAGCAGATCGCAGCCGAGCTGCAGAATTTGTGCCAGTTTATGCCCGAGGTGCGCATTGCGTGCCTGTATGGCGGCGCAAATATGCAGCGGCAGGCCGAAAAGCTGCAAAAGGGCTGCCAGATCATTGTGGCCACGCCGGGCCGCCTGATGGACCATTACAAGCGCCGCACCATTGATGTGAGCGCTGTGGAAACCGTGGTGCTGGACGAAGCCGACGAAATGCTGAACATGGGCTTTTACAAGGATGTGCGGCATATCATTGACCTGATGAAAAACCGCAAAAGCCTTTCCATGTTCAGCGCCACTATCAGCCGCGAAGTGATGGACATCGGCTGGCTGTATCAGCACGATGCCGCCGAGGTGACCGTGCAGCCCAAGCTGGAAAGTATGCCCAAGATCGCCCAGTATAAGCTGCTGACAACCAACCGCGACAAGCTGGGGGATCTGGCGCAGCTGGTGATCGGCGAGGGCTACAAGCGCGTGATGGTGTTCTGCAACACCAAGTTCACCACGGCCACGCTGTGCAATCAGCTTGCGCGCCTGAATTTCAGTGTGGACTGCCTGCACGGCGATTTAAGCCAGGCCGAGCGCAACCGCATTATGACTCGCTTCCGCGAAGGGCAGATCGCCATGCTGGTGGCCACGGATGTGGCGGCCCGCGGCATTGATGTTTCGGATGTGGATGCCGTGGTGAACTATGATGTGCCCAGCGAAAACGAACATTACACCCACCGCATCGGCCGCACCGGCCGCGCCAAGCGCGAGGGCAGCAGCTATCTGTTTTACACCAAGGAAGAGCAGCGCCGTGTAGAGGATCTTTTGCGCCTGACCGGCAACACCGAGGATTGTCTGGATGTGAAATTTGATTTCAACCACGAGCATATCGTGGTGCAGGAAAAAAAGACCGAGGATAAATTCCAGATCAAAATGTACTTCTAAAGCGCTGCGGCAGCCTTGAAAATTTATTATATTGTACGATTTTTATTTTTCCTCTTGACCTTCCCCTTTCTGGAAGGTGTATAGTAAGGCCAGAAACAAAGGGGGCCGCAGCCATGCGCATCAACGAAGCCGCCGAGCAGGCAGGCGTTACCGCCAAAAACATCCGCTTTTATGAGCAGGAAAAGCTGCTTACACCGGCGCGGGAAAAGGGCAACAGCTATCGCACCTATTCCGATGCCGATGTGCGCACGCTCAAGATCATTCGCCTTTTGCGTATGCTGGATTTTCCCATTGCGGAGATCCGCTCGATGCTGGCGGGGGAGCAAAGCCTGCAAAGCGGCCTTGGCCGCCAGCAGACCCTGCTGGAAGACCGCAGCCGAAGCCTGAACGCCGCGCGGGATCTGTGCGATCATCTGGCTGCGGGCGCGGCCTCGCTGGCTGAGCTGGACCCCGATGAATGCCTGGCCGCTGCTATGCAGCAGCAGAAAAAGGGGGTTTGTTTTGTGGATATCAAAAAACAGGATACCAAACGCAAAAAGTATCTGGGCGCACTGCTGGGAGCGGGCAGCTTTCTGGTCATCATGCTCTTTGTGCTGGCCATTTTGATCTGGGCTTTCGTGACCGACCCGCAAAATGCGCCGCCGCTGCCCATTGCCGCTTTTTTGTATGCTGTGATCCTTGTGCCGATCGTGGGCGTGTTGGCCGCCCTGTATACCCGGTTTAAAGAAATCAAAGGAGGAGAAGAAAATGATTATCGTAACTACTGAGAATATCCCCGGCAAAAAGCTTGAGGTTCTGGGCCTGGTAAAGGGCAGCACCGTGCAGAGCAAAAACTTTGGCAAGGATTTTATGTCCGGCATGAAAACGCTGGTGGGCGGCGAGATCACCGCCTACACCGAAATGCTGGGCGAGGCACGCCAGATCGCCACGGGCCGCATGGTGAAAGAGGCCGAGGCCATGGGGGCTGATGCCATTGTGGCCATGCGCTATGGCTCTTCCAGCGTGATGCAGGGCGCAGCCGAGTGCATTGCCTACGGCACCGCCGTAAAGTTTGCCGAGTAACCTTTGCATAAAATAAAGGCAATACCGCATAATTCTAAGTGCCGATACGGCGAGCGAGGTGCGGCAGATGCTAAGCCAAAAGCGCAGATAATACTTTGTGTATTATCGAGCATTTTGGCAACGCAGATGCCATGCCGCAGCCGCCGGAACGGTGCTTAAGCCGTCAGGTGGGAATTGTGCGGTGTTGCCTAAAGCTAAGTGCAGCACCCGGGAAGGCAACTTCCGCAGCGGTGCTGCACTTATTCTTTATAGTATTTCATATTTTTCATGTGAATTCTGGCGGGCCCTGTTTTTGCAGAAAACCATCAGCGAATACAGGGGCCACACCAGCGCCAGAGCAAGCGGAAGGCTCAGCAGCATGTGAGTTTTATACCACACCGTTTGATAGTTGTAATACAGCAGCCCGCAGCCCAGCCAACCGGCGGCTTTCCAAAAACGATGAACCATAGTGGTTCTCCTTTATCACAGATCCTCGTTTTCATACAGCAGGCTGGCAAGGCCCACCAGCAAAAATATCCACGGGCAGGTAATGCCAAGGGCGGCGTGATAGTTCCATTGCAAATACCGAACACCCAAAATCAAGACAAAATGCAGTGCCCAGATCAGCACGCACAGCAGCCGACAGCTTTTGCGGCTGAAGATGGCCAGCTTGTGCTTTGCCGACAGGCATTTTACGATCACGCGGCCCAGATAAAACAAAAACAGCGGCAGGATAACAGCCCTATACATCAAAGTAAAGGTAAGATCAAAATTCTGCATGGCATAGCTTTTCCCCCAAAGCTGGTAGGCAATGGTCAGCGCCAGCGCTGCAATAAGCATTCCCAGATCCATCGTTTCCTCCTTACTGATCGGTGTGTGCCTTCGAAAAGCAGCAAGGCAATAGCAGCAGGGGATTGCCTTTGAAATTTTCGCTTTTCTGTAAAATTTTACGGCTTTATCCGAAAAAAACGCCCGATCTTTAATTTTATTTTATCAATTTCTGTGTATTTGTCAATAAAAAGTATTGCATAAAATAAAATATGATGGTATAGCAGCCTTGTACTACCCTTGAGGAAAAGAAAATGGCAAAACAACAGCTTGATAAAACCGAACGCAGCGGCACGCCGCTGGGAATGCGCGATACTTTAAAAAAGGCCACCACGGAAATGCGGGTCTTATTTATGCTACGCCAAAAGCCTATGTACACCTATGAGATGACCCGCGGCATCGAGCAGGCCACCGAAGGAAAGCTAACCTACAACACCTTATATCTTGCCGTTCACCGCCTTTTGGAAAACGCCTATATCTATGAAGCTGAAAAGCGCATCGAGGATGGGCGCGCACGCATCTATCTTGCGCCCACCGAGGCCGGGCTGGAATATTACCGGGCCCTGCACGATGAATTTTTTGCCTTTACGGATATTTTAAAGGGCCTGCTGGAAAAGGACGGTGCGCTTTGATGACAACAACCAGAGCATTCGAGCATGAGCAAAAGTGCTTTTTTCAGGCCTGTGCGGGATATCTGCCCGGCCGGAGTGCCAGAAAAGCCTTTGAGGATTATGCGCGGGCAGCCATAGAGGATTACTGCGGCAACTGCCCGGGCTGCACCTTTGCACAGGCGGCAGAGCAAATCGGCGGTAAGCCCTACGAGGCTGTGCAGGACTTTTTGGAAAGCCAGCCCCCGGAAATAGTAACGGCATGGCAGGCGCAGGCCGTTCGGCGCAAGAAATGCATTTTTGCCGCCATAGCGGTGGTGATCTTGCTTCTGGCCGGAATCGTGGCGCTTTACTTTAAAACAAACGGCGTTCTGATCGTGAATACAAAAACCACGGTCATGGATTTTACGGATGCGAATTTGACAGATGAAGAGCTTAATGAACTTATTTTGAGCATGGTGCAAGAGGAGGCACAACAAGATGACTAACAAAATATGGAAAAGAACCCTGACACTCGCGGCGGCTGCAATTCTGGCAGTGGCGTTTTCCCTTACCTGCTTTGCGGCAGAAAACGAAAAGATCCTTGCCAGCTATACAGAGGATCTGGGCAATGGCATTACAGCCGTTGTAACGATCACGGAAACCGAATCCTTTGCCCGTGCTACAAAGCGTCAGTCCATGAGCAAAAAATACTATACCGGCGGAACCTATATCGGCGCTGCTGTTTTGACAGCCAGCTTTAACTATGATGGTTCCACTTCCAGCGCCGTCAGCGCAAGCGGCAGCGGCAGCGGCGCTAACGGATGGAGCTATTCCGGCCAAAGCACCCGCACCAGCGGCAAAACCGCCTATCTGACGGCCAGCTTTAAAAAGAGTGGCAAAACCGTGCCGGTCAGCCTTTCCCTCACCTGTGATGCAAACGGCAATGTTTCTTGATATTTTCTACTTCTCTCTTTATTTATAAAAACAGCAACGCCCCTTTGGTGATTCTCCACACCAAAGGGGCGCTGCGCATTTCAGAATCAGTGATCGGGTCATCGGTTGGCTGCGGGGTCGTTTTGCTCGGTCACGCGGGCAATATAAATGGGGCGGTGCTTAACTTCCAGATAGGTTTTGGCCAGATATTCCCCCACAATGCCTGTGCAGAACAGCTGCACACCGCTGCACAGCAAAATAATGCACACAAGGCTGGGCCAGCCGCTGGTGGGGTCGCCAAACAGCACGGCACGCACCACCACCACAAGAATCATCACAAAGGCCAGCACACAGAATGCCAGGCCCACCAGTGCCGCCAGTGCCAGCGGGGCGGTGGTAAAGCCCACAATACCCTCGATGCTGTACAAAAACAGCTTCCAGAAATTCCACTTGGTTTCCCCGGCCACACGCTCCACGTTCACATATTCAAACCACTTGGTGCGAAAGCCCACCCAGCTGAAAATGCCCTTGGAAAAGCGGTTGTATTCGCCCATGGAAAGCACGGCGTCCACCATGCTGCGGCACATCAGGCGGTAATCTCTGGCACCGTCCACAATTTCGGTGTCGCTCATTTTATTGATGATGCGGTAGAACAGCCGCGCAAAAAAGCTGCGGATGGGCGGCTCGCCCTGGCGGGTGGTGCGGCGGGTGGCCGCGCAGTCATACTCGCCGGTCAGCAGTGTGTCCAGCATTTCGGGCAGCAGGGCAGGGGGGTCCTGCAGGTCAGCGTCCAGCATGGCCACATAGTCGCCCTTGCTGGCCTGCAGGCCGGCATAAATAGCCGATTCCTTGCCAAAGTTGCGGGCAAACGAAATATAGCGCACGCGTTCGTCCTTGGCGTGCAGCTCACGGGCCACGCGCAGCGTGCCGTCACGGCTGCCGTCGTCCACAAAAATAAATTCAAACTCCGCACCGTGGCTCTCTTTCATCTGGGCCGCCACACGGCTGGCCTCGGCATAAAACAGCGGCATGGATTCTTCTTCGTTATAACAGGGTACCACCAGGCTGATCAGCATGGGTATAACCGCCTTTCTTCACTAAGCTATAATATTACATTATAAATCCAAGCGCACCGCTGTGCAAGGGTCAGCGTGTGCGAAAGCGGGCAAACAGGCGGCCGGCCGGGCGAAGGGGGCGGTAAAGCACAGGCACCCACACGGCGGCCAGCGCAAGGCCCAGCACCACATCCCACACGCTGTGCTGCTTGGTGAACAGCGTGGAAACACAGATCAGCCCGGCCCACGCATAGGCCAAAAGCTGCAGCCCGGGCCGTTTTTTGGCCAGCTTGCTGTGGCTGAAGGCCAGCGCCATGGCACCGCTGCTCTGGCAGTGGATGCTGGGGCACACATTCACAGGGCCGTCGGCAGCCCAGATCATGCGCATCAGGCTCATGGCAAGGTTTTGCCGCCCGGGATCAGCCGGGCGGATATCCAGCCCATTGGGCAGGATCATATACACGATCAGGCAGAAAAACATCCCCGAAAACATGCTCAGCACCAGGCGGTCATAGCTTTCGGTGTCGTTCCACCACAAAAGCGCCGTAACGCCTGCCAGCAGCAAAAACCAGCTGCTGTAGGGCAAAACGAACCACTCGCAAAAGGGAATGGCGTCGTCCAGCGCGGCGTGAATGATATACCGGGGCCGGGCCGTGGCATCCAGCCAGAAAAACCAGATCAGATACACCACCCAAAGCAGCTGGTAGTGCAGGTGGGGCCGAAGCCAAAGGGGCTTTTTCATGGCGTGCAAAGTCCTTTCCGGGCGTGTTCGGCCCCATAGGGCAACCCCGCACAATTCCCGCCTGGCGGCATAAGCACCGCTGCCGCGGCTGCGAAGCACAATCTGCGCCCGAAAAATGCTCGATCATACACTCAGTATGATCTGCGCCTTTTGCTTGGCAGCTTGCACTTCCCGCTCGCTGTATCGGCACTTAGAATTATGTGGTATTGCCATAGAAAAAGGGAGATAGAGATCAGTATGCCAAAACGCACATTGCGGGGCGCTGTGCTGGTGGAGGGCAAATACGATGCCTCCAAGCTGGCAAACCTTGTGGATGGGCTGATTTTGATCAGCGGCGGCTTTGACATTTATGCCGACAAAGAAAAGCGAGAATTTTTGCGCAGGATCGCCCGTGAGCAGGGCCTTACGATCTTAACGGACTCAGACCGCGCCGGTTTTCAGATCCGCAATTATGTGATGAATTTTTGCGGCGAGGAATATGTGCGGCAGGCGTTTATTCCGGCCCGGCCCGGCAAGGAACGCCGCAAGGCACTTCCCGGCAAAGAGGGGCTTTTGGGGGTGGAAGGCGTATCGGATGCCGATATTCTGCGCGCGCTGGAAAATGCCGGTGCGCTTTTGCCCGAGGCCGGGCAGGCCCCTGCGCCGGAAAAGCCCAAGGCTGCGCAGCAGCCTGTTACCTACTATGATCTGTATGAATGGGGGCTTTCAGGGGGCGAGGGCAGCAGTGAACGCCGCCGCGCTTTTTTACAGGCGCTGGATCTGCCGCCCAGACTTTCCAAAAAGGCTCTGGTCGAGGTGCTGAATACGCTTTATACCCGCAGCCAGCTGGAAGAAACGCTGCAAAAGCTGGGCCTGACAGAACCACAGGAACCATAAGCAGCCGACTTGATAACCAAGAAAAGAGGAATATATTTGGATCCCAAAAAACAGGATATGGGCACGGGCAGCGTGCCGAAACTGCTGCTGCAGCTTATGATCCCTGCCGTGGTGGCGCAGGTGGTCAATCTGCTTTACAACATTGTAGATAGAATCTATATCGGCCACATTCCGGGCATTGGTGCGGCGGCGCTTACGGGCGTGGGCCTGTTTGCGCCCATTCTCATGCTGCTCAATGCGTTTGCCATGGTCATCGGCGCAGGCGGTGCGCCCCGCACGGCCATTGCGCTGGGGCAGGGAAAAAAGGAAACTGCCGAAAAGATCGTGAATGCCAGCTTTTGTATGCTGCTGATCTTTTCCGTGGTGCTCACGGTGTTTTTCTATGCCGCATCCCCCACCCTTTTGCGCTGGTTCGGTGCCAGCAACATCACGCTGCCGTATGCGCTGGACTATAGCCGCATTTATATTCTGGGCTCGGTGTTCGTGTTGGTGGTTTTGGGCATGAATCCCTTCATCACCACGCAGGGCTTTGCCAAAATCAGCATGCTCACCACCATAATCGGCGCGGTGATCAACATTGTGCTGGACCCCGTTTTTATATTTGTGTTCGGCCTTGGCGTGCGCGGTGCAGCCATTGCCACGGTGCTCAGTCAGGCGGTGGGTGCTGTTTGGATCCTGCGCTTTCTTACCGGCAAAAAAACCGTTTTGCGATTGCGCAAAGAGCTGATCCGCCCGGATATGGCGGTGATCCGCCCGGTGATCGCACTGGGAATTTCTTCGTTCGTTATGCTTTCCACCGAAAGCCTGCTTTCCATCAGCTTTAATTCCAGTCTGGCACGCTACGGCGGCGATCTGGCGGTGGGTGCCATGACGGTGATCACCAGTGCATCGCAGCTTACACTGATGCCGCTGCAGGGCATTTGTCAGGGCGGTCAGCCGGTGATCAGCTTTAACTACGGCGCAGGCAACAAGGAACGGGTCAAGCAGGCGTTCCGTTTTGAACTGGCTCTGTGTGCCGGATACACCACGATCTTCTGGGCGCTCATGCTTTTGCTGCCGCGCGCGGTGGCAGGCATTTTCACCGCCGATGCCGAGCTGATCGGCTATACGGCATGGGCCATGCGTATTTATATGGCGGGCATTTTTGCCATGGGCTTTCAGGTAGCCTGCCAGCAAACCTTCATGGCGCTTGGGCAGGCCAAGGTGAGCCTGCTGCTGGCCTGCCTGCGAAAAATCATTTTGTTGATCCCGCTCATCTTTATTTTGCCGCATCTGCTGCCTGACCCTGTGTTTGCCGTGTTTTTGGCCGAGCCCGTCAGCGATATCTGCGCGGCGCTGGTAACGGTGATTACCTTTTTTACGCGCTTGGAAGGAATTTTGGCGCATAAGGCCTGAGAAAGCAGCCGACCGGGAGAAAAATTTGCAAAATAATTGATTTTTCCCCCAAAAGCTGGTATTATAAATTGATTTCGCATCAATCGAAAGGCCGGTGCGGCATAAACGCTGCGCCCGGCACAGTCTTGGATGAATTGAAGGAAGAAAGAGGTTTCTATGCAGCGTGAATCGTTTCAGTCCCGCATGGGATTTCTGCTGGTAAGTGCGGGCTGCGCCATCGGCATTGGCAATGTGTGGCGTTTCCCCTATGTGGCGGGCCAAAGCGGCGGCGGCCTGTTTGTGATCCTGTATCTGCTGTTTTTGCTGTGCATGGGCGTGCCTGTGCTCACGATGGAGCTGGCCGTGGGCCGCGCCAGCCGCCGCAGTGCGGTGGACGGCTACAAGGCGCTGGAGCCTAAGGGCAGCAAGTGGCATATCCACGGCTATTTCTGCGTGATCGGCTGCTGCCTGCTGATGATGTATTACACCACGGTGTCCGGCTGGATGCTGGGCTATTTGGTGAAATTTGCCACCGGCACCTTCCAGCCGGGAATGAGTGCCGATGCGGTGGCAGGCGTGTTTGGAAGCCTGCTGGGTTCGGCCCCTGAAATGGCATTCTGGATGGCCGTCACGGTGATCGTGGGCTTTGTGGTGTGCAGCTTTGGGCTGCAAAGCGGCCTGGAGCGTATTTCCAAGTGGATGATGAGCGCTTTGCTGATTTTGATTCTGGTGTTGGCCGGGCACAGCCTGATGCTTTCCGGCGTGGGCGAGGGCATGCACTTTTATCTGGTGCCTGATCTTTCCGCTGTGGCCGAAATCGGCATTGGCAGTGTGGTTTCTGCTGCGATGAACCAGGCTTTCTTCACCCTGAGCCTGGGCATTGCCGCCATGGAAATCTTCGGCAGCTACATGAGCCGCAGCAACACGCTGGCCAGCGAGGCCGTGCGCATCTGCGTGCTGGATACTTTTGTGGCCATCATGGCAGGCACGATCATTTTCCCGGCCTGCTTCACCTATGGCGTGCAGCCCGATGCCGGCCCGCAGCTGATCTTTATCACGCTGCCCAATGTGTTTGTCAATATGCCCGGCGGCCGCTTCTGGGGCTCGATGTTCTTCCTGTTTATGACCTTTGCAAGCTTTTCTACGGTGCTGGCCGTGTTTGAAAACATTTCCTGCTTCTGCCGCGACACCTTCGGCTGGAGCCGTAAAAAGGCTGCTGTGCTCAACTGCATTTTTATTCTGATCGCCAGCATGCCCTGTGTGCTGGGCTACAACAAGTGGAGCTGGCTGCATATCATTGGCGGCCGCGATGTGCTGGACAGCGAAGACTTCTTGGTGAGCAATCTGCTTTTGCCCATCGGCTCGCTGATCTATCTGATGTTCTGCGTGAGCCGCTGGGGCTGGGGCTTTGACAACTACCTGAAGGAAGCCAACGAGGGCGAGGGCATCAAACTGCCCCGCTGGCTGAAATATTATTTCCAATATGTGCTGCCGCTGCTGGTTTTGGTGCTGGTATATCAGGGCCTGCGGTAAAAAAATCCATATTGCTTGACGAAAAGTACAAATCGGGGTTATAATAAAACGAATCTAACGGAACGAAGATCGAGCATAGAGCAGCGGCAGAAGGCCTGATATGCCCGAGCAAAATAGGAGGATGTGTTTACTATGCACACTACACTTGTAATCATGGCGGCGGGCGTTGGCTCGCGCTTTGGCAAAGGCATCAAGCAGCTTGCAAAAATGGGCCCCGGCGGCGAAGTGATCATGGACTATTCTATCTATGATGCCAAGCAGGCGGGCTTTGATAAAGTGGTTTTCATTATCCGCAAGGATATTGAAGCTGAGTTCCGTGAGGTGATCGGTGACCGTATCGCCAAGCAGATTCAGGTGGAATATGTTTATCAGGAACTCAGCGACCTGCCCGCTGGCTTTACCGTGCCCGAAGGCCGCACAAAGCCCTGGGGCACCGGCCAGGCAATTCTGTGCTGCCGCGGCGTTGTGAAAGAGCCTTTTGTCATCATCAATGCCGATGATTACTATGGCAAAACCGCATTCAGAAAGCTGCACGATTTCCTTGTGAACCATGAAACCACCCCCGATGTGATGACCATGGGCATGGCTGGTTTTATTTTGAAAAACACCCTGAGCGAAAACGGCGCAGTGACCCGCGGCGTTTGCGTGGCGGATGAAAACGAAATGCTCACGCAGGTGATTGAAACCACCGGCATTGCCAAAAAGGACGGCAAGCTGGTGTGTGACCGCCCCGATGTGCAGCAGTGGCTGCAGCCGGAAAACTGGGTTTCGATGAATATGTGGGCCTGCTATCCCGATTTTCTGGAATGCCTTGGTAAGGGCTTTGAAGAATTTTTGGCCAGTGCCGAGGGCGACCCCTGCAAAAAGGAATATCTGGTGCCCATTATCATTGATGGCCTGCTCAAGAGCGGCAAGGCTACCGTAAAGGTTCTGGAAACGCCGGACCGCTGGATCGGCATTACTTATCAAGAGGATACCGAGGCTGCCCAAAAGGGCTTTGCGGATATGATCGCTGCGGGCGAGTATCCCGAAAAGCTGTGGGGCTGAATCCACACCGGCCAAGGTGTGCCGACAGCATAACTTAATATGGCAATCTGCGAATCAGCCGTTCTCATGCGCGTGTTGTATGAGGGCGGCTTTTCGTTGCTTTTGGCGGCTTTTGAAAGGAAAGCAGGCAAAAGCGCTGGCTTTCTTGTGCAAAGCCGATTTTTGGAATTTTCTTTTTTGTACGAAGGAAAGATTGGCTTGCCAAATACCGTTTTTTGCAGTAAACTATATAGGATATAAAAGGTAAAATTTGCTTTATCCTATAGAGAATATCTATCGGCAGAGATGCAAAGCCTCTGCTGACGGGAAGGAAAATCATACGGAATGAATAAGCGTGAAAAACTGCAATTCCTGTTTGTGTTTTTTGCGGATCTGATCTCGCTGGCGTGCAGCTTTTTGTTTGCATGGATGCTGTTTGGTGTTTGGATGCGCCGCGCGGCTGACCTGTTTGACCGGCAGGAGGTTTATCAGTTCGCGGTTTTGCTGCTGGTGGCCTTTCTGGTCACATTTTTATTTTTCGATCAAAAAAAGAATATCGCCGACAGGCACATACAAGATGAATTCTTGATCTCGATCAAGTTCAATGTGGTGCTGCTGGCGGTTCACGCGCTGCTGCTGGTGGTTACCAAAATCCCCATGATGGCTTCGCGCTATATGCTGATCGGAACGCCGCTCATCAACCTGTTCATGCTTCCTGTCGGGCATGAATTGCTGAAAAAATATCTGTATCACAGTAAAAATAATGCCAAATTTGCCACGCTCACAGCAATTCTGACTACGCATGACCGTGCGGCGGCTATCATACAGGATATGAACCAGAACTGGAGCCGCAAGCTGCATGGCCTTGCGCTGCTGGATGCCGCACCGGATGAGATCGGCACGCAGATCCAAGGCGTTGAGATCAAGGCGGATTACGGCAATTTTATGGAATGGCTGCGCCGCGAAGCTGTGGACGAGGTGTATATTGACCTGCCCATGGACAGCGGCCGCTCGCTGATGCCATATCTGAAAGAGCTGGAAAGCATGGGCGTGACCATCAATCTGGCTCTGCCGATCCTGGAACGATACGGCGCCAAGAAAACGGATGACTGGAAGCCGCAGATCAGCGACAGCCTTTCCCATTGTGCGGGCAGCCCGGTGATCACCATGAACGGCACGCACATGAGCATTACCGATGAAATTTTAAAGCGGTGCTTAGATATTGCGGGTGCGCTTGTGGGCTGTGTGCTGGCACTGATCGCCATGGCGCTGATCGCGATCCCGCTCAAGCTGGAAAGCCCGGGCCCGCTGCTGTTCAAGCAAAAGCGTGTGGGGCTGAACGGCCGCATTTTTAACATTTATAAGATCCGCAGTATGTATGTGGATGCCGAAGCGCGCAAGGCCGAGCTGATGAAGCATAATGAAATGAACGGCCTTATGTTTAAAATGGAAAACGACCCCCGCATTACCAGGGTGGGGCGTTTTATCCGGAAAACCAGCTTGGATGAGCTGCCGCAGTTTTTCAATGTGCTGATGGGCGATATGAGCCTTGTGGGAACCCGCCCGCCCACGTTGGACGAATACGAGCATTACAAAAGCCACCACAAGCGCCGCCTCAGCATGAAGCCCGGCATCACGGGGCTCTGGCAGGTGAGCGGGCGCAGCGAGATCGAAGATTTTGAAGAAGTGGTTCGTTTGGATGTGCAGTACATCGACGAATGGAGCCTTTGGCTGGATATCAAGCTGTTACTGCGCACTGTGGCGGTGGTGTTCAGCCGCCGCGGCGCAGAATAACCTGTAAAAGGGGAAAACAAAGCATTTATGAAGCAGAACACGCAATTTGAAACCTGCAGCATATTAGGAGTAAACATTGCGGCGGTGAATATGGCCCAAACTTTGCAGCTTTTGCAGCAAAACCTCGAAAGCTGGCGGGGCGAGTATATTTGTGTATCCAATGTACACACCACGGTCACAGCTTATCAAAGCCCCGAATACCGTGCCGTGCAAAACGGCGCGGTAATGGCCCTGCCGGACGGCGGCCCGCTTTCGGCCTACAGCCGCAAGCATGGCTTTGCCAATGCGCAGCGTGTTACCGGGCCGGACCTTATGCGTGAGGTGCTGAAAAAAAGCGCCGAAACAGGCTGGAAGCATTACTTTTACGGCTCAACGCCCGAAACGCTGGAGCTTTTGCGCCAAAAGCTGGCCCAAAGCTATCCCGGCACACAGGTGGTGGGCATGGAATCGCCGCCCTTCCGCCCGCTTACCCAGCAGGAGGAAGCCGCTTCCATGGAAAAGATCCGCCAGGCCGCCCCGGATTTTATCTGGGTGGGGCTGGGGGCGCCCAAGCAGGAGCGCTGGATGGCGGCCCACCGTGGGGCACTGCCGGGCATTATGCTGGGCGTGGGCGCGGCATTTGATTACGAGGCAGGCAACATACAGCGCGCACCGCTTTGGATGCAGCGCTGCAGTCTGGAATGGCTTTACCGCCTTATGCAGGACCCTGTGCGGCTTTTGCCGCGATACCTGCAAACCAATCTGCGTTATATCTGGCTGACGAAGGTGCTGAAAAAATAACGGCGGCACCGCATCGTGTTTGCAAATAAGGAGTTTATATGAAAAAAGCATTGATCACCGGCATCACCGGTCAGGATGGCTCTTATCTGGCAGAATTTCTGCTGGAAAAAGGCTACGAGGTGCACGGCATCACCCGCCGCGCTTCCATTTCCAACACGGCGCGCATCGATCATCTGATGGGCAGGATCACGCTGCATGACGGCGACCTTTCGGATTCCAGCAGCCTGATCCGCATCATCGGTCTGGTGCAGCCGGATGAAATTTACAATCTGGCAGCACAAAGCCATGTGCAGGTGAGCTTTGATGTGCCCGAATATTCCGGCGATGTGGATGCACTGGGCGTGCTGCGCATTCTCGAGGCCTGCCGCATTTTGGGTCTTACCAAGAAAACCCGCGTGTATCAGGCATCCACCAGCGAATTGTATGGCAAGGTTGAGGAAGTGCCCCAGCGTGAAACCACGCCGTTCCACCCCTACAGCCCCTATGCCGTGGCAAAGCAGTACGGTTTTTGGATCGTAAAAGAATACCGCGAGGCCTATGGCATGTTTGCCGTGAACGGCATTTTGTTCAACCACGAATCCGAACGCCGCGGCGAAAATTTTGTTACCCGCAAGATCACGCTGGCCGCCGGGCGCATTGCCGAGGGCCTGCAGGATCATCTGGAGCTTGGCAACATGGACTCCCTGCGTGACTGGGGCTATGCCAAGGACTATGTGGAGTGTATGTGGCTGATCATGCAGCAGCAGCAGCCCGATGACTTTGTGATCGCCACGGGCGTGCAGCACACCGTGCGCGACTTTACCGAAAAGGCTTTTGCTGCCAACGGCATTACCATTCGCTGGGAAGGCACCGGCATTGACGAAAAGGGCTATGATGCCCAAACCGGCAAAATGCTGGTGTGCGTGAACCCCCAGTGGTTCCGCCCCACCGATGTGGATAACCTGTGGGGTGACCCCACCAAGGCGAAAACCGTGCTGGGCTGGAACCCCCAGAAAACCACCTATGAGCAGCTGGTGGAGATCATGGCCAAGCATGATCGTGCGCTGGCCAAGCGCGAAAAAGCAATGAAAAACGCCTGATTTCAGACGGATTTTTAGAAAGAAGGCAAATCGGAATGATGGAAAAAAATGCAAAAATTTATGTAGCGGGCCATCGCGGCATGGTGGGCAGCGCCATTGTGCGTGAGCTGCAGCGCCAGGGCTACACCAACATTATCACCCGCACCCACAAAGAGCTGGACCTGTGCCGTCAGGACAAGGTGGAAGAATTCTTTGCGCAGGAAAAGCCGGAGTATGTGTTTCTGGCAGCCGCCAAGGTGGGCGGCATTGTGGCCAACCAAAACGCTTTGGCGGACTTTATGTACGACAACATGATCCTGGAAATGAATGTGATCCATTCGGCGTGGAAAAACGGCTGCAAAAAGCTGGAATTTCTGGGCTCCTCCTGCATTTATCCCCGCATGGCTCCCCAGCCCATGCCGGAAAGCTGCCTGCTGACCAGCGAGCTGGAAAAAACCAACGAAGCCTATGCGCTGGCCAAGATCTCGGGCCTCAAGTACTGCGAATTCCTCAACCGCCAGTACGGCACCGATTATATCAGCGTGATGCCCACCAATCTGTACGGCCCCAACGATAACTATCACCCCACCCACAGCCATGTGCTGCCCGCTTTGATCCGCCGTTTCCACGAGGCCAAGGAAAACGGCCTGACCAGCGTGACCTGCTGGGGCGACGGCAGCCCCCTGCGTGAGTTCTTGTATGTGGACGATCTGGCCAATCTGTGCGTATTTTTGATGAACCACTATTCCGGCAACGAAACCGTAAACGCAGGCACCGGCAAGGAACTGAGCATCAAAGAGCTTACCGAGCTGGTGGCCAAGGTGGTCGGCTATACGGGCGAGATCCAGTGGGACACCTCCAAGCCCAACGGCACGCCCCGCAAGCTGCTGGATGTTTCCAAGGCAACCAAGCTGGGCTGGACCTATAAAACCGAACTGGAAGACGGTATCCGTTTGGCCTATGAGGACTTTTTGCACAATCCCATGCGCGCCGAACGCTGAGTAAAAAGAAGAGGAGCGCCATTGCCTAAGCGCTCCTTTTTTCTTGACGGGGCGGGGGATTTATACTAAAATAATACCCGATTCAATACATTGCAATAAGTGCAACAAGTGAAAATTCTGCAAAGAATAAAGGAGCCGTGCCATGGAGTGCGTGATCGATGGGCTGAAATTGAATTATGAAATTGCCGGTGAGGGGCAACCTTTGCTGATGCTGCACGGCTGGGGCTCTAATCTGCAGGCATTCCAGTGCCTGGTTCCGGCTCTTAGCGAAAAATACCGGGTGATCCGGCTGGATTTTCCGGGCTTTGGCAAAAGCAGCCCGGTGCCGCGGGTTTTCTGCGTGGATGATTATGTTGATATTACAATTAAGTTTATCCGGCTCCTGCAGCTTACAAAGCTGAGCCTGGCAGGGCATTCCTTTGGCGGCCGTGTGATCATCAAGCTGAACAGCCGCCGGGAGCTGCCCTTTGAGATCGACAAAAACATTCTGATCGACAGCGCCGGTATCCTGCCGGTGAAAACACTGAAGAAAACCGTGCGGCAGCGGGTATTCAAAATGGGCAAGGCTGTGCTGAACCTGCCCCCTGTAAAGGCGGCCTTCCCGGACGCATTGGATCGTTTCCGCGCGCATTTCGGCTCGGCCGATTACAATGCGGCCACCGGATTTTTGCGGGATACCATGGTGAAGGTGATCAACGAGGACCTGCAGCCGTATCTGAAAAACATCACCCGCCCCACGCTGCTGATTTGGGGCGATCAGGACACCGCCACCCCCATGCGTGATGCGCATATCATGGAAAAAGAAATCCCCGATGCGGGCTTGGTGGTGGTGAAAAATGCCGGGCATTTTTCTTTCTTGAAAGATCCGTATCTGGTGATTGCGGTAATACAATCCTTTTTAGGATGATTTTGGTAAAGGAGCATCAAGCATGATCCCAAAGATTTGCTGCTGCCTGTTGGCACTGCTGGTATATGTGCAGTATCTGTTATATCTGATGCACATGTTCCAGCTGAATACCTATAAAAATAACGAACAGAGAGCATGGAACAAAAAGAATTCCGCCATTCTGGGCCGCCACATTGTTTATCTGGCGGTAACGCTGGCGGGCTATGTGCTTACTCGCCCTGCCGTGGGGCAGGCCCCGCAGGGGCTGGCCTTTGCGGCGATCTGCCTGCTGCTGATTTTGCAGCTCTGGTTTTGGCAGCCCAAACAAAAGGCCAAAAAACCGCTGGTGTACACGGCGCGGGTGATCCGTATGCTGGTTACCCATGGCATTTTGCTGCTGGTGGGTGTGCCGGTCTTCGTTTGGGTGCTGCCTGCATACGATGTGTTTACAGCGCTGATTTTCTACACCATGCTGCTGCCCTGGCTGATCCTGCTGGTCAACCGGCTGAATGCGCCCATTCAAAAGGCCATCAACCGGAAATTCATCAAGGAGGCCGAAAACAAGATCAAGGCCATGCCCGAGCTTACGGTCATCGGCATCACCGGCAGCTATGGCAAAACCAGCGTGAAATTCTTTCTCACTGAACTGCTCAGCGGCAAGTACAATGTGCTGTGTACGCCCCGCAATTTTAATACCGACCTGGGCGTGACCCGCACCGTGCGTGAGGATCTGCAGCCTGTTCACGAGGTGTTCGTGTGCGAAATGGGCGCGCGCTACGAAAAGGATATCCAAACCATCTGCGATATTGTACACCCCAAATACGGCGTGATCACGGCCATTGGCCCTCAGCATCTGGAAACCTTTGGCAGCATGGATACCATTGTGAAAACCAAGTTTGAGCTGTACGATGCCCTGCCCGCCGACGGAATGGCCTTTTTGAACTACGACAACGAGTACATTCTGCAGCACAAGGGGGATAAGCCCCAGATCGGCTTTGGCGAAAGTGAGCAGGCCGATGTGCGCCTGCTCAGTATGGAGCTGACTGCCCACGGCACGGATTTCGCGGTATCCATCGAGGGCAAAACGGTGCAGTTCCACACGGAATTGATCGGCTATCACAATATTCTGGATATCACCGCCGCCATTGCGGTGGCACACAAAATGCAGGTGAGCAATGCCGAGCTGCAGCGCCGGGTGCGCCGTCTGCACCCGGTGGAGCATCGCCTGCAGCTGCTGCCCAAGCGCGGCCGCGTGAGCATTATCGACGATGCCTATAACTCCAACCCCCAGGGCTTCCATGGCGCCATTGATACACTGCGCCGTTTTGAAGGCAAAACCCGTGTTCTGGTGACTCCCGGCATGATCGAGCTGGGCGCAAAGGAATACGAGCTGAACAAGCAGGCCGGGCGCTATGCTGCCACGGGCTGCGACTATATCATTCTTGTTGGCAAAAAGCAAACACAGCCCCTGCTGGAGGGCGTGCGCGAGGAAACCGCGTTTGACCAAAGCCATGTGCAGCAGGTGGATACGCTGCAGGATGCATGGAAGATCATTCCCACGCTGCCCGGCGAAGAGCTGGTGGTGCTTTTGGAAAACGATCTGCCCGATAATTATTGATTCTTTATAAACAGGGAGGCACACCCCAAAGGGTGCGAAAGTGTATTATGAAAATCCGAGTAGGTGTATTTTTTGGCGGCAACAGTGTGGAACACGAAATTTCGGTAATTTCGGCATTGCAGGCCATGAATGCCATGGACAGCGATAAATACGAGATCATTCCCGTGTATATCACCCGGGAAAACGAGTTCTACACGGGTGAGGCTCTGCGCACGATCGAAAACTTTGCTGATCAGCCTGCGCTGCTCAAGCAGTGCCGTCAGGTGATCCCCGTAAAGGGCAAGGGCTGCATGGAATTGTACAAGTATCCTTTCGGTATGTTTGGCAACAAGGCCTGTGCCGTGCTGGATGTGGCTTTCCCCATTGTACACGGCACCAATGTAGAGGACGGCACACTGCAGGGATTTTTGCAGTATCTGGGCGCACCCGTAGTGGGCTGCGATGTGTTGGCCAGCGCTGTGGGCATGGATAAGTATGTGATGAAAACGATCCTCAAGGATGCCGGTGTGCCTGTGCTGGACTGCGTTCGTTTTTCTCGCTATGAATACGAAGAAAACGAACAGGCCTGCGTGGAGGCCGTGGAGGCTAAGTTTGCCTATCCGGTGATTGTAAAGCCCATCGACCTTGGCTCCAGCGTGGGCATTAAGATCGGCCATGACCGTGACGGCCTGCAGGAAGCCATGAAGTATGCCTTTGAATATGCAGGCAACATTCTGGTAGAGCCTGCCATCATGCAGCTGCGTGAGATCAACTGCTCGGTGCTGGGCGATACCGAACAGGCCATTGCCAGCGCCTGCGAAGAGCCTGCGGGCAGCGATGAGATCTTGAGCTATAAAGATAAATACATGAGCAGCGGCGCCAGCAAGGGTATGGCCAGCGTAAAGCGCAAGCTGCCTGCCGATCTGCCTGCCCGCCAATATGCTCTGGTGCAGCAGCTGGCGGTCACCACCTTCCAGGCGCTGCGCTGCAACGGCGTGGTGCGCATTGATTTTATGATCGACGGCGCAACCGATCAGGTGTATGTGAACGAGATCAACACGATCCCCGGTTCGCTGGCCTTCTATCTGTGGAAGGAAAGCGGGGTAGAGTATAAAGAGCTGCTGGATCGGCTGATCAAGCTGGCCTTAAAGCGTGAGCGCGAAAACAAGGCCATTCGCTACGATTTTAAAACCGATATCCTCAAGGGCTTCAGCTTTGGCGGCGCAAAGGGCGACAAGCTGGGCGGAAAAATGGGCAGCAAGTTCTGATGAAAGCCCAGCCGCCTGAAAATGCGGCGAAAGCCGGCCTTGCATATCTGCGCACCCTGCTGTAAAAGGGCAGGGGTTCCGGTGCAGGGCATTTTGCGCACAAAAGGGGAAAGGAGAAGGATCGTATGCATGATGAGCTTACCGAGGTGGACATTCGCAAAATGCAGGAGGAGATCGACCACCGCATTTGCGAGCTGCGCCCGCAGCTGAATGCTGAGGTGAAATCGGCGCGGGCATTCGGCGATCTGAGTGAAAACTACGAATACAAAGAGGCCAAGCGCCAGCGCGGCCGAAACGAAAGCCGGATTCGCTATCTGCAGAATATGATCAAAACCGCCCGCGTGGTGAGCGCCGAAACCAAAGGCGACGGCGTGGGCCTGTTTGACAGAGTGACCCTTTGGCTGCCGGACGATGAGGAAGAAATGATCGTTCGTGTGGTCACTTCACTGCGCATCAATGCCGACGATGGCCTGATCAGCCGCAAATCTCCGCTGGGAGAAGCAATTTTTGGCCGTAAGATCGGCGAAACGGTGTGGGTAGAGCCCAACCCCAATGTGCGCTATCAGGTGGAGATCCGCGCCATTGAGCCCGGCGAGGACGATGAATCCCTGCCCATTGCCAAATATTAAAAGCATCACCGCGCAATCTCTGCCTTGCGGCCTTTTGTGCATGGCTGCGGCGGCACTGGGAGCCGCGTGCCGATGCCTTACGGAAAAGAGCGCCCCTGCCGACGGTTGGTTCGGCAAAGGGCGCTCTTTTTTGCAAAATTTAAAGCTGCGATCAAGCGTTCTGGCCCTTGCCAAAGGCAATGGGGCGGGTGATGATCTCTTCGCAGATCTGCAAAACGCTTTTATTGTCGGTGTTTACGATCACATCGGCGGCGGCTATGTAGGCAGGCTCACGCACAGCCATCATGGCGGCAATGTCGCGCACATTCTTTTTGCCGCGCAGCTTGGGGCGATCATCGCTGTCCTTCACGCGCGAAAGAATGGTTTCGGGGCTGGCGGTCAGCAGCACGATCCGGCTGTGCTGGCGCAGCGTTTCCACATTCTGGGGGCGCAGCACAGCGCCGCCGCCGCAGCTGATGACGGTTTGATGGCATGCGCCCAGATCCTTGAGCACCTGCGACTCCATATCGCGGAAATGCGCCTCACCGTAATGATCAAAAATATCGTTGATGCTCATTCCGGCGCGCTGCACAATGATCTCATCACTTTCCACACTGTCCATGGCCAGCATCTGCTTGAGCAGGGTGCATACGGTGCTTTTGCCCACGCCCATAAAGCCCACCAGAGCAATATTGCCGTGTACCAGTGCTTTGGCCTGCACCTTTTTGCTCATTTCGGTAATGCTTTCAAAAATATTCAGCATTTCGTCTTCATACTGGTTTCCGGCAGCCAAAGCACGCAGGGCTTTTTGCTGGCGCTTTTCCTGATTGGGCTGCAAAATGGGCACACCGGTGGCTTTTTTGTAATCAATGATCTCATTCACGCAGTTCATACGGCGCTCTAACTGCCGCAAAATCTCCTGGTCACACTCGGCAACCTCGCGGCGGATCGATTCTAAATCCCTCATGGCTTTCCTTTCCCTGCCGCCGGAGTATCCGGCGGCCTTTTGCAAATAACAAATAATGTGTATTATTATAAAATATCATGCTGTAAAATTCAATCACTCACAGCATGAAAAATGCTCATTGCTTGTATTACGGGGCAATGCGGTAGCGCGATAAAGCAGGCTGAGCATAAAATAAATATCATATACACGATAAATTTAAAATAGCAGCGAAGTTTTTCGCCGTATGCGAAGGCTTTTTGCAGCCAATGCAAAAGGCTGAAAAGCTGCCAAAACGGAAAATGCTACAAAAAAGTAACAAACGAATTCCCAGCTTGACAATGGGAATACAGGCGTTATAATAAAACCATCTTCAGAAGAAAGGAAGGGCTTTTGCGATGACTCATTTTGTGTGTGCTACCATGATGATGCAGATGTACATGTGCATGCCGATGAGCGCTGCATGTGCCCTTTGTGCTGCCCGGTAAAGTTTTTCCGGGGCAAAAAGGCTAATGTGCAGGCGCCGAAAGGTTGGCCTGCTTTTTTTATTGCCAAAAACAGCCGCTCTGATCTTCTGAATCAGAAAAAAAGTGTGCAGTCGGCACACGAAATCAAAAAGGAGAGTATATATCATGAAAAAAATCGTTTCTTCGGTTCTGGCAGGCGCTCTGGCCTTCAGCCTCACTGCCTGCGGCGGCTCGGCTGCTCCCGCTTCCTCTGCTGCCGCATCCTCGGCTGCTCCCGCTGCTTCTGCCAGCCAGGCTGCTGAGCTGACCGGTGACGGCTACGATGCTTCTGTGGACTATGCCGCTCTGGCAGGCACCACTGTGAAAATCGCTGCCAGCGCCACGCCCCATGCTGAAATTCTGGAAAACGCCGTGGCCCCCATTCTGCAGGCTGCCGGCATCACCCTGCAGGTGGATGTGTTTGATGATTACATTCAGCCCAACAATGTGGTGGAGGAAGGCGAATATTACGCCAACTATTTCCAGCACACCCCGTATCTGGACAGCTTCAACGCAGAAAACGGCACGCATCTGGTAAGCGTTGCAGCCGTTCACTACGAGCCCTATGCACTGTACGGCGGCAAAACTGCCAGCCTGGATGAGCTGGCCGACGGCGCACAGATCGCTGTGACCAATGACCCCTCCAACGAGGCACGCGCCCTGCAGCTGCTGGCCGATGCAGGCCTGATCGAGCTGGATGCCAACGCCGGCCTTTCTGCCACCCAGCTGGACATCACCGCCAACCCCAAGAATCTGAAGATCGTGGAGATGGAAGCTGCACAGCTGCCCCGTGCTCTGCAGGATGTTGACATGGCTGTGATCAACGGCAACTACGCCAAGGAGGCCGGTTTGAGCCCCGCCGAAAACGGCCTGTATGTGGAAGCTGCTGATTCTGAATGCGCACAGACCTACGCCAATATTCTGGCGGTAGCCGAGCAGAATAAGGATGCTGATCTCACCAAGGCACTGGTGGCCGCCATTACCAGCCAGGCCGTAAAGGATTACATCGGCACCGCTTACAGCGACGGCTCTGTGCTGTGCATTTTCTGATGGAAAGCATCCCCGCACAATACCGGCGCGGTGGAAAAGCTAAGCGCTGCATGGCTGCCTTGAACCGGGCACAGTCATGGCACGGCAGCCGCCGCACCGGTGCATGAGATCGTGCGAAAACGCTTTTACTCAAAAACAGGCAGAATGCGCCCTTGACGGGATGCTTCTGCCGCGGCAAAAAGCCGTCGGGAACCCTCCCGGCGGCTTTTTGCATCCTTTGCTTTCGCAAAAAACAGGCGGCGGCTGTGTAAACCGTGGATCAATATACAATAAAACCCCTGTAAATGCGAAAAACGCACTATCACAATAATACAAAATATGCTATAATATCTTTTATATGCGAATCAGCCCGCGCGATCATGGCTGCGGGCATTGTAAGGGAGAGGCTTTTCTTGATCGAACTGAAAAATTTAACCAAAAGCTTTACCATAGACGGTGGTGAGGTGCATGCACTGCAGGATATCAACCTCACCATTGAAGATGGCGCAATTTATGGCATCATCGGCATGTCCGGTGCGGGCAAATCCACTTTGGTGCGCTGCATCAATATGCTGGAACGCCCCACCTCCGGCAAGGTGCTGGTAAACGGCCGCGATATGACAGCGCTCACACCGGCCCAGCTGCGTGCGGCCCGCCGCGAGATCACCATGATCTTTCAGCAGTTCAATCTGCTGATGCAGCGCAACTGCCTGAAAAACATCTGCTTCCCCATGGAGCTGGACGGCGTGCCCAAGGCACAGGCCGAAAAGCGCGCCATGGAGCTGTTGGAGCTTGTGGGCCTGCCGGATAAGGCCAAGGCATTTCCGGCCCAGCTGAGCGGCGGCCAGCGCCAGCGCATTGCCATTGCCCGCGCTTTGGCCACACAGCCCAAGGTGCTGCTGTGCGACGAAGCCACCAGCGCACTTGACCCCAACACCACGCACAGCATTCTGCAGCTTGTGAAAGAGATCAACCAGAAAATGGGCATCACGGTGGTGGTGATCACACACCAGATGAGCGTTGTGGAAGAGGTCTGCAGCCGCGTGGCCATTCTGGACGGCGGCAAGGTGGTGGAGGAAGGCCCCGTGGCCGAAATTTTCGCCAACCCCAAAACCAACGCTGCCCGCAAGCTGGTGTATCCCGGCGGGATGTCGGGCCATGGCTACGGCAATGATACGCCCAGAATTCGCGTGGCGTTCAACGGCAGCAATTCTACCGACCGCCCGCTGGTGGCGGCCATGGCAGTGGACTGCGGCGTTCTGCTGAGCGTGATCTCGGCCGATACCAGTTTGCTGGACGGCCAGGTGTACGGCAGTATGCTGCTGGGCCTGCCGCGGGATAAGGGCCAGGCAGCCAAAGCGCTGGATTATCTGCGCAAGTTCCCCGGAATTTCCGTGGAGGAGGTGCAAGCATGAACTATGCAAAAATGTTTACCGCCGAAGCGGTGAATGAACTTTTCAAAATCTGGAGCAGCGGAGAGTTTTATGCGGGCATTTGGGCCACGCTGTATACCACGCTGCTGGCAACCTTTTTTGCACTGGTGATCGGGCTGCCTTTGGGCGTTTTGCTGGTGGCAGGCAGGGAAGACGGCGTGCTGCCGCTGCCCAGGCCGGTGATGGCTGTTTTGAATGCGCTGATCAATATTCTGCGCAGTGTGCCGTTTTTGATCCTGATGATCATGGTCATGCCGCTTTCGCGCCTGCTCATGGGCACCAGTGTGGGTACCAAGGGCACCATTGTGCCGCTGGTGGTGGCTGCGTTCCCGTTTATGGCGCGCCTGATCGAAAGCTCACTGCGTGAGGTGGATGCCGGTATGATCGAGGCCGCCCAGAGCATGGGCGCAACGCCGTTTCAGATCATCTGGAAGGTGATGATCCCCGAAAGCATTCCCAGTCTGGCCGGGCAGGTGACCACGGCCCTCACCACAATTCTGGGCTACGGCGCTATGGCAGGTGCCATTGGCGGTGACGGCTTGGGCAAAATCGCCATCAGCTATGGCTACAACCGTTATAAACCGCTGATTATGCTGGTGGCCGTGGTGCTGCTGGTCGTGATCGTGAATATCATTCAAACCGTAGGCAGCACCATTGCGGTGCACAGCGATAAGCGCCTGCGCAAATAAAGAGGAGCAAAACAGTATGAAGATCCTTGCAGTTGATTACGGCGAGTCGCGCACCGGTTTGGCCATCTGCGATGCCACCGAGATGCTCACGCGCGCCATTACACCGCAGATCGAAGAAAAAAGCATGAACAAGGTGGCCGAAGCCGTGGTGGAGGCTGCCAAAGCCAACGGTGCCGAAAAAATCGTGGTGGGTCTTTGCAAAAACATGGACGGCACCGAGGGCAGTCAGGCCAAAAAATGCCGCCGCATTGCGGGCAAAATTGCCGAGCTGTGGGGCAGTGAGCCTGTCATGTGGGATGAACGCCAAACCACGATCTCGGCAGCGGCTATTCTGAGCGAAACCAACACCTTCGGCAAAAAGCGCAAGGAAATTCTGGATTCGGTTTCCGCGGCTGTTATTCTGGAAGCCTATCTGGCATGGCGCAAAAACCACCCGGGTCAAGACGAACCGTGATCGAGCGGAATTCGCCGCTGCAAAAAACACGCCGACAGCAGCGGCTGGAAAAAGTGCGCGCGGAAATGGCGGCGTTCACGATGCCGCGCTACAGCCGACTGCCCGAGATTGAGCTGTATATGGATCAGCTTGTCAACTGCGTAAACCGGGTGCTTGCGCCACTTTCCAGCGCCGACAGCAGCGAGGAACTGCTGCTCACCAAATCCATGGTGAACAATTATGTGAAACAGCGTGTTTTGCCGCCGCCCGAAAAAAAGCGCTATGATCGCCGCCATCTGGCCATGCTGCTGATGCTTTGCCCGCTCAAGCAGGTGTGCAGCATTCCCGAATGTGTGCAGCTGCTGCGCCTTACCGAGCGGCAAAGCGGCAAAACGCCCCAGCAAAACTACGATGCTTTTTGCGCATCGCTGGAAAGCGCGGTGCACAGCTGCTTTGGCCAGCAGGAACACGCAGCCCCGCAGGGGCTGATCCTGCCGCGCATGACCCAAACGATAGCGGACAAGATCTTTTTGCAGAAAATGCTGTACTGTGAAGACTGTGAGGAATAAAACCATGGCCAAAAACTTAACGCTGCACTATGCGGCAGGGCAGGGCGCCTACTGGATGAGCTATTGTGCGGCCATTGGCTATGCCTCGGTATTTTTGACCGGGCGCGGCTTTGCTGCCGGAAACATTGGCCTTTTGATGGCCGGTGTGAACGCGGCGGGCGCACTTATACAACCGGCGGTGGCAGCTGCGGCTGACCGCTCGGCCACACATACGCTGAACTTTTATCTGCGCATTTGCCAAATCATCAGTCTGGCAGCGGCCATTGGGCTGTGCATCGGCCCCCATACGCTCACGGCGGCAGCCCTGTGCTATGTGCCGCTGTGCGTAGGCATTATGACACAGCAGCCGCTGATGAATGCACTGGCTACTTATTTTATGGACCGCGGCCAAACGGTGGACTATGGCAAGGCGCGCGGCACAGGCTCAATCTGCTATGCGGCGATCTCGTATGTGCTGGGCCGCGTGACGGCGCACTTTGGCTCGGATGCCATGCCGTTTGCGGTGCTGCTGATATTGGCATTGTTGACGGCGCTGCTCAGCGGCTACCGGCTGCAGCCGGTGGGGGATGGGCAAAAAGAAGCCCAAAGCTCGGAATCGGCCATGGCACTGCTGCGGCGATACCCCGGCTTTGGCCTGCTGCTGGTGGGCGTGGGGTTGCTGTTTATCAATCACTACTATCTGAACACCTATCTGTATCAGGTGGTGCTGGCCGTGGGCGGCGACAGTGCTTCACTGGGCACAGTGAGCGCCATCACAGCCGGAGTGGAACTGCCCACCATGATGGTGTTCAGCTGGCTGGTGCAGCGCAAAAGCAGCGCCTTCTGGCTGCGGATATCGGCGGTGTTTTTTTCGCTGAAGGGAATTATTTGCCTGCTGGCGGGCTCGGTGGCCGGGCTGTGCGCAGGCGGTGCGCTGCAATGCCTTGGCTTTGCGCTGTATATTCCGGCCGGTGTGTACTATGCCAACGAGATCATGCAGCCGCAGGATAAAGTGAAAGGGCAGGCACTCATGACCACCTCCACCGTGGTGGGCGGCCTTGTGGGCAACCTGAGCGGCGGCTGGCTGCTGGATGCCCTTGGGGTGCGAGCCATGCTTACAGCGGGCGTGGCAGCCTCGGTTCTGGGCACTCTGGCCGTATATGCGGCAACCAGACAAAGAGCAAAACCATAAAATTTTACGGATATTAAAGGAGAAACAACACATGATCGGTATTCTTTCTGCTTTGGGGTTTGAGCTGGCCCCCCTGCTGGACCGCTTGGAAAACAAAACCAGCGAAACCATCAGCCACATTGAATTTGTTTCGGGCCAGCTGAACGGCCGCCCTGTGGTGGGCGCTGTCAGCGGCGTGGGCAAGGTGAACGCTGCCCGCTGCGCACAGATCATGATCTGCCGCTATAATGTGGAAATGATCGTAAACGCCGGTGTGGGCGGCAGCCTGTGCAAGGGCCTTGGCCTGGGTGATCTGGCTGTGGCCGAAAGCTGTGTGCAGTATGATATGGACATGGCCGCAGCCGGAACCCCGCTGGGTGTGATCCCCTGGGGAAAAGTGAGCAAGGAATTCCCGGACGGCGACCAGGCTACGGCCTATCTGCCCTGCGATGCCGCCATGGCCGACTGCCTGGAAAAAGCCGCAGAGGAAGCGGGCATTCATTGCAGGCGCGGCGTGATCGCTACCGGCGACCGCTTTGTAGCGGATAAAAAGCTCAATGATTTTTTGCGCGATACATTCCACGCGATCAGCTGTGAAATGGAAGGCGGCGCGGTGGCGCAGGTGTGCCGTGCAGCGGATATTCGCTGCGCTGTGCTGCGTGCTATCTCGGACAATGCCGATGAGGATGCCGCTGAAACGTATAACGGACAGAAAACCCTGTGCGCCACCATCCCCGTGGTGTGCCGCGCACTGGAACTGTATTTTTCTTGATTTATAGGAGTGAATTTTCCCATGGACGACGGTAACAGTACGATTTTGCTTGCAATTTTGGTTTTGGTGGCGCTCTCGGCGTTTTTTTCGGCATCGGAAACAGCGTTTTCCAGCCTGAACCGTGTGCGCTTGAAGGTGCGTGCCGATGACGGCGATGTTCGCGCGGCGCGCGCCGTAAAACTGATTGACCGCTACGATGATCTGCTTTCGGCAATTTTGATTGGCAATAATATTGTAAACATTGCCTCTGCCAGCTTGGCTACGGTGTTTTTCACGCGCCTGTTTCAGGATAACGGCCCCACGATCTCCACGGTCGTTATGACGGCTATTGTACTGATCTTTGGTGAAGTAACGCCTAAAAGCCTTGCAAAAGAAATGCCGGAGGACTGCGCCGTGATGGTGGCCCCGGTCATTCATGCGCTGATGATGGTGTTCAGCCCGCTCAACGCGCTGTTCCGCGCGTGGAAGCGTTTGCTGCAAAAGCTGTTCCACCTGAAAAATGTGGATACCATCACAGAAGATGAACTGATCAGCATTGTGAGTGAAGCGCACAACGATGGCACACTGAACGAAAGCGAAAGCGAACTGATCCGCTCGGCCATTGAGTTTGACGATCTGGAAGTGGAATCGATTTTGACGCCGCGCGTGGATATGGAAGCCGTGGAGGATACGGTTTCCATGAAAGAGCTGGCCGACCGCTTTGAGGAAAGCGGATTCTCCCGCATTCCCGTGTATCACGAAAGCATCGACAATGTGATCGGTGTGGTGCTGGAAAAGGACTTTTTCCCCGCTTATGTGGAGGGCACAGCCGATCTGGAACACCTGATCACCGAGGTGGAATACACCACCGGCCACACCAAGATCAGCGAGCTGCTGCACCAGCTGCAGAAAAACCAGAACCACATGGCGATCGTGATCGATGAATTCGGCGGCACGCAGGGCCTTGTTACGCTGGAGGATATTCTGGAGGAGCTGGTGGGCGAGATCTGGGACGAACACGATGAAGCCGTGGATGATTGCCGGGAACAGGCCGACCATTCCTGGCTGGTAAGCGGCTCGATGAGTATGGAAGATTTTGCTGCCGATTTCCCGATATCGGATGAAATGGTAGAGGAATACACGACCGTAGGCGGCTGGGCGCTGGCACAGATCGGCCGGCTGCCGCGGGAAGGACAGCATTTTGAGCAGGGCCGCCTGACGGTGGATGTGGTAAAGGTGTTCAGCCGCCGCATTCATCAGCTGCGCATCAAGGTTTTGCCGGAAAAGAAAGAAGAAAATTGCGATGAAACATAACCGCCCGGCTTTGTCCGGGCAATGACCGCAAGGGGGACAAGTAAGAAAAATGGAAAACAATGTGATCGTATCTCTCAAAAACATCGTTGTGGATTTTGACGGTGACAAGGTGCTGAATGGCCTTTCGCTGGATATTCACGACAAGGAATTTGTAACATTCCTTGGCCCATCCGGCTGCGGCAAAACAACCACCCTGCGCGTGATCGCTGGTTTTGTGGAGCCGGAAAGCGGCAATGTGTTTTTTGACGGAAAGGATATCGCCGGTTTGCCGCCTTATAAGCGGCAGGTGAACACGGTTTTCCAGAAATACGCACTGTTTCCGCATTTGAATGTGTTTGAAAATGTGGCATTCGGTCTGCGCCTGAAAAAGCTGGACGAAGAAACCATCAACAAAAAGGTGCGCGAAATGCTGGAGGTCGTGGGCCTGAAAGGCTACGAGCGCCGCCGCATCAACCAGATGTCCGGCGGGCAGCAGCAGCGTGTGGCCATTGCCCGAAGCCTGGTAAATCAGCCCAAGGTGCTGCTGCTGGATGAACCCCTGGGCGCATTGGACCTGAAGCTGCGCAAGGAAATGCAGGTAGAGCTCAAGCGCCTGCAGCGTGAAATGGATATCACCTTTATCTACGTGACGCACGATCAGGAAGAAGCCCTGACCATGTCGGACACGGTGGTGGTTATGAACAAGGGCAAGATCCAGCAGATCGGCAGCCCCGAAGATATCTACAACGAGCCGCAAAATGCTTTTGTGGCCGATTTTATCGGCGCTTCCAATATCATCGACGGCGTTATGCTCGAGGATTACCGCGTAAGCTTTTCGGGCCAGGAGTTCGTGTGCGTGGATAAGGGCTTTGCCAAAAATCAGTCTGTGCAGGTGGTGGTGCGCCCCGAAGATGTAGAGGTCACCACGCCGGAAAGCGGTATGCTTACGGGCCTTGTGAACGAGGTAATCTTCAAGGGCGTGCATTTTGAAATGCGTGTGGACTGCGAGGGCAAGGAGTGGCTGATCCACAGCACCCGCGCCTGCAAGCCCGGCGAAGTGATCGGCATGAATGTGGGCCCGGATGAGATCCACATCATGGCCCGCATGGAGGGATAATGCCATGATCAAAAATAAATGGACTGCCGCGCCGTATCTGGTTTGGATGGCAATTTTTGTGATCGTGCCGCTGCTCATGGTGATCTACTACGCCCTTACCAACGATGTCGGCCAGTTTACGCTGGAAAATATTTTTATGATCGGGCGCTACAGCTCGGTGTATGGCCGCAGCCTGCTGCTGGCCGCCGAAGCCACCATCATCTGCCTGATCGTGGCTTTCCCTGTGGGATATTTTTTAAGCCGTCTGGATGGCAACAAGCAGCACATTATGCTGATGCTGCTCATGCTGCCCATGTGGATGAACTTTTTGCTGCGCACCTATGCCTGGATGACCCTTCTGGAAAACAACGGCCTGATCAACCGCCTTTTGGGTGTGTTTGGCATCGGGCCCTTTCACATGATCAATACCAGCGGCGCCGTGGTGCTGGGCATGGTGTATAACTACCTGCCGTATATGATCCTGCCGCTGTATACAGCCATGACCAAAATCGACCAAAGCATTGTGGAGGCCGCACAGGATCTGGGGGCAAATACACGCCGCATCGTTACCCGTGTGCTGATCCCCATGTCCACACCGGGCATTGCCACCGGCATCACCATGGTGTTTGTGCCCTCGGTTTCCACCTTTGTGATCAGCCGTATGCTGGGCGGCGGCTCCAATCTGCTGATCGGCGATCTGATCGAGCTGCAGTTCCTTGGCAACAGCTACAATTTCCATGTGGGCTCGGCGATGAGCCTTGTGCTGATGGTGATCGTACTTTTGTGCATGAGCTTTACCAGCAGTTTTGACGAATCTGAAATGGAGGGCGTGATCTGATGAACAAAAAAGCAAGCAGCGCCCTTTTGCGCACCTATGTGATCATGGTGTTCGGCTTTATGTATCTGCCCATTGCGGTTATGGCCGTGTTCAGCTTTAACCAAAGCAAAAGCCGCACCGTGTTTACAGGCTTTACATTAAGCTGGTATAAAAGCCTGTTTACCAATGAATTGATTTTGAACGCGCTGTGGCTCAGCCTTGTAGTAGCGCTTATTGCCTCGGTGGCGGCAACGGTGCTGGGCACGCTGGCAACCGTGGGCATTCAGGCCATGAGCCGCCGCTCGCAGCTGGTGATCAACAACATCAGCTATATCCCGGTGGCCAACCCCGAGATCATCACCGGCGTTTCCATGATGCTGCTGTTTGTGATGTATCAGGGCTTTGCGGGCAAGGTGCAGGCTTTGCCGGATTCGGTGTTCGGCCTGCCCACGCTGCTGATCGCGCATATCACATTCAATGTGCCGTATGTGGTGTTCAATGTGGCACCCAAGCTGCGCCAAATGGATGTGCGCCTGTACGAAGCAGCGCTGGACCTGGGCTGCAATCCCACACAGGCGTTTTTCAAGGTGGTTCTGCCCGAGCTTTCTCCGGCGATCCTGTCGGCATTCTTGATCTGCCTCACCTATTCCATTGACGATTTCATTATTTCCTATTTCAACTGCGGCACCCTGCAAACGCTGCCCATCGCCATTTACAGCATGACCCGCAAAAAGGTGAGCCCTGAAATCAACGCCCTGTCCACCATTATGTTCCTTGTGATTTTGGCAATCATTCTGATCTCCAACGCATGGGACACTCGCCGCCGCAAGCGCCGCTGAGAAAGGGGAGAGCAGTATGAAAAAAATTCTTTGCGGTCTGCTGGCTGCCGTGCTTTCGCTGGGCTTTGCACCGTCGGCCTTTGCACAAAGCTATGCCGAGCAAGCACGCGCCCGCGGTTTGGAAACGCAAAACGGAAAAATTGTGGTGAACGATGATATCTCGGTTTCTGCCGATTATGACTGGACCCGCCTGGCAGATCAGAAAATCACGCTGAATGTGTACAACTGGGGCCTTTATATCAGCGACGGCTCGGATGAAAGCGTGGATATTCTGTCGGCCTTTGAAAAGCTTACCGGCATTGAGCTGAACTATACCACCTACGACTCCAACGAGAGCATGTATGCCAAGATCAAATCCGGCGGCGCAAGCTACGATGTTGTGGTGCCCTCGGATTACATGGTGGGCAAGCTGATCCAAGAGGATATGCTGGCACCTCTGGACTACAAAAATATTCCCAACGCTGCCAAGATCAACCCCGGTTACCGGGGCTTGGAGTATGACCCCACCGATACCTATAGTGTGCCCTATACATGGGGCATTGTGGGCCTGATCTACAACACCACCCTGGTGGAAGAGCCGCCCACAAGCTGGGCCGATATGTGGGACCCGCAATATACCGGCAGCATTCTGATGTTCAATAACAGCCGCGACGCGGTGGCCATTGCGGCCAAAAAGCTGGGCCTGAGCATGAACCCTTCCAGTGTGGAAGAGGTGGAACAGTGCATGACAGAGCTGAAAAACCAGAAAAATATGGTGCAGGCTTATGTTATGGACGAGATTTTTGACAAAATGGCAGGCGGCGAAGCGGCGCTGGCACCCTATTACGCAGGCGATGCCATTACCATGATCCAGGATAACCCGGATCTGGCATTCGTGTTTCCCAAAGAGGGCAGCAACCTGTATGTGGATGCCATGTGCATTCCCAAAAACTGCAAAAACAAGGAAGCAGCGGAGATCTTTATCAATTATATGTGCGAAACCGATGTAGCCGCGGCCAACTGCGACTATACGGGCTACTCCACCCCCATTGATGAAGTGCGCGAAAGCCTGGATGATGAGCTGAAAAACAGCCCCATTGCCTATCCCGATGCAGATGTGATCGAGCGCAGCGAAGTGTTTACCACGCTGCCCGCCGAAGTGAATGCCGCCATGGACCAGGGCTGGAGCGATATGAAAAGCTTTGATGAAAACGGCAGCGGCTGGATGGTCGTGGGCCTGATGGTGATTGCGCTGGCGCTTTCCTGCTTTAACATCTGGCGCAAGCTTCGTGCCAAAATGCGCAACGATTACTAAAGTGATCGTGCCTTTTGGCAAGGCGTGCCGTAAAAACAAATGGAGCAGCCACAGGCTAAAGCCGGCCTTGCATAAGAAATTTTTCTATGCAGCCCGCCGCGGCCTTGGCTGCTTTTTCAAGTGCAGAAAGGAACCGGATCTATGAGCAATGTGGATCTTACAAAAATGGGGGAGTCCTATTCCGAAGAATTCAGGGTGCTGGAATGCGAATGCGATTTCGCAGGTGAACTTACCGCAGGCGGGCTTTTGCGCCTTGTGCAACAGGTGGGCACGGACCAATGCACCGCGCTGGGCATGGACGATGCTTTTTACCGTGATGAAAAGGCCGTGTTTTTGCTCACACGCCAGGCTGTGCAAATTTACACACCGCCCCGGCGCGGGCAAATTGTGCGCCTGCAAACCATCGGGCAGGCCCCGCAGCGCGCTGTGTACAAGCGGGTGACCAAGGTTTTCAGCCCGGCGGGTGAGCTTTTGGCCATGTCTGACAGCCGCTGGATACTGGTGAACACCGAAAGCAGACACATTATGCGCCGCCCGCCCGAGGGCTTTCCTGCACAGTGGCAGGCCAATGTGCCCGAAGAACTGGAACAGCGCATTCATGCCGCAGAGACAGCGCAGCCGACAGGGGAGAAGTGTGCCGATTACAGCAGCTGCGATACCAACGGCCACATGAACAACACCCGCTATGTGGATGCCGCCTGCAGCGCATTGCCGCTGCAGTTGCTGCGCAGCGCCCGTGTGGCCGAAGTGCGCATTGTGTATCACCGTGAGGTGCCCATGGGCGAAAGCGTGCAGATGCAGCGTGCCGAACAGGAAAACGGCTGGTGGTATGTGTGCGCTGAGCGCGAAGGCCACGCGGCCTTTGAATGTGCCCTGCAGCTGCAGAACAGGGCAGAGGAACTTGGATAAAAATTACAAAATTTTTACAAAAAAGTGATTGACAAATAGTTTCAAAAGGGTTACAATTTAGTTGCAAGAACAAGCAAAGAACTTTTTCATGTGTTTTCTCCTCAGCCCCGGGGCAGGCCGATCATGGCCGGGGCAGCCGCTCCCCTCAAGCGGCTTTTGCCGATTCTCCCTCTGCCAGTTGCAAGCGCGGCAGGGGGATTTTTTTATGCAATACAACAGGGATCACCTCTATCAGGCTGCTTCGGCATCTTTCCGGCAGCTTTGGTGAAGCATAAATTTTGAAAAGCACGTTATCACATGAAGTATAGGCTTTGCCTATAGCTTGGCAGCCGGTATATCTGGCCCGGGGCGCGGGTGTTAAGAATTGTGCGCTAATGCCTTTAAAAATCCGTTTTCCCGCCAAAAAACGCAATGTGGGCATTCTGACAAGAAAATCCCTGTTTTCCACGATAAACTTTGGGCATGACAGGGCTTTGTATTTGTTGACATTTGTGGTATAGTAGTGATATATTGTACTTCAAATGGACGTGCTGCCTGCAGGGCGATCAAGGCCCGCCGGTTCAGAAAACATGATCAGAAAAGGAGAAGTTTTATGGCTTATTATTTTGAAGAACCTTCCCGCACCTTTGGTGAGTATCTGTTGGTACCCGGTTATTCCTCGGCTGATAACATTCCCGACAATGTAAGCCTGAAAACTCCTTTGGTAAAATATAAAAAGGGTCAGGAAGAATGCCCCCTGCAGATGAACATTCCCATGATCAGCGCTATCATGCAGTCGGTTTCCGGCCCCGATCTGGCTGTGGCTCTTGCCAAGCAGGGCGGCGTTTCGTTTATTTACGGCAGCCAGAGCATTGAAAGCGAAGCCGCTATGGTGGCCCATGTCAAGGGCTACAAAAAGGGCTTTGTTACCAGCGATTCCAACCTTTCTCCCGATGCCACTCTGGCTGACGTGCTGGCACTCAAGCAGAAAACCGGCCATTCCACTGTGGCTATCACGGACGATGGCACTGCCAACGGCCGCTTGCTGGGCATTGTGGCCAGCCGTGACTACCGCATCAGCCGCATGAGCACCGATGTGAAGGTGAGCGAGTTTATGACTCCGCTGGAAAAGCTGGTCACCGCTCCTTCTGATACCAGCCTGAAGGAAGCCAACGACATCATTTGGGACAATAAGATCAACAGCCTGCCTCTGGTTGACAAAAACGGGCACCTGCAGTATATGGTGTTCCGCAAGGACTACGACAGCCACAAAGAAAATGTAAACGAGCTGCTGGATGCCAACAAGAGCTATGTGGTGGGTGCCGGTATCAACACCCGTGACTATGCCGAGCGCGTGCCCGCATTGGTCAACGCCGGTGCGGATGTGCTGTGCATCGACTCCTCTGAGGGCTTCAGCGAATGGCAGAGCCGCACCATCGGCTGGATTCGCGCCAACTATGGCGACAAGGTGAAGGTGGGCGCAGGCAACGTGGTTGACCGCGAGGGCTTCCGTTTCCTGGCCGAGGCCGGCGCTGACTTTATCAAGATCGGCATCGGCGGCGGCTCCATCTGCATCACCCGCGAAACCAAGGGCATCGGCCGTGGCCAGGCTACTGCTGTGATCGAGGTTGCCAAGGCTCGCGATGAGTACTACAAGGAAACCGGCATTTATATTCCCATTTGCTCCGACGGCGGCATTGTGCATGACTACCACATCACTCTGGCACTGGCCATGGGTGCTGACTTTGTTATGCTGGGCCGTTACTTTGCCCGCTTTGATGAGAGCCCCACGGAAAAGGTTCGCATCAACGGCAACATTATGAAGGAATACTGGGGCGAGGGCAGCAACCGTGCCCGTAACTGGCAGCGTTACGATCTGGGCGGCGCTTCCACTCTGCGCTTTGAAGAAGGCGTAGACAGCTATGTGCCTTATGCAGGCCCCCTGGCCGACGGTGTGCAGACCACTCTGTACAAGGTGCGCTCTACCATGTGCAACTGCGGCGCACTCTCGATTCCTGAGCTGCAGGAGAAGGCCCGCCTGACAGTGGTTTCTTCCACAAGCATCGTAGAGGGCGGCAGCCACGATGTTACCCTGCGCAACACCAACAACGCCAACTAAGCGCATGCTTTGGGTTTGCCTGTAATTCGGGGGTGTAACGGTATTATTCCCGCCCTGCGAATTTAGGCATCGCTGCAGCGGCTGCGGTATATTCTGCACGCCGTATCAGCAAAATAAGAAAGCATTCCCCGGCATCCTCCGGCTGCAAGCAGCCGAAGATGCCGGGAATTTTTGCCTGTAGGTGTTGCTGCAATGATGCGGCACTAAAGATAGCGAATAGGAGGTTCTGGGATGCCGGGCGGCAAGTAAAGCAGCAGACCAAACAAGAGAACAAGGTATAACAAAGGCGGGAACATCTTAATTGATGCTCCCGCCTTTTGGTCAGTTTGTAGGAATGTCTTTCTTACCAAACAAAAGAAAGATATATGGGGGCAATACCCATACAATGGCAGCGCTTAGCCATTCGTTTAAGCCGAGGTGAAATGCAATTTGAGAAAATACGCTGACCCATTCTGAAAGTTTGATCCAAAACATAGTGAATGATGTAAAGGTTCTTTGGGTCAGGTATGTGAATATGCCCAACACAATATTCAAAGCCACTAAAACAGAAGAGGAAAAGAAAATTTCTTTGCGTGTCATTTCGCGAAAAAAGAAAAATCCGCCAATGCAGACAACCGCAAGGAAGAGAACGACAGACAGAATCAGCCACCGGGTATTATCCGATGAAATGCTCCCGTCAGGCAGTGTCACGATTGTCCATTTTCCTAAAAAATGGACTTTCATTTGAAAACATACCCAGCTTGCTGCCATGCAATAAACAGGGACTTTCCACCCTGATTTTTTCATATAACACGCCTCCTTTGCAAGATTTATTATTTCTAAAATTATACTTTGCTTTGAAAGAAAAGACAAGATCAGCAATCATCCCGCGCTTGTCTTTCAAAGCACCTTGTCAATGCGCTATACGCAATACAGAGGCTTGGCCCAGGTTATCAACAGGGTGAAGCTTAAATTTTCTGCTATAAATTTGAAGAAATAGCTACTTGGAAACGGAAAAAATCCCTCTTTGTGAAAGAAACCGGGGAAAATTTCTTCAGAAGAAGGTCTTTCTTATTTGGTCTGAAACCTAAAATAGACTTTCTCTACAGGCTGCGGCGTAGCACTCAGCTACGCCCCGGAACAGGTTGCGGTATGAAC
>OLGE01000566.1_pt1 | contig 43391 bp, 33 predicted proteins | sample 1605151 | NCBI WGS metagenome assembly OLGE01 (sample SAMEA3888912, study PRJEB22519) | human gut metagenome | biome: human gut; feature: human-associated habitat; material: faeces | place: Denmark | collected 2010
ACTAAGCCCTTTGGCATACATCCATCTTTCCATGCCGCGTTGATAGACATGAATTCCTCTCAGAAAGGAGGTCAGACGAATCTTTGAATTCTCGTTGAGTCGTACAAGGTATCGTTTCCATGCCCACCCGTATCGTTCTTCTGCTGTCATATTATTAAAGATTTTGATTTGGCGGCAAAGGTATAATGATGAACGAACGTGTACAAGGCTGCATCGCGGATACGCTTACTTCATCTCACGACGATAAACCTTAAATGTTGATTTTACCCATGTCATAACTTGCATGAAATAAGCCCACAACTTATTGGCATTAGGGTCTTTCTGATGCAAAGCCATATATTGGTCAATGGGTGCCACACCTTTAATGCCATCATGATGTGCAGCCCACAACAATACGGTCTGAAGAAGAGCCTGTTCTTCAGCTTTACCCACCATATACTCACCACCAACTTTATAAGCCGGACACTCTTTTTTACTGAAATGCCTGCGTGCATCTGCCACAAACGGTCCTACATACACGGCATTACGCAATTCCTGGTCAAGCAACCGCTCACCCGCAATATTGATAACCCTAAACCATTCGAGTTTTTCTTTGTCGGTACCATAACAGAAATATACGGTTAGTTCGTAATTCAAGAAGCATTCTTTCTCCTCAAGCGTAAGGTTATCATAATAAATCACAGAACGGTGATCTTTTCCTTCCAAACAAAAAGCGTGCTCCCTGTACTCGCATATAGACAACGTGCGTTGCTGACCGTCAATCATTTCAAAAGAACCATCATCAGTCACACTCCAATACATGATGTTCAGCGGAAAGCCTTTCAATATTGTTTCTATCACTGCCATTTGTTGCTTGACATCGTAACGGAATTCACGTTGATAAGGTGGGCGGATGTTCAACTTTCCACCATAACCATAAACACCATCGTTAGGGTCATTGGTATAACCTGCCAAAAGGTCTCGAATGGGAATGGATTTAAGTTCTATCTTCATAGCGTATCTTTTTTAATTTTCCTAATCAATATCCTTGCATAACAACCTATCAATTTACCGTTGGCATTGCGGTAGCATAACTTCCCTTTCCTAAAACTTTTGTCTTCACGAAACAAAGCTGAACATTCCTCTGCCGACAAATTTGCACTCACACCACATTCAACTCCTAATTCTCCACCATTACCAATGCCGATAATCTCAAATTGTTCAGGATTATACTTATCCAAAAATGTAATAGGAACGCCCATTATACCGTCATAATCATACGGAATACGCTCGGTTTTCGATACCTCTATGGCATCATAATTGATGTAACGAGGATATTCTTCATTCGTATATTTTCTGAATAAGACAAGGTCTTCATGACGTTTTTTGATGTCTAGATTCGTGTACCAGCAAATATTTCCCAGACTTCTCCACTTTTTTCCATTATCATCTTGCCAAAATCTTGTTTCTCTCGATTCATAATAGTCTGGAACTTGGAATGCCATATCACCACACTTGTACCCTAACCATACCTTATTATCCCGTATCAATGGGAAAATTTCTTTATAGGTAGCATTGTTTTGATTACCTATTATAAGAAACTTCTTATCATACTTCATCAATTGTGCCATATATTCCCTAAATAAAGAAAATGGAGGGTTGGTTACAATAATGTCTGACTCTTTTAGAATCTCAATACATTCCTTACTTCTAAAATCACCATCTCCCTTTAAGGGCTTTATTCCTATTTCTTCTGCATCAGGAATATGATTTCCGTTTTTGTCGCCATAATACTCCAAACAAACAGCAGTTTCGCAATCGTTCTGACTGAACAAATCCGCATTTTGATTCTTATAGCAAGTTGTTATTAGTTTCCGCAATCCAAGAAACTCAAAATTGTAAGCAAAATAGGTAAAGAAATTACTAATACGAGGGTCGTCACAGTTGCACAATACAGTCTTACCACGAAAATGATCACGATAATGACGAAGTTCGTTATTAATATCTTCAAGCTGCGTATAAAACTCATCTTTTTTAGCAGCTTTTGCCTTGTCTATATTTCTTTTTGCCATAAATAAATAGAAGATTGATAGTTACAGCTTATGAGCACAAACTATCAATCACGCCAAGACGCAAAAAGAGCGTGATGCTCCTTATTGCGTTCAGCTATGAGGCAGCCTCGGAACGGAAACCTCAGATTACCAATAAAGAAAACACCACGCCTATTGCGTGATGCATTTCTATCATACGATAATCTAAGGCAGTCCATACCGAAATGCCCTATCACAATTATTTCTTGTTACGTTATTTCCAATAAGTTTCCGAGGCTTTTGGCTGAACGCGAAATAATAGCAAATGCTTTTTTACCAACAATGTCTTAGAACATAGTTATACTATGAACTATTACAAAGGTACAACATATTTATAATTAAAACTCTTTTTTATTCGTTTTTTTCAACAAAAAAAGGAGTGACGCCCAATTGCATCACTCCTTTTGTGTTAAGATTTAAAAAGATTCTGTTTAGAAGAAGAGGTAGCGCTTATCTACCACATTTGCCTTGAGGTAAAGCTCGTTCATAGAGTTTGAAGCCATCTGCATTTCCTTCTGACGGAGTCTCTGTTCCTCAACCTTAGCGTCGAACTTGCCGGGACGCTGTGTCTTGTTCACAACCTGGAAGAGATAAACACCTGCGTTACCCTTAACCGGCTTGGGAGAGAACTTACCCTTTGCCACTGCTGCAACAGCACCGCTAAGAGCCTGCTCGCTGGCACCAGTAGCAGAGATGAACACCGGTGAAGCGAATGTCACCTGGTTCACTTCAGACACAACCGCACCCTTGGCCTTTGCTGCATTGAGGTCTTTCACGCCCTCAGCCTTAGCCATAAGCATTTCTGCCTTCTTGTCCTTCATAACCTCAGACTTGATGAATTCCTTAACCTGTGCATCGTCCAAAGAACGGAAGCCTACTGGGTTCACCTTGTCGAGAACTACGAGAAGCATGTGGTCGTTGTCGCCACACTCGTACATTGAAGACACATCGCCAGCCTTGGCATCGAAGAGCCAACGCATTGCTTCGCGTGTGCTGCGTATGCCGGCAAGGTTGTGCTCGGCTGTTGTAACATCCTTACGCTCCAGGACGGTGTAACCAGCCTTCTGTGCGTTCTTGACGATTGCCTCGGCAGTGGGGTTTGCACTGATGAAAGCACTGAACTTATTGTATGCGGCTGAATAGGTTTCGCGTGAGAATGTGATGTTCTTCTTAACGACAGCTGCCACATACTTGTTGATCATTGCTCTGCGGTCGAGTACCTGAACGATGAGGTTTCCCTGTGTGAGGGCGATGTTCTTCACCTCGTTTACAGACATTGTGTTGAGGCTGTAAAGGTAGCCCTTGGTGTCCTTGTCAAGAGAAGGAGCACTCTGATACTGACGGGTTGTCAGCCAAGTCTTCTCACCTGTCTGTCCGTACTTCTTTGCCAAAACCTCGAAGTCGGCACCGACGCTGAGAGCCTTATAGATAGAGTCGGCACGAGTAGCGGCTTCCTGAGCTGTGGCACCACCCACCTGAATCTGACGATACTGTACAGAGTCGGGCAGCTGCTGCTTGGAAACGAGCTTGATGATGTTGAGAGTGTTGTCGCGCTTGTTCTCAATCACCTTGCTTGTGCTGCCTACTGCCATAGAATCGAGCTGCTGTGCGATGTCGTAAGGATAAGCGTCCTTGGAAACGGGAACACCGAGATAGCTGATGAGCGATGTGCTCTTGCGAACGATTTCAGAAGGATCGGCTGCTGCGCTAAGTTCCTTGTCGTAAGCGTCGAACTCTTTCTGGAGTTCTGCGCGGTCGCCGGCAGAAGCATTAACCTGTACATCGATGTACTTGATGTCACGGCTTTCAACGGGCTGCTTGAAGCGGCTCTTCATTTCGTCGTACTTGGCCTTGAGGTCGGCATCGGTAATCTGTACCTTGTTGTCGGCAATGCTTGAATACGGGAAAGCGGCAAGCTGAATCTGGCTTTCTACATTCTGGTCGTTGAAAGCCATCTTGGCCTCAATCTTGTTTGAAATCAGACAATGGAAGAAAAGACCCTGATACTTCTGTGAAAGCAACTGGTTGCGCAGTGTGTTCTCGATGAATGTCCAGTACTTGTAGATAGTATCGTATTGCTTTGCGAGCTGCGGATTGGTGTTTTTCTGTGTTTTGTACTCTGCAAGGAACTTCTTGAGAGCGTTCACATCGAAACGACCGGTCTGCTGATTGACGAACGGTGTCTGCATGAGCATGGGGTTTGTGCCTTCTGTGAGCACGTTCTGCATTTCGGCATCGGTAACAGTAAGACCGAGCTTCTTTGTCTCATTCTCGATAATCTTGGTCTGAACGTAGGTGTTCCATACCATGTCCTTCACCTGGCTGAGCTGTGCATCATTGAGATTGTCGGTGCCCTGTTGCATCTTGATAACCTCGCTGTACTCATCAACCAGCTTCTGGAATTCCTGTACATTGATTTTTTCACCTAACACTTCGCCTACTTGCTGTCGTCTATCGTTAGTGGTAGATTCGCAAGAACGGAACATTTCCTCAGCGATGAACGCAAAAAGACCCAAACTGATAATACCTATCAGCAAGGCTCCTTTGCTTCTGATTTTTCCTAATGCTGCCATTATTTTTAATTGTTTTATTTATTATTTTTATTTTTCTTCAATGGTAAATCCATGTCTGACAACCGTCCTGTCACACATTATATTTGCGGCAAACCGTGCGATATGCTGCAAAATGCGTACAAAAATACTAATTTATTGGCAAACAAGTGCATGTTTGCACAAAAAAATCCCTCTATCAACCAACTTTTAGCTTTACAAGTTCAATTTTAGTCATAGTGCTCTTTATAATTCTGAACTCGAAACGCCCGATGGTCACCACTTCGTTGAGCTTCGGGAAACTCTGGTATTCATGAAGAATATAGCCGCCGACCGTCATGTATTCGTCGCTCTCCGGCAATCCGATGTCGAACATTTCGTTCACCTTGTCAATCTCAAGACGCGCCGAAAGCAGGTATTCGCCGTCGCCAAGCTGCTTGGCTATGTATTTGAAATTGTCGTGCTCGTCCTCGATATCACCGAAAATCTCCTCCACGATGTCTTCAAGCGACACGATGCCGCTGGTTCCTCCGAACTCGTCCACCACCACGCCGAGACTCTTCTTCTGCTGCAAGAATATGTGCATAAGCTTTTGCGCCGCCATCGTTTCAGGCACAAACGGCATGTCGCACACTCTGTCGCGCCAGCTGTCGCGGTTGCGGAACATCTCGGAACTGTGGATGTAGCCGATGATATGGTCAATGTCTTCCTTATAGACTATGATTTTGGAATTGCCGCTTTCTATGAACTTCTGCATGAGTTCTTCAAGGGAACAGTCGTTCACGTCCACTGCATTTATCTCCGTCCGGGGCACCATACAGTCGCGAACCTTGGTGTCGGAGAAGTCGAGGGCATTCTGGAATATCTTCACTTCCTCATTGATCTCGTTCTCATCAGTGGCATTGTCGATGCTGGACTGGACGAGATAGTCCAAATCCACCTTCGAGAAACCCTCATCATCGCTTTCCGTATTCATCTTTATTCCGATGATACGGAGAAGGCAGCGTGCGAGGAATGTGGAGAAACGGCTTATAGGCCAAAGCACGACATAGAACAGGTAAGCGGGAAGTGCAAAGAGGGACAACAGCCTGTTGGCGTTGTTCTTGAAGAGAATCTTGGGCAAGAACTCGCCCGTAAAAAGCACGATGACAGTGGAAAGGATGGTGTCTGCCGTCACTTTCATACCAGCATCGAACGACCGGAAGATGGTGTTGTCAAAAAGATTTGCAATGAGAATACCATAGACAACAAGCACGATGTTGTTGCCAACAAGCATTGTGCTGACAAAACCGTTGGGGTGGGCATAGAATGAAGAAAGGATTTTTTGAATAAAGCGTGTCCTTCCCTTATCCATTTCCGCAAGCATCCTGTTGCTTGACACAAATGCTATCTCCATGCCGGAAAAGAACGCCGATAACACCATTGTTATAGCGATACTAATTAAAAGAGGTATATCTGCTGCCACTTTTTATCTTGTTTATAATCTTTTTCTGTAAAAGTCATGCCTCGCCTATATGCCGTTCCGACGCTGCGGAAGCGCCTGCGGGCGTATGGCGGCCTTAACTGTGTCGGGGGCTGCGGTGACAGTGTCGCCCGAACCCATTATGTCAGTCTTTTCAAACGAGCCTTTACTGTTGGAGACATAGTACTTCGTCATGGTCTCGTCGCTACGGAAATATGTGCCTTCAAGCACACGGTCGGGGGTGACAAGCTTTGAGGGTACGAACGAATAGAACTCGTGCGCACCTGCATCCCAGAACAGCTGCTCGCTCGTGAAACGCAAGCCGTCCTTGGTGAGGACGCTCACCCTGCTACGCAACTCCCACAGGCGACGCTGATCGTAATAGTAAGCCGTGTCGCACTGAACGTATGCCTGTACATGGAATTTCTCGTCGAACTGCTCGAAAAAGATACCTTTCTCGAATATCCAACGCGACGGATGGCGCACGGTGTTCACTTCCCAACGCTCGCTGACGATACGGTATTTGATCACACCGGAATCGGAAATGAGCGTGTTCACGCCATAGCTCGTCATCATCGACACCGAATCACGGTCGTGAATAGCAGAAGCCGTGTGTTCCTTCGGCTCCTGGCATGAGACAAAGAACACACAGCCCAGTATGATTGGAATTATGTATTTGATGTAATTCAAATTTCAAACCACGAATAAACGGAAATCATTATTCCATCTTCCACTTGGCAAACCAACGCTCGTTGAACGTAAGGCCGATATTGATTCTGAAAGAGTTTTCTGTAATAAACATCTTAGTGTCCTGGCGAACCCACTGTGCCGAGATGTTGAGCAACGAACGGTTGTTGTAAGTATTCACAACTGGGATGCCGAAACCTGCACTCACACTATACTCCTTAGGACCGTCCATGCCTCCGATTTTCAGGTAAGAGGTGGCGTATGAAGCACCCATGCGGTAGTGGATGCGCTGGAAGAACTTGCGACCTGTCTCATTGGGACAGAACTCTCCTCCTACCGTCACCTTGTGTCTGTCGGAGAATGCGGCGCTGGAAACGCCGTATTGAGGGACATTGTTCACCACGGAATACTGCGGAAACGACACTGACGACCATTTCTGGAGCGTATAGTCGGCACCCACTTTCCAACGGTTGTCGTGCGACCAGACGAAGCCTGCGCCATAGACGGCAGGAATATCAAGTCCTTTGTCCGACTTATAGACAGCCGTATCGGAGACTGCTGTCTGCGCATTCTGCGATATAACCTTGCACTCCGGGTCGCCGCCTATGCCATGACCAAGACTGTAAGTGAGACCTATCGTCACGTTATCCTTCTTGGAAAGCCTTGCGGTGTATTGCAGACCGAAATCAAGCTTATAGCTGTTCACGGTAGCCGAATAATACTTTGAAAGGGTATTTATATACGAGTCGCTGTAGGAATTGACAACCGAGCGGCTGTAACTGCCCCACAGGTAACCTCCGTTCACACCGACGGCAAAGCCCTTGAAAGGCATCCATCCGAAACCGAGATAAACCTGATGCAAACCTCCCGAACCGCTATATGTGTTGGAATAGACGGTCGCCGTGTTGTCATCGGAAGCCGCCCCGACATTAGCCGACGACGAATAATCATATCCGACATTCGTGAACGGAAGGACACCGAAACTGACACCAAGACGCTTGTGCAACTTGAATCCCGCCACCACATATTCTATATTGGCGTTGTTGGCATTCATTTTCACGCCTTTTTCGCTGAAATTGGTAACCTGTCCGGAAATGCCGGCGTCGAAGATGAAAGAAAGAGAATCGACAGAAGCGTATGAAGCCGGGTTGAGAAAGTTCACCTGATTGTGCTCATGAAAACCATAACCGAGTCCGTTCATTCCACGATTGAAGCCGCTTGTCTGGTCGCTCAGCACACCCAAGCCATACTGACTGTAAGGAGAATTCGTACCGCTCTGAGCCATCGACGCCATCGAAAAGGTCACCATCAAAGCGGCTATAATTAATTTCTTCATTTACTTCCTGTTCTTTATTTATTATAATATGTGTGAAAGCGAGAATGCAGTATAGTTTCCCTATATTCCACTTTCAAACAACAATTGGTTGCAAAATTATCGAAAAAAAACGAAACAAAGGCACGAAAACTGAGAAATTAAAGTTATTTTTGCATCGTGAAACATTTTAGATGGTTTTTAAGATATGCTGCGCTGCTTATTTTCCTGTTATTAACAAATAGCACACAGGCGCACGATTCTGCGGAAGACACACACACCAATGCCGACTCCGTTCATGTAAGTCTGCTCACTTGCAGACCAAGACAGAATATATATAGTCTCTACGGCCACACGGCAATACGCTACGAAGACCGCAGAAACGGGATTGATGTTGCCGTAAACTACGGCATGTTCTCTTTCAGCAAACCATTCTTCGTGTTACGCTTCGTATTCGGTCTCACCGATTATGAGATGGGAATCGAAAATTTTGAGAACTTCAAATCCAACTATGCCCCATCAGGCTGCGGCGTGTGGCAGCAAGAGCTCAACCTCACCTCAGCCGAGAAAGAAGCACTGGCAGCAGCCATAACGCTGAACTACGAGCCACAGAACCGTGTTTACCGTTACAACTACTTCTACGACAACTGCACCACAAGAGCACGCGACATAATCGCAAGGAACATCAACGGGAAAATAAATTACGGCGCAGCACCCGAAGAAAGCCCCTCGTTCAGGGATATGATACACTCATACACAAGCAAACATCCCTGGGCAGCGTTCGGCAACGACCTCCTGTTGGGCGTGAAAGCCGACCAGCCAACAACCCGTTCCGAGCAACAGTTCCTGCCGCTCAACCTGCAAGAGGACTTCACCCACGCATCAATCACTGCACCCGACGGCACCAAACGCCCGCTCGTCACAGACGAAGGATGGGTGCTCCGCCCTGAAAACAACGCACACGACGGCGGATTTCCGCTCGCCCCAGTGCAGTGCGCAGTGATATTCGCCATCACAGTAGCGGCAATGACGCTGACAGAATACTTCACAAAGAAGAACTTCTGGGGGTTCGACGCCCTGCTCATTGCAGCCGACGGACTCTGCGGACTCATCCTGCTTGCAATGGTATTCTCACAGCATCCAACCGTAAGCCTCAATTTCCAGATTCTGCTGCTTAATCCGCTTTCAGTCGTATTCCTTTGGACCACGGTGAAAAAGATACGGAAAGGCCACATCAGCAGATGGATTTACGCATGGATTATATGCATGGTTCTGTTCTTTTTAGGAGGAATTTTCCAAACATACGCAGAGGGAATGTATTTTGTGGCATCATCTTTGCTGTTTAGATATGCAGTCAAAACCGTACAACTGGCACAACAAAAGAAATGAAAAGATATTTATCTACAATTATTACACTGGCCGTTCTGAGCGGCATTGAGTTGCAAGCACAGAGTCTGCAACCGGCCCCACGGTTGGTGGTAAATATCGCCATCGACCAGTTGCGCACCGATTACATCGAGCATTTTTCATCACTTTACGGCGAAGACGGCTTCAGAAAACTGTTGCAAAAAGGCAGCATCTATGAAGCGGCAAGCTACCCCTTCTCGCCGGTAGATAGGGCTTCGGCAATAGCATCAATAGCCACCGGCACCACTCCACACTACAACAACATCGTAGGCACGCAGTGGCTCGACCGCGCCACACTGCGCCCCGTGCAGTGCACCGACGACGAAACGTTCGGAACATCGCCGCAGAAGATGATAACATCCACCGTAAGCGACGAGCTGAAAGTGGCGACCAAGGGCGTAGCCATCGTTTACAGCGTGGCATACGACAAGGATGCCGCCGTCCTTTACGGCGGACACGCCGCCGACGGAGCCTTCTGGATAAACGACAAGACCAAGAGATGGAGCACATCATCATACTATCCCAAAGCGGCACAAAGCCTTATCCGCGCCTACAGCAACACAAACGCATCAACGCAGGACAACGACGATGTGGCCAACTTCTCTGTCGCCTGTGTGGAAAACATGGCGATGGGGCGCGACAACATTACCGATATGCTGTCGGTGACACTCTCTGCCAAGACCACCGATGTCACCAACTGGCAGACAGCAATGGAGATAGTCTATGTCAAACTCGACAAGACCTTGGCTTCACTCATAAAGCGGATTGAGGAAAAGGTGGGCAGCGACAATGTCCTGTTCGTGCTTACAAGCACCGGCTACACCGCCGATCAGCCCGTGGACTACGCACGCTACCGCATTCCAACAGGCACATTCTACATCAACCGCACATGCAATCTGCTCAACATGTACCTTGGCGCCATCTACGGGCAGGGTCAATATATCGAGGCAAGCTACCACAACCAGATCTACCTCAACCACAAGCTCATTGAGCAGCGACGCATCAGCTTCACCGACGCCATCGTGCGGTCAAAGGAACTCCTCGCACAGACGGCAGGAGTACGCAGCGTCAGCACAAGCCCGTACAGCCCCTCCGTGAGCGGCGACCTTATCATAGAAACCGCTCCGGGATGGCAGATAATCAACGAGGACAACAACGAAAACTATTATTCCCGTGCCGCCTTTGTGCCGTTCCCGATAATTTTCTACGGAGCAGGCATAAAAGCTTCACGCATCAATACCCCTGCAACAGTCGATCGCATTGCACCCACTGTTGCCAAAGCAATTCGTATCAGAGCCCCGAACGCATGTTCTTCGGCACCGCTGCAATAGCCGGACACACCCCTGTCCGACTGTCGCCAAAGCATGAAATGCCCATGAAAACGAGCATTCATGCCTGATAATGACGGGTGTATGGATTTTTTTTAGTAATTTTACACCCAATTAACAAAATACGAAAAAAAATAAAAACAAAATAAGCAATGAATTTCAACAAGTTTTTACAATCATTGTTTGGCAACAAGTCTTCACGCGATATGAAGCTCATCCAACCTCTCATTGAGGAAGTGAAGAAAGCATATCCGGAGATTAAAGCTCTGAGCAATGACGAATTGCGTGCCCGCACCAAGCAACTGCAACAGTATGTGCAGGATTCAGCCAAGGAACAGAAGGCTAAGATCGAAGAGTTAAAGGCGAAGATCGAGGACACTCCCATCGACGAGCGTGAGACAATCTTCAACGCCATCGACAAACTCGAAAAAGAAGTTCTCGACCTTTACGAGAAAGCGCTCAACGAGATTATGCCAGTAGCTTTCAGCATCGTGAAGGACACGGCACGCCGCTTTGCCGAGAACGAAGAGACAGTTGTGACAGCCACCGACTTCGACCGCGAACTGGCTTCAAATCCAAAGAACGACTTCGTGACAATCGAAGGCGACAAAGCCTACTACCACAACCACTGGACAGCAGGAGGCAACGACCTGAAATGGGAAATGGTACACTACGACGTGCAGCTCTTCGGCGGTATCGCATTGCATCAAGGCAAGATTGCAGAAATGGCTACCGGTGAAGGTAAGACCCTCGTCTCCACCCTCCCCGTGTTCCTCAACGCACTCACAGGCAACGGCGTTCATGTCGTTACCGTGAACGACTACCTCGCCAAGCGTGACTCCGAATGGATGGGACCGCTCTATATGTTCAACGGTCTCTCCGTTGATTGCATCGACAAGCACCGCCCCAATTCGCCAGAACGCCGCAAGGCCTACATGGCAGACATCACCTTCGGTACAAACAACGAGTTCGGTTTCGACTATCTGCGCGACAACATGGCGCTCTCACCCGCCGACCTCGTGCAGCGCAAACACAACTATGCCATTGTCGATGAGGTGGACTCCGTGCTCATCGACGACGCCCGTACGCCTCTCATCATCTCCGGTCCTGTAGCCAAAGGCGACGACCAGATGTTCGAAGAGTACCAACCCCTCGTGGAGCGTCTCGTTGATGTACAGCGCAAACTCGCCACACAATACCTCGCAGAAGCAAAGCAGCTCATCACAGAGGGACAGAAGACCAACGACCAGAAGAAACTCGACGAAGGTTTCCTCGCCCTCTACCGTTCGCACAAGGCATTGCCTAAGAACAAGCCGCTCATCAAGTATCTCTCCGAGGAAGGCATCAAGGCAGGTATGCTCAAGACCGAAGAATACTACATGGAGAACAACAACCGCCGCATGCCGGAGGCTGTCAAGCCGCTCTACTTCGTCGTTGATGAAAAGCTCAACAGCTGCGACCTCACCGACAAGGGTACCGACTGGCTCGCCAACCAGGTGAACGACAAGGAACTCTTCGTGCTCCCCGATATAGCATCAGAGCTTTCAGCCCTTGAAAACGAGAAAGACCTCACCGAGCAGGACCGCCTCGACCGCAAGGACGACATGCTCAACCACTACGCCGTACAGTCAGAACGCGTACACACATTGCAGCAGTTGCTCAAGGCATACACCATGTTCAACAAGGACGACGAGTATGTTGTGATGGACGGCGAAGTGAAGATCGTCGATGAACAGACGGGACGTATCATGGAAGGCCGCCGTTGGAGCGACGGACTCCATCAGGCCGTAGAAGCCAAGGAGCATGTGAAAGTGGAGGCTGCCACACAGACATTCGCCACCATCACATTGCAGAACTACTTCCGTATGTACCACAAGCTCGCCGGTATGACGGGTACGGCATCGACAGAAGCAGGTGAGTTCTGGGACATCTACAAACTCGATGTGGTAGAGATTCCCACCAACCGCCCCATTCTCCGCAAGGACCTTGACGACCGCGTATATAAGACAGCACGCGCAAAGTATGCTGCCGTAATCGACGAAATCGTGGAAATGCGCAACAACGGACGCCCCGTACTCGTGGGTACCACATCGGTGGAAATCTCCGAGCTCATCTCCAAGATGCTCAATATGCGCAAGATTCCGCATCAGGTGCTCAACGCAAAGCTCCACCAAAAGGAGGCAGAAATCGTTGCACTGGCAGGTCGCAGCAACCCCGGCATGGTGGAAATAACCGACGAGGAAGGCAACAAGCACACCGAAGAGCGTTTGCTCGGAGCCGTGACCATCGCCACCAACATGGCAGGTCGTGGTACCGACATCAAGCTTACACCAGAGGTTAAGGCAGCCGGCGGACTCGCCATCATCGGTACAGAACGCCACGAAAGCCGCCGTGTGGACCGTCAGCTCCGCGGACGTGCAGGTCGTCAGGGCGACCCCGGAAGCTCCGTATTCTACGTTTCGCTTGAAGACAAGCTCATGCGTCTGTTCGCTTCCGAGCGCATCGCCAACCTCATGGACCGTCTGGGATTCAAGGACGACGACCGTATCGAGAATCCGATGATTTCAAAGAGCATTGAGCGTGCACAGAAGAAGGTGGAGGAAAACAACTTCGGTATCCGCAAACACCTGCTCGAATACGACGACGTGATGAACAAGCAGCGCACCGTCATCTACGAGAAACGCCGCCACGCACTCATGGGCGAACGCATCGGCATGGACATCACCAACATCATCTGGGACCGTGTGGTGAACATCATCGAGAACAACGAATACAACGAATGCCGCGAAATGTTCCTCAAGGTGCTCGCAATGGAATGCCCGTTCAGCGAAGAAGAGTTCGAGAACGCCAAGCACGAAGAACTTGAAGAGCGTGCTTTCCAGAGCGCAATCGCAACATTCAAGCGCAAGACAGACCGCATAGAGTCAGTGGCTTGGCCTATAATAAAGGATGTGGAGGAGAACCAAGGCGCGCTCTACGAGCGCATCATGGTGCCCATCACCGACGGCAAGCGCATGTACAACATCCCCTGCAACCTCAAGGAAGCCTACCGCACAGAAGCCAAGGATGTGGTGAAGCAGTTTGAGCGCGTTATCATGCTGCACATCATCGACGAGTGCTGGAAGGAGAATCTGCGCCAGCTCGACGAACTCCGCCACAGCGTACAGAACGCTTCCTACGAGCAGAAAGACCCGTTGCTCATCTTCAAACTCGAAAGTGCGAAACTCTTCGACTCTATGGTGAACGAGATGAACAACCGCATTTCAAGCATACTCACACGCGGACAGATTCCAGAACTACAGCATGAGGATGTGCAGGAAGCTACACCTGAGGAGCATTCTCCCCAGAACTACAGCGAGCATAAGGAGGATCTCAACGACACGGCACAGCAGGCTGCAGCCAACCACGACACCCGTGAGAACGCCGACGCCAACCGCACACCGTACGTTGCCGACAAGCTCCCCGGCCGCAACGACCCATGTCCCTGCGGAAGCGGCAAGAAATTCAAGAACTGCCACGGTCGCGGTCTCATGTAAACTGACAGTTTATAACATTCATATTACAAACAATCCCAGACATCCGATGTGGTGTCTGGGATTTTTTGTTCACCGTATTTGTGGCAAATACAAATATTTTTCCGTCATTTTTGCAGCATTTCCAAATAAAATTTGCACTTTTGCCACACGAAACACGTTGAACCCATGTCAAAACAGAAATCATGCCCGGAATCCGACAAAGCCGCAAGCATACGCACACAGAAAACGTATTTGTGGTAATGGTTTCCGTATTTCGGGTAGATTGCAATAGGAATAATGTGAATACCTTTGCATCTGTACAAAAAAGGCATCACCCACAAAAAAGGAAAAAAACATGTATATAGAAAAAATCAAGTCGCCAGCCGACCTTAAAAAACTGGATATTGAAGCTCTCAAGACCGTCGCCAACGAGACCCGTGAAGCAGTGTTGAACCGCGTGAGCAAGCATGGCGGACACATAGGTCCCAACCTCGGATTCGTAGAAGCCACCGTCGCCCTGCACTATGTGTTCGATGCTCCCACCGACAAGTTCGTGTTCGATGTCAGCCACCAGTGCTACCCTCACAAGGTACTTACGGGTCGTGCCGCAGGATTCCTTGGCGATGCAGATGAGATGAACGCCATCTCCGGCTACTCGTCGCCTACGGAAAGTCCCGTTTACGACAACTTTGAAGTGGGCCACACATCCACCTCCGTCAGTCTCGCAACGGGTCTGCAGAAAGCCCGCGACATAAGAGGCACCCACGAAAACATCATCGCCGTCATCGGCGACGGTTCGCTTTCTGGCGGCGAGGCGTTTGAAGGACTCGACGAAGCGTCGGAACTCGGCACAGGCATCATCATCGTTGTGAACGACAACGAAATGTCTATCGCCGAAAACCACGGCGGCATCTACAAGAACCTCCGCGCCTTACGAGAGAGCAACGGCACCTGCAGCAACAACTGGTTCAAGGCATGGGGATTCGAATACACATATCTTGAAGAAGGCAACGACATTGAAAAACTCATTAATGTGTTCCGCAGCGTGAAGGACACCGACAGACCCACCGTCGTACACATACACACCGAGAAAGGCCACGGCTTCGCCCCTGCCGTAGAAGACAAGGAGGCATGGCACTGGGGTCTGCCTTTCAACCGTGAGGACGGAAGTCGCCCCGCAGGTGCTCCGCACGAGACCTACGAGCAGCTCTATTCCGACTGGATGCTCCGTGAGATGAAACTCGACAAGACACTCATTGCGGTGACAGCCGGAACTCCAGCTGCCGCCGGCTTCACACCGGCGAAACGCAAGGAAGCGGGAAAGCAGCACATCGACATGGGCATTGCCGAAGAACAGGCCGTAGCCATGATTTCGGGCATGGCAAAGGGCGGTCTGCACCCCGTATGGACCGTATATAGCACCTTCATCCAGCGCACCTACGACCAGATAGCGCAAGACCTCTGCATCAACTCCAACCCAGCCGTCATAAACGTAGTGGGCGGAGGAACAGCGTCGATGAACGACATCACACACATCTGCCTGTTCGACATCCCCATGCTGTGCAGCATTCCGGGACTCGTCTATCTCGCTCCCACCACCTGTGAGGAGTATTTCGCCATGCTTCGGTGGGCCATTCTCCAGGACAGTAAGCCCATAGCCATACGCATGCCAAGCAACGGCGTGGTGCACACATCAGAGCCTGTCGATACGGAATACGGCTACGAGCCCAAGTACAAAGTGGCGCACAAGGGCTCTACGGTGGCTGTCATCGCCGCCGGCTCGTTCTATCAGAAGGGCGAAAACGTTGTCCGCCGGCTCGCCGAAAAGGGCATCGACGCAACACTCATCAACCCACGCTACCTCAACGAAGTGGATGCCTCAACACTGGAATCGCTCAAACCCGACCATAAGCTTGTCGTCACACTCGAGGACGGCAGCAAGGACGGAGGCTTCGGCGAACGTATCGCCTCCTTCTATGGCACATCAGACATGAAGGTACTCGTGGGCGGCGTGAAGAAAGGACTCTACGACCGCTTCGTACTCGAACAGCTCCTGTCGGACAACCGTCTGCTTGACGAACAGATAGTAGAGGATATTCTGAAAATCATCGGACAATGAAAGAACTCCATTTCAACACCGTACATGGATTCAACGACCATCACAAAGTGGAGACACAGCATCCGCTGGTAAGCGTGCCGCACTGACACACAACCCAATTCAAGCAAAACAAAAAAAAATATGAAGAAAGTAATAGTGATATCAACAAGTCTGCGCACAGGGTCGAACAGCGACACTCTGGCCGATATGTTCATAAAAGGAGCATCAGACGCAGGACACAACGTAGAGAAAATATCGCTCGCCGGCAAGACAATAGCCTTCTGCAAAGGCTGCCTCGCATGCCAGAAACTCGGCAAATGCGTCATCGACGACGATGCCAATGCCATAATGCAGAAAGTGCTTGAAGCCGACATCGTGTGCTGGGCGACACCCATCTACTACTACGAAATGAGCGGACAGATGAAAGTTCTCATCGACCGAATGAACGCCATGTACGCCCTCGACTACAAATTCCGTGACATCTATATGCTCACCACCGCTGCCGAGGACGAACCCGAAGTGCCCAAGCGTGCTGAAGCAGGACTTAGCGGCTGGACAGACTGCTACCCCAAGAGCCGCATCGCAGCCACCCTCTTCTGCGGAGGTGTCGCCACTCCACATGCCATCGACGACAACAGCAAACTTAACGAAGCCTACGAATTGGGCAAAAACGTGTAGGCAGCAGGAATGGCGGTCTGCCCATCAGGCGACAAACAAAAGGACTCCCCTTCCCGTCTGCATAAAATCTATATGAGGAGGGGTGTGGTCAAAAAACTGAAGTTATCGGAAATTAGGCTTCGCCGGAAGTTAAAGGAAGATAGCGGACAATAGCATAACTCATTGAAAAAGCAATGGTAATGTCCGTTATCTTCCATCCACCGCAGGCGGATTAACTTCCGATAATTTCTGCTAACTCCAGCTTTGATACACCGACATAAATCAATAATTCTTATCAACGCGCACGGGGTGTGCCGAAGGTACACCTCTATGCAAAACCCACTGCAAGCCGCGAAGCGGCGCAGCTGTGGGTTGGTAGGAACGCAAGGCGGCTTGCAGTGGGTTCGCATAGATAGCATTATCTGTTACCTTTCGCTCGGTTATGGGTTTTGCACAACATCTGGCAATTCTTTTCGTCAGTAGATCCTCCCTTACTCCAAGCCTCAACATGATCTGCATCCATGTCTTTTAGCGCCCAAATTCTATCTTTGTTTGCATCATGACCAAGAGCACAGAGAGGACAGTTACTGATATTTTTTTCTTTAGCTTCTGCTGTCTGACGATTATACACTCTGCGTTTGATATTCTCATCAAAGATACGCACATTCAGAAGTTTTTTATCTTGGCATCCACCAAGCACATATTCGAAAATATTCTTTTTATCTATAACGCATGGATCGTTATACAACTCTTCCACTTTTTGCGAAACCTCTTTATGGTCGTATGGATTTTTATGATACTTATCGTAAAGTTCACCCCATTTCAGTCCTCTCATCGTAGAATAATAATTATCAAAGGTGGTTTCTATCCATGAAATAATATCACTAAAGTGCAATTTTAGTTCGTTGATGTTGCCATCACGGCGATGTTCTTGCATATAGTCTTTAATATGTCCATGACTCACCCAATCGAGTGCTGCTTGCAGAAATTCCTGTCTAATAACAGACCCAGTTATATAATATCCCCATTTTTGCACACGAGAATCTTTCTTGTTGCAGAACTCCTTTCTTGCAGCACTGACGAACGGACCAGAATAGATGGCATTCAGTTTTTCCTGTTCGTTGAGTTTTATTCCACCAATATTGATGATTTTAAACCATTCTTTTATTTCCGTTTCTGTACCCTCACAGATATAAGCAAGAATTTTTGTATTTTCAATCAGTTCCTGTTCTTCGGGATTTAAAGAACAGAACTTAAAGTATGCATCTCCTTTCATACAAGAAAACTTGTTAATCAAGTATCTTCCAAGACTCGTGAGGCGTTGCTGACCATCAAGAACCTCCAAACGCCCATTAGGAAGTTTATTGAAATAAAGTAATCCTAATGGATACTTTTTCAGCACAGAGTCGATGACAGCAGCTTCTTTTTCGCTTTTGTTATCGCTGTAAAGATAATTACGCTGATACTCCGGCTGTATGGTAAGTTTTCCTGCTAAACCATACAACCCTTTTTCATCAACTTCACTATAAGCAAATCCTTCACAGAGTTCCTTAACTGTAAAAGTGTGTAATGTCGCTTCCATACTTATTGTTTTTTGCGGATTAGAATTCGGGCGTAAGCCTTTGAGTAAAATTTATTATCAACGATATAGTAGATTTCTCCTTCTGCTGGTGTGGCCATCTCAATAGCTGCACCATCATTCAATTTAGTAACAATCGTTTTCTGTCCTGTTTTACTAACTTGAATCTGTTTAGGATAAATTTTACTTGCCATTCCAAACCAACTTTGGGTTATTCCTACAATTTCAAATTGTTCAGGGCAATATTTATCCAAAAATGAAATAGGAACGCCCATCATTCCATTATAATCATTTGGTATTGCATCTGTATATGTAACTTCAATAGCTTCAAAGTTATCATAACTTTTATATCCGATTCCTTTCAAATTTTTATGCTTACTATATTTGATATTATCTGCCATTGACATCAATGATAATGGTTCATGACGATGCCCATGGTCGATATTAGTAAACCAACAAGATGCACTTCTTGCCTTTACGACAGAATTGATGACCCGATACTTGCTGCCCTTTTTGTTACTTTCCAACAAACTTTTTGCAAAATCTTGTGGTACATCAAACAACATATCTTGCCCCATTGGATGATAACCAATCCACATTTTATTATTCATTATATGACCAAAAACCTCTTTGTATGTGACACAATTTTTATTTGCTATTACAACATACTCTTTCTTTACTTCTGTAATCCATGTAAAGAATTCTCTGAACAAAGAAAACGGAGGGTTTGTTATGATGATGTCAGCTTCATCTCTCAACTTCTTTACTTCATCACTTCTAAAGTCGCCGTCACCTTCAAGATAATCCCACTGTAAATCATCAAGATTGATAACACCATCGCCTGTAGTATCTTCTGTAAGCACAAAGATCTTTCCGTGAGTTCTTGTTTTGTCCTTGTCGAATTTAGGCGATTGCGTTTCAAACAACGATAGTTGCGTACCACCTTTATACGTTTTACTTTCAGGTGCATAACTTGTTGATATAAGTTTCTTCAAACCCAATTCTTCAAAGTTCTGCGCAAAATACTTTGTGAAGTTGCTCCATTCCGGATCGTCACAAGGCAGCAACACGGTTTTTCCACGAAACACATCCGGATTGTAATCAAGATATGCCTCCATCTCTGCCTCAATGTCATAGAACTGCGTGTAGAATTCGTCTTTCTTGTCGGCCTTTGCTTTTGATAATGTACTGTTTGCCATAAAAATTGATAGTTGTTTTTAGCTGGCACCCAACTATCAATCCGCAAACGCGACACGGTACGACAAGACATAAGAAAAGCGTGATGCCATCCTTATCGCGTTTAGCACGGGGTGGCCTCGGATTGGAACCCCGGAGTATCTCTAAGAATGCACCACGCCTATTGCGTGTGCATCGCTTTTGATACTACAGGGATAACTATACGAGTCACCTGTCACATATTATTCGTGCTTTTTATTCCAAATGAGTTTCCGAGGCTCTTGGCTAAACGCGAAATAATAGCGAATGCTTTATTTTTCAAATAATGTAACAGAATATGGTTTGCACCAAAATTCCGCTGCCACAAAGATACATCATTTTTTCGGAAACAACAAAAATACGGCGATACATTCTGCATTTCAGAAAAATATATGTAAGTTTGCAAGGCATTTCCTTTATGGCAACACGATGAACCATGAAGAAATGGAATGCGGAAAACGACACATTACCGATATATGATTGAAATGTATGGCGCGACAATAGCGTCAGAAGAACGGGAAACAGCCACCGGCATTTCCTTTATTGCCGACAGCGGCAAGCGTGTGGCAATCACTGGAGGCGACGACAGCGACAAGCAGACCGTGCTTGAAACGCTGTACGGACTCGTGCCGCTCAAAGCGGGATGGGTGTGCATCGACGGCGAACCGCTTGTGGCACAGACGGCACACTACTTCAGAAACCAGACAAGCTACATGCCCCTGGAGGCCGGAACGGAAAGCATTACGGTGGAACAGCTGGTGCGCCAGCTGCTGAGTCTCGACTCCAACTCCGACTGCATATACTCAAAGAAAGCCCTGCTTGACGAATGGAAGGCTCTCAATATCGACGCCGCCTGTCACGACATGACCTTCGGCGACATCAGTCCCGCCACCGCCCAGCGCATCATGCTCTCCATCGTCGGAATGTTCGCACGCCCCGTCGCCCTGCTCCACTCCCCCACTTCGTTGCAGGATGCCGACGGACGCACCGCCGTACTGGAATATCTCGTGTCGCCACGCTTCAAGGAAACAGCAACTATCGTCGCTACCGACGATGCCGAACTGCTCGCCGTCTGCGACACAATAATACATCTTAACACATAAAAAGCATGATTATCCCGACATCCGGAGTGGCTCTCGCAGCCCTCTTCCTCATCATCCCCATATATGTGATGTGGGCTTTCCGCATCAACCTCACACGCCAATTCACCAACACCGTGGTCACGATGCTGCTGAAGCTCGGCATTGTTGCAGCCGCACTCTACGCCGTGACGGCAAGCGGCAGCTGGTGGGCAAGCATCGCCTTCGCACTCCTTCTCATGCTCTACTCGGCAGCGATAGCCACGCTGAAAGCCCGCATCAAGTTCGGCATCTACTTCCTCCCCATACTGGCGGGAATGCTCTCGGCGGTGACACTCACAAGCCTGTGCCTCATCTTCATCAATCTTCAGGCGACGGGCGGTGAAGCGTTGAAATGCCTCGTGCCGTTAGCCGGACTTCTTACAGGCGGCATCGTGCGCGTACAGGCAAAGGCGATGTCGGTGTACTGCATGGGACTGCGCCACCACAACCGTCTCTACTACTATCTGCTGGGCAACGGAGCGACTCACAGCGAGGCGCTGCACTACCTCATGAAGCGCGCCCTTGAGCAGTCGCTCATTCCCGGAATGTCGCAGATGGCGGTGACGCTCGTGAGCGCGGCACCCGTCGTAGTATGGGTGATGATGCTCTGCGGCGAGAGCATTTTCACCGCCGTGGCACTGCAACTGCTACTCTTCCTCGCCACCCTCTCGGCTTCTGTCCTCGCCGTCCTCGTCAGCATCACCGTGGCACGCCACTACTCTCTCGACGAATACGGAAGGATAAAGAAAGCATAACAACAGCGCACTGATTTTCAAGCAATTACACATCTCAATAAAAAGAAGCCTTGTTTGCAAAGCAAAGAAGGCTTCTTTATGCATCAAACAAGGCTTGTTTACGCTTCAAACAAGGCTTGTTTACAAAAGCATTAAATACAAACAGAATTTCACTTTATCCTCTTACGACAAACACATCATTATGAAATACTACAAAAGCATACTATTCATGCTCTTCGGAGCAATAGTCCTGGCAGCCGCAACAGCATGCAACAACAGCACACGGCAGTTGGAAAAACAAGGCATAGAACAGATAGAGAAAAATCTTGACAAGCAAGAAACAAAGGTTGCAACAGGGTATAACGACCGCCCGACAGACGGTCTTGAACTGCCGGCAACGCTCAACGGCATCCCGGAACAGATATTGAAGCGCGAGGGCTACACCGTGTCGTACAACCGGGAGACGCGCCTGCCCAACTGGGTGGCATGGCGACTCACCGCCGACCACACCACCGGCAGCTGCCAGCGCAAGGGCATCAAGTTCAGCGAAGACACCGATGTGCCGGAACCGCGAGCCACCGACGCCGACTACCGCAGTTCGGGATACGACCGCGGACACCTATGCCCTGCCGGCGACAACAAATGGAGCCGCGAGGCAATGGAGCAGTCGTTCCTGTTCACCAATGCCTGCCCCCAGGCACCGCAACTCAACCGCGGCGACTGGAACGAGATGGAGATGGCCTGCCGCAAATGGGCGCAACGCCATGGAGAGATATACATCGTGTGCGGACCCATACTCTACAGGCAAAAGCACAAGACCATCGGCAGGAACAAGGTGGTGGTGCCCGAAGCCTTCTTCAAGGTGGTGCTGTGCATGGAAGGCACGCCTAAGGCAATAGGATTCATCTACAAGAACGCCGACGGCAACCGTCCCAAAGGCGACTACGCCAACTCCGTGGACGAGGTGGAACGCATCACCGGCTTCGACTTCTTCCCCGCCCTGCCCGACGATGTGGAGCGGAAGGTGGAGGCGGAATGCAACGCCGACGACTGGGACCTGTGACACTACACGGCGAAGCCGCACCCCGCTGTGCCACAGCCATGCGCCCTGCCTGCCGTGGAAAGAGGCTGTTAAGCACCCTGTTTCCACGGTACAATAGTTAAAAAAGAATAATTCGGACAAGCCACATAGCACAGTCCGACGAAAAAGCAGTAACTTTGTACAACTATTTTTATTTTTAAACAAAGCTGAAAAGCGTGAGTATAAAGGAAGTTATTGAAGCCCTTGAACGATTCGCGCCTTTGCCCTTGCAGGAAGGATGGGACAATGCCGGCCTGCAAGTAGGACTGACAGAGGCGGAAGTATCAGGGGCATTATTGTGTCTGGACGTGACTGAACAGGTGGTGGACGAAGCCATCAGCCTCGGCTGCAACCTCATCGTGTCGCACCACCCGCTCATTTTCCACAAGCTTTCACACATCACCGGCGACGACTATGTGCAGCGCATCGTGATGAAGGCAGTAAAGCACGACATCGTCATAGCGTCGATGCACACCAACATGGACAACGCCCAGGGTGGAGTGAACTACAAGATAGCCGAAAAGCTCGGCCTCACCAACGTGCGCTTCATGCAGCCCAAGACCGTGGGCGACAGCGAGTGCGGCTCGGGAGTGATAGGCGAATGGGCAGAACCCGTTGCCGCCGACGACTTCGTGATGCTGACTAAAAAGACATTCGACGTGGAATGCCTGCAATGCAACCAGCTGCTGCGACGCGGAATAAGAAGCGTCGCCATCTGCGGCGGAGCGGGAGCGTTCCTCCTCGACGACGCGATAGCAGCCGGAGCCGACGCATTCATCACAGGAGAGATGCACTATCACGAGTACTTCGGACGCGAACAGCAGATACAGATAGCCGTGACTGGCCACTACCAGAGCGAACAATTCACCAGCGAAATATTCAAAACAATAATCGAGGAACAGTGCAAGGGCGTGAAATGCTATATCACCGACACCTGCACCAATCCTATAATCTACTTTTAATTATGGCAAAGAAAGATCCAACAGACTTATCGGTAGAAGAGAAACTGAACGCACTCTACCAACTCCAAACCACATTGTCGGCTATCGATGAGAAACGTGCACTGCGCGGCGAGCTGCCACTCGAAGTGCAAGACCTTGAAGACGAGATTGCAGGACTGAAGACACGCATTGAGAAAATCCAGTCTGAAATAAACGACTTCAACTATGCCATCGGGACAAAGAAGAACGACATCGCCGAAGCACAAAACAGCGTCGCACGCTACAAGAAGCAGCTCGACGAGGTGAGAAACAACCGCGAGTATGACACTCTCACCAAGGAAATCGAGTTCCAGAGTCTCGAAATAGAACTTTGCAACAAGAAAATCAAGGAAGCTCTCGCCAAGGTGGACGAAAGAACACGCGACATGGAGCAGACAGAACGACTCATCGAAGACCGCCAGATAGCACTCGACGAGAAGAAGAGCGAACTTGACGAAATCATGCAGGAGACACGCGAAGAGGAAGAAAAACTCAAGCTCAAGTCGAAAGAACTCGAAGCAAAGATTGAGCCGCGCCTCCTTTCAAGCTTCAAGCGCATACGCAAGAACGCACGCAACGGTCTCGGTATCGTCTATGTGCAGCGCGATGCATGCGGCGGATGCTTCAACAAAATACCGCCACAGCGCCAGCTCGACATCAAGATGCACAAGAAAATCATCGTCTGCGAATACTGCGGCCGTATCATGATCGACCCCGAACTCGCCGGCGTACAGCAGGAAGTGCCTGCCACTACCGAGGAGAAGCCAAAGCGCAAGCGCACCACACGCAAGACCACTTCAAAGAAATCGGAAGAGTCGGACACCAAGCTGAGCTAAGACTCCGCTTGCCGACGGAAAACAATAATGCGATACTCCCAAGACATTACAATGTCGGGAGTATCGCATTTTAGTTTCATCACCTGCCGGGCTGACGCTCCGCCCTACGGGCATCAGTTCATGCCGCGGTGCCTGTATATTGTTTCCTTCGCCTCGTTTATCTCCTGAAACTTGCGCTCGGCAGCCTTGTGCACATCCTCGCCAAGCGTCGCCACACGGTCGGGATGATGCTTCAAAGCCAGCTGGCGATAGGCGGCCTTCACCTCGGCATCGGTAGCCTGCGGGCTGACGCCAAGCACCTTGTAGGCGGCATCAAGGTCGGTCACACCGCCACCAAGATTGAGCATGGAGTCAAGGTCGGCCATCGAGAGTCCGAGAGCGGTCGTGACAAAGCGCAGGGCATCCACCTCCTGCGGAGCCATGACGCCGTCGGCCTTGGCTATCATGACGAGGAAGTCGAGCAGTTGCAGACGCTGTGCAGCGGTCATGTTGGCACGCATGTCGCCGCATGCACTCTGTATTGCGGCACGGAATGCGCCATCACCCCTGCGCTTCTGTTCCTCAAAGAGGCGCAGCAGTACCTCCTCGCCCTGGCTTACGGCACGCTCTCCGAAGTTGGCGCGAAGAAACTTGCGCACAAACTCCATCTCCGAGTGCATCACCTTACCGTCCGCACGGATGATGTATGACGCGAGAACGAGAAGCGAAAACAGAAACGAATTGCGCTCACCCTGTCGGCGTTCGCTCTCGGTGGTGCCGTAACCGGCACGGTAGCCGCCGCCGGAACGTTCCCCGGCACCACTGTCCTGCTCCACACTCTTGTCGAAAAGCCACCCTAATGCAAATCCTGCAAGTACTCCAAGCGGCCCGGTAGCGGTAATGAAACCGAGAAAACCGCCAATCCATTTTCCTGCTCCCATATTTGTTCTGTATGTTTGTTCGTTATACTTCTTATTGCCTTCAGGCAAGCGACAAGCATGCCTTCGTGGCTGCGAAGTTACAAAATATTTCTCGAAACTTGCAGGTTAGAAATAAAATTCATAACTTCGCACACCATGCAAACAGCCGTTTCGCACACACAATACGGCATCATGCACTGGAAAGAACATAATATATGAAAATAAGAATAGACAACCTTACAAAGGTATTCGGACAGAAAACGGCTGTCGATATAAGCGGTTTCGGCATCAACGACGGCGAAATCATAGGTCTGGTGGGCAACAACGGCGCCGGAAAGACAACGCTTTTCCGCCTCATGCTCGACCTTCTGAAAGCCGACAGCGGCAGCATCACGTTCACAACAGAATGCAGCCCCGGCAGCGAAGAAACCCCGAAGAGCATCAATCCGGCACAGAGCGAGGAGTGGAAGAAATACACCGGAGCCTATATCGACACGAGTTTCCTCATCGATTTCCTCACACCCGAAGAGTATTTCGAGTTCATCGGGCAGATTTCGGGCATGACAAAGGAAGAGGCAACGGCACGCCTTGCCGACTTCGAACAACTCATGGGCGGAGAGATTCTCGGACAACAGAAATACATACGCAACTTCTCTGCCGGCAACAAACAGAAAATCGGCATCATAGCGGCACTGTTCAACCGGCCGCAACTCGTCATCCTCGACGAGCCGTTCAATTTCCTCGACCCAAGCAGTCAGAACGTGTTGAAGAAGACTCTCGCCGACTACAACCACGAGACTCACGCCACAATTCTCATATCAAGCCACAATCTGCAGCACACAATAGAAATATCGTCGCGCATAGCACTGCTCGAACACGGCAGAATAATAAGCGACCTCGACAACACCGGGCAGTGCGCCGAGGCACAACTCGAAGAATATTTCAAGATTTAGCAGATGCCGACGGGCGGCAATCAGTCGTATTGTCCGCGCCGACGGCCATGCGCCGAACGGTAGAGCCGCACTGCATAACAGGCGAGAAAATACATGCAGGCAAGCATAATATAAAGCATCGCCACCTGAAACTCATTGATTCTGATGCCCTCAATGCTTGCCCCCGGCACCCGCGAAAGCCACGACAGGGCATCGTTCATAAGCCCGGCGACAACGTTTATACCCTTCAAAATCCACGACTGAAGCCACGGCAGGGGCGTGAACAGCACCGCAATCAACGACGCATAGAGCACAAGTGCAGCCAAAGGCACCGCTACAAGGTTGGCTAAAAGGAAATAACAGGAGAAGCGTCCGAAATAGAATGCCAGCAAAGGAGCCACCGCCAGCTGCGCCGAGAACGACACAACAGTCAGCCCCCACACCCATTTCAGCAACCGATGGCGCAACAACCACTCAGCATTGACAACACCATAAATCGGTCGGTATAACACCATTATGCCCGCAACAGCCATGAACGACAACAGAAAACCAACATCCCACAGACTCAACGGACTCACCATCAGTATTACAAAAGCCGCAAACGCCCACGCATTAAGCGACAGTTGCGGACGGCGCAGCATGGAAGCGGCGGCATAAAAGGTGAACATTGTGGCCGAACGCACGATGCTTGGCATCATACCCACAATGACAACGTAGGTCCACAAAGACATTATCACCACCAACTGCCCTGCCCACCGCTGGCGACCGCGCACGAAAACGAGCGACAGGAAAGCGCAGATTATTCCTAAATGAAGCCCTGACAACGCCAGAATGTGCGATGCTCCCGACACGGAATAAGCCTGCTTCGTAGCCGCAGAAAGCTGCGACTTGTCGCCCAAAGTCATTGCGGCGACCACCGCAGAACCCTGGTCGGGCAGCGTGCCACGCAACCATTTCCCTACAATGCGTTCACGAAAGCGCATCGCACGAAGCCTTATTTTGTTGAAAGCGGATATTGACGAAAGGTCAATCACATCCCATTTCCATGCGTCATAATACAAAAACGTGGTGCAACTGACGCCTTGCACCTGTAGCCAGCGCGCATAATCGAAATGCGAAGAAACCGACTTTCCACTGACGGGAACTTCAAACTTCGACGCAGCCACCACTCCATCGCCCACGCGAAGAGCCGCCGCACGCCCGTCGCGGGGCGTACACAGAAACGAAGCACGCACCCTGTGGCCGGCAAGACGGCCCTTGCTGACAAGGATTTCGCACCTCACAGTCTTGCCACGCTGCACCGGCGGCGTCATAACCACCGCCTCATAGTTCTCCACACTGCCGTTGATGACGGGCGAAAGACCGTGTCTCTCCACATTCACCAAGGCACATCCCAACAGGAATACAGCCACCAGAAGCGTGCAACTCTGCGCCACCGCATGCCTGCGTAGGCACAATGCCACCACCATGACCGCTGCAACAGCCGCAAACCAGCACCACACCGGGCACAACCGGCACAACGCATCGCCCGCAATGATGCCCAAAGCGAGCATCAGAACGAGCCGCAGGACTGGGTAAAGCTGTATGCGCCCGTTGGCAATCATTCGTAATCGTCGATTACATCATTCATAAAATCCATCATGGGCTTGGCTTCCTTCATCACCGATGCCATCTCGTCAAGCCATCCGTCGCCCTCGAAAAATCCGTCGGGCACACTCCGCCAGCAGCAGTAATCCTTCATGCGCAGATAGCTGACAAACTCGTAATCACGCTGAAAACCACTCGGACAGGTCTTCAAATGCTCCATTCCGAAACCCTTTTCATCGCCCCATCTGCCCTCACCGGGCTTTCCGAACAGCGAGACAAAGCTCTTTTTCTCCACAATCCTGCGCCAATCGTCGATGTTTCCCATTATCTCGTTGCGACAGGCGGTGAGGATATTCGTCGGAAGCCAGTAGGTTCCGGCAGCCAACAGCGAGTTGCCCGGTTCCAGATGTATGTAATATCCGCCACGGAGCGACTTCTTTCCATGCGCGTTTATGAATGCCCCAAAGTGGCGTTTGTAAGGCGATTTGTCGGGCGAGAAGCGTGTGTCGCGGTTGAAACGGTACATGCAATCCTTCACTTCAAGTCCTGCCACGCTCGCATCGAAGAGTCCGATACGGACAATGGCACGCTCCATGCCCTTCTCAAACTCTTCCCTTGCCTGTAAATACTCTTCTTTGTGCTCTGCAAACCATTCGCGGTTGTTGTTTGCAGCAATGTCCTTCAGAAAGCTGAATATAATGTCAGTATTCATTGTTTTCGTTTAATTTACTGTCCTACAATAAGTTTATGCAAGTTTTGAATTCTCCAGAATCTTGGGGCAAACACTGCCAAACGGGCATTCATCGCAATGCGGTGCGCGACTCGTGCACACATATCTGCCATGCAGCAGCAACCAGTGGTGCGCATCGGCAAGATGCTCTGACGGAATGTTTCCCACGAGAATGCGCTCCACTTTGAGCGGCGTATTCGCCGAAGCAGGTACGAGTCCGAGCCTGTGACTGACCCGATAGACATGCGTATCAACCGGCATCGCCGACTCTCCGAACGCCACTGCCTGCATCACATTGGCTGTCTTGCGCCCCACTCCGGGCAACTTTATCAGCTCGTCGAATGCCTGTGGCACCTCACCACCATGCTTTTCCACCAGCATGCGTGCGAGTTGCACTATGTGACGAGCCTTGGCGTTGGGGTAAGACACACTTTTCACATATTCATACACCTCTGCCTCATCGGCGGCTGCCATCGCTTCGGCATCCGGATATCGGGCGAACAGTGCGGGAGTGACCTGATTCACACGCTTGTCGGTGCACTGTGCGCTGAGCACAACAGCCACCAAGAGCTGAAACACCGAAGCAAACTCAAGCTCGGTGGTGACTTTCGGATTGTGCTCACGAAAGTAGTCCAGCACATATTTATATCGTTCCTGTCGTTTCATCACATTATCGTTAATGAGCACAAAAATACAAAATCATTTGCAAACGCCACGCCTTTGCGCCTACATTTTTGCACTGTCGGAGAAGGGCGGAGACGACAACGGGCGGCGAACCACACATTATGGTTCGCCGCCCGTCGCATTATCCGGGTGCATCCCGGCATTCATGCCTGTGGCATGCGCTTCATTCCGTTGTTATTTCTTCTTAGCGCCGCTGGCCTTTTCAGCCTTCGGAGCCTCCTTGTAAGCCTTGTTCAGGCCTGCCACCACCTCGTTGGTGATGTCGTGAGCCTTGTCGGCGTAGAGGATATTGTCGCCGGCCTTGCTGAGGATGAGTCCGTACTTCTTGTCCTTGTTATATACGGCGAGGAAGTGCTGGATGCTGTCGCGCAGTGCGTTGTTGTATCTTTCAGTCTCTGCCTGGAACTCGCCGCTAAGACGCTGGTTGAGTTGTTGCAGGTCGTTGTTCTGCTTCTGCAACGACATCTGTATGCTCTGTGCCTGTTCACGGGTGTAGGCATTCTGCTGCAACTTCTGCTGGAAGTTGGCTGCCGCAGCCTCAAGCTGCTGCTGTTTTGCAGCGAGAGTGTTCTGTATGTTCTGACCCTTCTTCTGGAGAATGAGCGAATAGTCCTTGCAGAACTTGTACTGTGTCATGATGCTGTCCACCTCAACGAAAGCGATTTTGGTGGCAGAAGCGGCTGACTGCGCTGTTGCCGACTGGTTGTCGTCGGCCTGCTGCTTTGATTTGTCACACGAAGTCACTGCCAGTACAGCCATTGCTGCAAAGGCGAAAGTTGTGAAAAAGTTTCTCTTTGTCATCTTTTTATCTGTTTTTTTGATTTGTTCAATACGCCCTGTTCTTCTTGCGTGCCTCGCGGTCCTGGTCCATCACGCAGTGAATGCCCTGTTTTCTGAGTCCCGGATTGTCGTGCACATGCTGCGACGAGAACTTTCCGTTGCGGCGCAACAGCACTTTCACGGAGAGCAGAACCATCGCTATTGCCACAAGAGCCAATGTGAGAAGCAGTGTTTTTATCATATTATTGTTATTTATCTTTAACGCCTGTATGCCGTAAAACAAAAACAAGCCTTCTTTTTTTGTATTGTCTGCGATTTGCACTATCTTTGCATAAGATAGGCGGCACCTCAGCAATTCGAAGCAAGCTTCATTGCATTCGGTTTGCACTATCTTTGCATAAGATAGGCGGCGCATAGACCTTAAAACAGGCCACGCAAAGGTAATGCAATTTAAGCGCATGACAAAATTATTTGATTGTTTTTGCGAAATAAGCCTATCAAAATAAAGATTATTAATGTTATAACCCAAAGAAATAAAGAAAAAATGAGTAATTGCGAATTGAAACCCGCTCGCGTTTTCGAGCAGTTTGCAGAGATTAACAAGATTCCCCGCCCTTCAAAGCACGAGGAACAGATGATTGAATATCTGAAAGAGTTTGGTAAAAAGCACGGATTGGAGACAGAAACCGACGAGACAGGCAACGTTATCATACGCAAACCTGCCACTAAGGGACACGAGAATGCCCCAACGGTGATTCTGCAAAGCCACATGGACATGGTGTGCGACAAGCTCGTGGATGTGGAATTCGATTTCCACAAAGACCCCATCCAGACCTACATCGACGGCGAATGGCTCACTGCCAAAGGCACGACACTGGGTGCTGACGACGGCATCGGCTGCGCCATTGAACTCGCAATCCTCGACAGCGACGACATAGAGCACGGTCCGTTGGAGTGCGTCTTCACACGCGACGAAGAGACAAGCCTCACAGGTGCAATGGGAATGAGAGCCGGATTCATGAAGGGCGACATGCTCATCAACCTCGACTCCGAGGACGAAGGCCAGATATTCATCTCATGCGCCGGCGGAAAGACCACCTCTGCCAAATTCACATTCACACGCGAAGCTGCCCCGGAAGGCCATTTCTTCATCCAGGCTTCCATCAAGGGACTGAAAGGCGGACACTCCGGCGACGACATCAACAAGAAGCGCGCCAACGCCATCAAGATTCTCTCACGCTTCCTGTACAAGGAGCAGGAGAAGATGGATTTGCGCCTCGCACAGTTCAACTCCGGCAAATTGCACAACGCAATCCCACGCGACGGTGTCATCGTCTTCGCAGTTCCAGCAAGCGAAAAAGAGACAGTGCGTGCCGACTGGAACATTTTCACCGCCAACGTGGAGGAGGAATTCCATGTGAGCGACCCGATTATGGACTTCAACATGGGCAGCGCCGACGCACAGACCGTACTGCCTAAGGAATGCTCCGAACGCTTCATCCGCGCCATGCAGGGCGTTGACAACGGCGTGTTCGCAATGTGTCAGGACGAAGCTCTGGCATGGATGGTGGAGACATCGAACAACGTGGCAAGCGTACAGACATCGGAAAGCGAAATAAACATCATCGCCTCACAGCGAAGCAACGTGATGAGCAACCTCGAAAACGAGACAAACACCGTGAAGGCAGTGTTCGAACTCGCCGGTGCCGAAGTGAAGACAAGCGACGGTTATCCTGCATGGAAGATGAATCCGGACAGCAAACTCACCAAAGTGGCAGTGGAAAGCTACCGCAAACTCTTCGGCAAAGACCCGATAGTGAAGGGCATCCACGCCGGACTGGAATGCGGACTCTTCTCCGAGCGTTACCCCAACCTCGACATGGTGTCGTTCGGTCCCACACTGCGCGACGTGCACACTCCCGACGAGCGTCTGCACATCCCCACCGTACAGATGGTGTGGGATCACCTGCTCGACATTCTCAAGAGCGTGAAGTAAAGCCCTGACAGCATGCGACGGCAGCCCCCACAGACGGGCGGCAACGACGCATCGCACAAACAGAAACGCGCCTGTAACCATCTGGCTACAGGCGCGTTTCTTCGCTTGCGGGCATCCGTCCCGGCACTGTCATGACAGCATACAAACGCAAGCGCAATGCCACCCGTTTTCAAACAAGCCTTGTTTGCACAGCAAAGAAGGCTTCTTTACATTCAAAAGAAGGCTTCTTTACACAGCAAACAAGGCTTGTTTTCAAAGCAAGAAAAAAAGGCTTCAATCTTTCTTTCCTATTGACTTAATCCACTTCAACGGACTTTTCAGAATTTTCTTCAATGTACTCGTATCGCCGGTGGAAGCCGACTGGACTTCAGGCTTATGTGCATTGGCAGCCGACGGCTTCCTGCCCTGCTGCTGCGGACGACGGCGCTGGTTCTGACGGCGTTGCTGTCCGCGGTTGTTACCCTGCTTCTGCTGCCCGTTTTCGGTGCGCTTTCCGCTTTCATTCTTTGCCGTGTTTTCGGTATTTGCTGCATCAGCACTTGCCTGTTGCGGCTTGCGCGGACGATTGCGGCGCTGCTTGCCGGCATTCTGTCTGCCCTCCTCCGCATTGGCAGGAGCATCACCTTCGGGCTTCTGCTTGGGTGCGTTGTTCTTTGGACGACGCTGCTTCTTAGGCCTGTTTTCGGCATTCTGCTGTGGCGCAGAAGCGTTCTCCTGAACAGCTGCGGCGTTGCCCGATGCAGGAACAGCAGTCTCCTGTCGTTTCTCCTTGGCGTCATTTGTCACGGCAGAAGCATCCTTCGAGCCGCCCTTGACATTCTTCGGTTTGCCACCCTGACGCGGCTGACGCGACTTTCTGCCATCACCGCCTCCACGACGCGAACCCGAACGACCGTCACGACGCTTGGACGAAACGGCATTGTAGTCGGGACCGTCGCCAAGACCTTCGGGAAGCGCATTCTTTTCCACCTCGCGGCCGAGGAACTTCTCAATCTGCTTGAACTGCGAAATCTCGTCCTCGCACACGAAAGTCATTGCCACGCCGTCGCGGTCGGCACGCGCCGTACGTCCGATGCGGTGGACATAATCCTCCGGGTCGTGCGGCACATCAAAGTTTATCACCATTGCTATGTCGTCGATGTCGATGCCACGGGCGACGATATCGGTGGCAACAAGCACATCAATCTGTCCGCTCTTGAACTTGTAGAGAATCTCGTCGCGCTCAGCCTGTTCCAAATCGGAGTGCATTTCGCCAGAGTTTATCTTCATCTGCTGCAATGTGCGGTTGATGGTCTTCACCTTCTGCTTCTTGCCGGAGAAGATGATTACACGGTTGAGGTCGCCACGCTTGAATATATCCTTTATTATTCCAATCTTCTGAGTCTCGTAGCAGATGTAGGCACTCTGCTTTATCTTGTCGGCAGGGCGGCTCACGGCAATCTTCACCTCCACGGGATTCTTGAGCAGAGTCTTTGCAAGTTCCTCAATCTTCGGAGGCATTGTTGCAGAGAACATGATGGTCTGGCAGGTATCGGGAAGCTTGCTCGCAATCATCTTTATGTCCTCGGAGAAGCCCATGTCGAGCATACGGTCGGCCTCGTCAAGTACGAAAAAGGAGACTTTACTGAGGTCGGCGGAGCCGAGAGAGATGTGGCTTATGAGACGGCCCGGTGTGGCTATCACCACATCGGCACCCATTTCAAAGCTTTTCAGTTCCTGATCGTAACGGTTTCCGTCGTTGCCTCCATACACGGCGACGCTGCTCACGCCGTCGAGATAATAGCCGAAGCCCTGCATGGCCTGGTCGATTTGCTGCGCAAGTTCGCGCGTCGGACTCATGATAACGCAGTTTATGGCATCGCGAGGATAGCCTCCGTCATCGAGTTTGCTGAGAATCGGCAGCAGATAAGCGGCAGTCTTGCCCGTTCCAGTCTGTGCTACACCGAGCAGATCGCGTCCCTCAAGTATGGGGGCGATACATTTTTCCTGAATCGGGGTACACTCGTCGAAGTGCATATCATACAGTGCGTCAAGCACATGGTCGTTGAGTTCTGTTTCGTCGAAATACATCTTGTGTAATGTTTAATTGTTAATTTTAATTTCAGCATGTCTGCGACATGCACCTTTTGTAAACGTTTGACTGCGGACATCGCTTGTCATGCCATGCCAACAGCGCACGGATGCCTACCGCACCGAACGGCAGGAGACATACGGCAGATGCCGGACGCGGCATCAGTTGGGAGCCTTTCTGTAACAGAAGTAAGCCACAATGGCAAAGATGAAGTTTGGAATCCACGCTGCAAGCAGCGGCGGCGTGTTGGCATTGATGGCAAATGTCGATGACACCGTCTGCAACATTATGTAGCCGAAACTTAGTGCCAGACCTATGCCGAGGTACATTCCCATACCGCCCTTACGCTTGCGTGAAGAGAGCGAGAGTCCGATTGTGGTGAGAATGAACGATGCGAACGACGAGGCTATACGCTTGTGATACTCCACCTGATACTGCACCACGTTGCCGCTTCCGCGGTTGATCTGCTTCGAGATGTAGGCTTTCAGCTCCGGACTCGTGAATGTCTCCTGCTGACCTTTGGAGTAAACGAGGTCGGTAGGCTCCATCTGTATCACCGTGTCGCACTTCATTCCGCTTGTGATATGCTCACGCAAGCCGCGCAGTTCGCGTATCTTCCAGTTTGTTATAGTCCAGTGATACTTCGAGTCGGAGATGGTGTCGTACTGCGCTTCGGTTGCCGTAAGATGGCTGACAAGTTTCTTGTTCTCGAATTTATCGAGCGAAAAGCCATAGCCTCGCTTCACGTTGTTGTCGTAATGCTGTATGTAAGCTATCGTGCCCTTATCCACTTGCAGCATCACATTGTCTGCCGATGTGTTCTTTTTCTTGTTCTTGTACATCGACTCGAAGTTCTGGCGCACCACCGTTCCGTGCGGAATGACGTATGCGGAGAGATAGAACGAGAGTGCGGAGATGAGCACACACGAAATCATGTAAGGCCGCATCAGACGCCTGAACGACACGCCCGCCGCCAGCATGGATATTATTTCAGAGTTTGCCGCAAGCTTCGTCGTGAAGAAGATGACGGCGATGAAGACAAACAACGGACTGAAAAGGTTGGCGAAGTAAGGCACGAAATTGGCATAATAGTCGAACACTATCGCCTTGAACGGAGCATGATACTGCGCGAACTTGGCCAGATTCTCGTTCACATCGAAGACGATTGAGATGGAGATAATCAGAACAATGGAATAGATGTAAGTTCCGATGAACTTCTTGATGATGTATCGGTCGAGACGCTTTATGTAGCGGTTCGGGTTGAGAAAACCCATAAATCCGAACACCCTCTTCATCCATTGCATGGCAGCAACGAGCCACACGGTGTGCCTTCTTGCCCAGCGTGCGGCGCGGAGGAGCTTATGGTATCGTCTTATCTTTGATATTTTCATTTTCATTATTGACAGAGTCGTGCGACAATGTAGTCATGAACGCCGGCCTCAGACACGTTGTCCGAGGCGGTCGATAACGCTTGCCTTCCACTGTACGAAATCGCCCTGTTCGATGTGGTGGCGTGCATCGGTGACGAGCCGCAGATAGAAAGCGAGATTGTGGATGCTTGCTATCTGCATGGCAAGGAGTTCCTGCGCCTTGAAGAGGTGGTGCAGATAAGCCTTGGAGTGTATGCGATCGATGTCGCAACCGTCGGGATCGATGGGCGAGAAGTCCTGTTCCCACTTCTTGTTGCGCATGTTCATCGTGCCGTTGTATGTGAACAGCATAGCATTACGGCCGTTACGGGTGGGCATTACACAGTCGAACATATCGACACCGCGCTCTATCGCCTCAAGGATGTTCTGCGGAGTGCCCACTCCCATGAGGTAGCGCGGCTTGTCTTTCGGCAGAATCTCGTTCACAACCTCAATCATTTCATACATCACCTCAGTGGGTTCGCCCACCGCAAGACCTCCGATAGCGTTGCCGTCGGCACCCTTGTCTGCCACAAACTTGGCTGCCTCACGGCGCAAGTCCTTGTATTTGCACCCCTGTACTATCGGGAACAGACTCTGATGATGCCCGTACAGCGGCTCAGTCTCATTGAAACGCTTGAAACAGCGGTCGAGCCAGCGTTGCGTCAGAGCCAGACTCTTCTTGGCGTATGCGTAGTCGCTCTCGCCGGGAGGGCATTCATCGAATGCCATCATTATGTCAGCACCAATGATTCTTTCGGTGTCCATGACGTTTTCCGGAGTGAATATGTGCTTGGAACCGTCGATGTGCGAGCGGAACTCGCATCCTTCTTCACGCAGTTTGCGTATGCCTGTGAGCGAGAACACCTGAAATCCGCCCGAATCGGTGAGTATCGGACGGTCCCATGTGTTGAACTTATGCAGTCCGCCTGCCTTGCGTATGGTGTCAAGTCCCGGCCGTAAGTAGAGGTGATAAGTGTTGCCGAGGATAATCTGAGCCTTCACCTGTTCGCGAAGTTCGGCGAAATGTACACCTTTCACCGACCCTACCGTGCCTACCGGCATGAAAATCGGGGTCTTTATCTGTCCGTGGTCGGTGGTGATGATGCCTGTGCGTGCATCCGAAGCGTTGTCGGTATGTTGCAGTTCAAATGTCATCTGTCTTCTTTTTTGTTTGAATTTCACATGCCCGTGACTTGCTTTCCGACAGCCGGCATGCGGCGGTACGGCGGGCGACATATAGGTTTCCCTATGCAACCGCCCGCTGAAAGCAAGCAGGAGCGTTTGCGGAACTTCCGCTTTTTAGCTTTCCACGACGGGTTTTGCTGTCTCCTCCTCGACACTGAGTCTGACAGGATTATCCACAATCTCGTCCGTAAGAGCGAAGTCCCACACATCCTGCACGTTCTCAACATAATGGAACTCGACGCCCTTGCGATAGATTTCTGGAATCTCGTCGATGTCCTTTCTGTTGTCACGGCACATTACTATATCTGTGATTCCGGCACGCTTTGCTGCCAGAATTTTCTCCTTTATGCCGCCAACGGGCAGCACTTTGCCGCGAAGCGTAATCTCGCCGGTCATGGCAGTGTTGCGGCGCACCTTGCGTTGCGTGAGTGCCGAGGCGATGGATGTGGCTATTGTGATACCTGCCGACGGTCCGTCCTTTGGCGTAGCACCTTCCGGAACGTGTATGTGTATGTTCCACTGGTCGAACACGCGGTAGTCCACTCCGAGGCGGTCGATGTGCGCCTTCACATATTCGAGGGCTATTACCGCCGACTCCTTCATCACGTCGCCGAGGTTACCCGTAAGTGTCAGTTTGCCGGCCTTGCCCTTGCTGAGCGATGTCTCGATGAAGAGTATCTCGCCGCCGACACTTGTCCATGCCAGACCTGTGACTACTCCGGCGTAGGCATTGCCTTGATAAATGTCGCGATAGAACGGCGGTTTGCCCAGAAGGTCCTCTATCTGGTTAGGAGTTATCTTCTCGCATGGCAGCGTTCCGTCGAGGGCTTTGGCGTAAGCGAGCTTTCGCAGAGCCTTGTTCACCTGTTTCTCAAGCTGTCGGACACCGCTCTCACGAGTGTATTGCTCCACGATTTTCTCTATTGCGGGCTTGTTAAACGACGGCTTTTCGCCCTTTTCGTTGAGTCCGCAGTTCTCTATTTCGCGCGGTATGAGGTGGCGTTTGGCTATTTCTATCTTCTCTTCGGTGATGTATCCGCTCACCTCTATCAGCTCCATACGGTCGAGTAGCGGCCGTGGTATGGTGTTGAGGTCGTTGGCTGTGGCTATGAAAAGCACCTTGGAGAGGTCGTAGTCCACATCAAGGTAGTTGTCGTGGAACGCGTTGTTCTGCTCCGGGTCGAGCACTTCGAGCAATGCCGACGATGGGTCGCCATTGACAGTGTTCTGTATCACCTTGTCTATTTCGTCGAGTATGAATACGGGGTTCGACGAACCAGCCTTCTGAATGTTCTTTATTATGCGTCCCGGCATGGCTCCGACGTATGTGCGCCGGTGTCCGCGTATCTCCGATTCGTCGTGCAGTCCGCCCAGCGACATGCGCACATACTTGCGTTTCATGGCCGAAGCGATGCTCTTTCCGAGCGATGTCTTGCCCACTCCCGGAGGGCCGTAGAGGCAGATTATGGGCGATTTGAGGTCGCCGCGCAGCTTCAGGACAGCCATGTATTCGAGTATGCGCTCCTTCACTTTCTCCATGCCGTAGTGGTCGTGGTCGAGTATTCTCTGTGCGCGTTTGAGATCGAGATTGTCCTTTGTGTATTCGCCCCACGGCAGATTTATCATCGTCTGCAGGTAGTTGAACTGTATGCTGTATTCCGGACTCTGCGGATTGAACATATCGAGCTTGTCGAGTTCCTTGGCAAACACCTTGCCTATCTCCTCCGGCCAGAGCTTGGTCTTGGCCTTCTCCTCCATTTCCTTGCGCTCGGGCGAGCCCTCGCCGTTGCCCAGTTCCTCCTTGATGTTCTTTATCTGCTGTTGCAGGAAGTACTCGCGCTGCTGCTCGTCAAGGTCTTCACGCGTCTTGGTGCGTATGGTCTGCTTCAGTTCGAGCAGCTGCAACTCCTTATGCAGCACCTTCAATGTGCGTATGACGCGCTCGTACATGGAATCGGCTTCGAGCAGTTTTATCTTGTCGTCGATGGAGAACGGGAGGTTGGTACAGATGAAGTCCACCGATATGATGTCGTTGGAAATGTTGTTGAGAGCAAACTGCGACTCGTCTGGGATGTCCTCGTTCTGGCGTATATAGTTCACCGCCGTGGAGCGCAGGTCGTCGATAGCCGTCTTGAACTCGCTGTCGTCGGCGTCGGGCATGGCCTCGATGCAGGTCTCCACCTCGCCCATGAGGAATGGTTTCTCCCTCTCGATGCTCTTCATGCGGCAGCGTCCCAATCCCTGGATGATGGCAGTCACGTTGTTGCCGGGACCCGGCATTTCAAGCACTTTCACCAGTTTGGCGAACACACCATATTCATAAAGGTCGTCAATATGCGGCGACTCCACATCCTGATTCTTCTGGCAGAACACCGCAAAGACGGCGTCCGGCATCTTGCGCATCTGTTCAAGCAGATTGAGGCTCTGCTGGCGTCCGATGAGAACGGGAGAGATTACGCCTGGAAAAAGAATGATGTTGCGTGTGGCGAGAATGGGTATTACGCCATCTGTCTCAATGTTGAAGAGTGTTGTCACATCGCCGTCGTAGTCGGCTATCATCTGTATCGATGTACTTGATTTCTTGTTCATATATCGTTATCTGTCCGTCACGCCACGGCATGGCGTGTACTTGCTTCAAAAATATGTTTCTATGCAGTGTCTTCCCGGCGCATCTAAGCCGATAATAACCAATGAAAGACTATAACCGTGCAAAGGTACTGAAAAAAAATAACATATAGGCGTATTTAATAATTATTTAAGTTTTTCCCAACCACAACATACTCTTAAACAAAACAAGGCTTCTTTACACTTAAAACAAGGCTTCTTTACGACACAAACAAGACTTCTTTTAAGTGCAAAGAAGACTTGTTTTAAAACAAGGAAAAACACCATTGAAAACCAACGAGTTGCAATCACGAAAAAGAAAGAGGAATGTCATTTCACATAAAAGTCGTGCGTGAGCGAAGCGTACCATTCCGTGCGACTTCCGTCGGGGTTCTGCAACACCTCTTCCGAGGAGCAGAACGCCGCCCCACCCTGCTGCCGGAAAGCGAGAAGATAGCGACGGGCGGGTTTGCGGACAGTGGTCTTCACAGCACAACGGCGTGTGAGCGAGAAGCCGGAGAGACAGGCTTCGCTTACAAACGCCTGCAAGCATTCTGCCGGAATGATGGCACTGAAAACACCGCCATGAGCGAGAAGACGGCGGACGGAAGCGAAAAGTTCGGCGTAGGGCAAGGCACACGAATGGCGGGCCAAGGCACGGTGGGCGTCGGGAGCAAGAAGGCTATTGACGAAGAAGGGGGGATTTGAGACGATGCTGTCGAACCGTTCGGGAACTTCATACTGCTGCACGGCACTCTCAACGACACTGACACGACCGGCAAACGGACTCGCCGCGGCATTGGCAGAAGCCTGCACACACGCCTCGTGCACGATGTCAAGACCTACGATCTGTGCTCCGGCGAACCGCTGCGCCATCATCAGCGCAATGAGCCCGGTGCCTGTACCCACATCAAGGATGCGGCTGCCACCCTCCGCCCATGCGCCGAGCAGCACGCCGGCGGTGCCCACTTTCATGGCGCAGGAATCCTGATGCACGGTGAACTGCCGGAAAGAGAAGTAGCTGTTTGGCATTGTCGGTAGAAGTTTGGAATTGATTAAGTTACGCGATTTCCCATGCCGTGGCTGCACGCCGCATACCGTCACAACGCCACAGGCATCAAGGGCTCTTCAGAACCAAGGCTGAAGCCTACAGGTTAAGCTTGCGTTGCAGCACCTTGCTGAGCACCTGTATGTGGCGTCCCTGCTTTGAAATGTCCTCACGAATCACGTTTATCTCGTTGAAGAGTTCGGCTGCCGCGCTCTGCAAGGCATTGGGTCTGCGCACGCTGCGGTCGGCAAACGGATTGACGACGATGTTTATACCGTTCGGCACGAGCTCCACATCAATGTCCTCACCAGTCATGGCAGGGTCGCCGTCGTAGTGTATCGCGCCCGGCTTGCTGCGGTGAATGTGCAACTTGCGGCACTTGAATGTCTTTATCTTCGAACTCTTGTCGAGCGTCTTGTTGAACATGTCGATGCTTATCTGCGGCGCCTCGAACACATCGAACGGCTCCATGATTATCACATCCATAAGCCCGTCGCTCATCGACGCCTGCGGCGCTATATAGGCGTTGTTGCCGTATTGCGACGCATTGGCGCACGAGATGAGGAACGCCTTGTACTTTATCGTGCCGTTCTCGTCCTGCAGTATGTATGTCTCCGGCTGGTACTTCAAACCCTCGCGCAGCACATTCTCGACGTATGTTATAGGTCCGCGCTTGCCAGCCTCGGCAAACTTCTGACTCACGAAGGCGTCGAAACCCATGCCGCAAGTGCAGAAGAACGGGTAACCGTTGATGATGCCGTAGTCAAGTGCGCGTATCTCACACTCGTTGAGCACTTCTATCGCCTTCTTCACATTCATGGGCAGGAGGAGATGGCGCGCCAACCCGTTGCCCGAACCGCAGGGGATGATGCCGAGCGCCGTACCGGAATGCACGATGGCACGCGCCACCTCGTTCACGGTGCCGTCGCCGCCAACGGCAACGACAATGTCCTTACCCTCGTCCTTGGCTCTGGAAGCAATCTCCGAAGCGTGTCCGGCATACTGCGTGACGACGATTTCGTAGTCGAACTTCTCTTTGTCGATAGTGTTTTCTATCAGTCCGGGAATCGCAGCCTTGCTCGATGTGCCGGAATTCAAGTTGATGACGAAAACCGCTTTCTTCTTCATATAATGTTGTCGAATGTATCCACCGAATAGTGTCAGCCCGCCTTCAGAATGCGGAGACACATATAATAAAAACAGATTACAAAGTTAGTAAATTATTGCCGTCCTGCCTATTCAAGCAATTGAATATTTCCTAAAATGTCAGATTTCTTGGAAAAACCGTTCATATTTGCCATATTTTTTATAACTTTGCACCCTTGAAACAACTTATATTGAGGTATATACCTATTTTATATTATAATGGGACAATTACAGGAAAGATACAAAAGTTATCGCATTCCGCAGAAATATATGGCGGAAGGCGTGTATCCTTATTTTCGTGAAATAACAAGTAAGCAAGGCACGGAAGTCGAAATGGGAGGGCACAAAGTGCTCATGTTCGGCTCAAACGCCTACACTGGTCTCACTGGCGACCAGCGCATCATCGACGCAGCAAAGGCAGCACTTGACAAATACGGTTCCGGTTGTGCCGGAAGCCGCTTCCTCAACGGCACACTCGACCTTCACGTACAGCTTGAGAAAGAACTCGCCGAATACATAGGCAAGGACGAGACACTGTGCTTCTCGACAGGTTTCTTCGTGAATTCAGGCGTACTCGCCGTAGTGGTGGGTCGTGGCGACTACATCATCTGCGACGACCGCGACCACGCAAGCATCGTCGATGGACGCCGTCTGTCGTTCGCACGCCAGCTGCACTACAAGCACAACGATATGGAAGACCTTGAGAACATACTCAAAGGCCTGCCGCACGAAGCTGTGAAGCTCATCGTTGTCGATGGCGTATTCTCAATGGAAGGCGACCTCGCCAACCTGCCCAAGATTGTAGAACTGAAGCATAAGTACAACTGCTCCATCATGGTGGACGAGGCCCACGGCCTCGGCGTGTTCGGAAAAGAAGGACGCGGCGTGTGCGACCACTTCGGACTCACCGACGAGGTGGACCTCATCATGGGTACATTCTCAAAGTCGATGGCAAGCATCGGAGGCTTCATCGCCAGCGACGCAGACACCATCAACTTCCTGCGCCACTCCGTACGCACCTACATCTTCAGCGCATCGAACACTCCTGCCGCCACAGCAGCAGCACTCGAAGCACTCCACATCATAAAGAAAGAGCCGGAACGCATAGAAAAACTCTGGAAGGTGACAAACTACGCACTGCGCCGCTTCAAGGAAGAAGGATTCGAAATCGGCGAGACAGAAAGCCCCATCATCCCGCTCTATGTGCACGATGTGGACAAGACATTCATGGTGACGAAACTCGCTTTCGACAACGGCGTGTTCATCAACCCCGTTATTCCGCCGGCATGCGCACCGCAGGACACACTCGTACGCTTCGCCCTCATGGCGACACACACCGAAGAAGAGGTGGAACGCGGCGTACAGATTCTCAAGAAAGTGTTCAAGGAGCTTGACATAATCAAGTAAAGACTTACCGAAATACAATATAAAAAGTCCTTTACGGAAGCCACAAAGCCAACGTAAAGGACTTTTTCTTTTCACCCACAACCCACCCGGACACGCCGCATAAGCAAGCCACCCACAAACGGAGGGCAAGTCTGCCGGAATGAAAATAATTATCGAAAAGTTTGCATATACAAAGAAAAAGCATTACCTTTGCACTCGCAAAATAGGAACATATCCCTACGAAGCAAACGGGGTGTAGCGCAGCCCGGTAGCGCTCCTGGTTTGGGACCAGGTGGTCGCA
>OLGE01000574.1_pt1 | contig 43053 bp, 30 predicted proteins | sample 1605151 | NCBI WGS metagenome assembly OLGE01 (sample SAMEA3888912, study PRJEB22519) | human gut metagenome | biome: human gut; feature: human-associated habitat; material: faeces | place: Denmark | collected 2010
ATCAAGCAAATTGCATAGAATTTAAAGTTCGCAGGCTTACTCGAAAAATACATTATCGATTTAATGCGCAGTGGGTTTCGCATAGAGGTCCCGCTTCGCGGAACCCGTAGCTGAAAGTTTTTACCGGACAGCAATAATTAAAAGGCAATACTAATGTCCGTTACCTCCCATCCGCCGCAGGCGGATTAACTTCCGATAACTCCTAATTCGTAACTCCTAATTCGTAACTCCTAATTCGTAACTCCTAACTCCTAATTCCTAACTCCTTTCTCCTTTCCCCAAAATCATAAGAAAACCAAATAATCATGCCTTTATTTTCCCGACACGCCTAAATTTAGTAACTTTGTGCCGACAACCATAACTGGAAAGAATGAAGAAAGCCATCATAGTCATACTCACGCTCATAGCATGCCAGCACATCGTGGCACAGGAAAGCCGGTCGGCATACAACTTCCTGCGTCTGCCCGTGAGCGCACATGCTGCTGCTCTTGGTGGCGACAACATCACGATAATCGACGACGACCAGATGCTCATCTTCAGCAATCCCGCACTTCTCGCATCGGTGAGCGACAAGACCATCTCGCTCAGCTACATGAACTACATGGCAGGGACAAGCATGGCGGGGGCGGCATTCAACCGCGTGGTGAAGGAAAAGGCGTCGTGGGCGGCTTCGGCGCAGTACATAAGCTACGGCACGATGAAGCAGACCGGCACCGACGGTACACAGCTGGGTGAATTCTCTGCAAAGGACGTCGCCGTGGCGGGCTACTTCTCCTATATGCTCAGCGAGAGAATCGTGGGCGGAATCACGGCGAAATTCGTGACTTCCTATATCGGAAACTACAGTTCAATAGGTATGGGCGTGGACCTCGGACTCAACTATTACGACCCTGACCACGACTGGTCGGTGTCGCTCGTGGGCAAGAATCTGGGCGGACAGCTCAAGGCCTACGACGACGAGTACGACCCGATGCCCATCGACATACAGTTAGGTGTGAGCAAACGCTTCGCCCACACACCGTTCAGAGTGTCGGCGACACTCGTCGATTTGAACCATTGGAACTACAAATTCACCAATCATCTCGTCGTGGGTATCGATGCGGCGCTCTCTGAAAGCATCTGGCTCGGAGCCGGCTACAACTTCCGCCGTGCCAACGAAATGAACATCGACGATGCCGACGGAGGCGGAACACACGGCGCAGGACTCTCGTTCGGAGCCGGACTCAATCTGCAACGGTTCAAACTCAACATAGCCTACGGCAAATATCATGTGTCGAGCACATCGCTGATGCTGAATGTCGGCTATACGCTGTGATGGGAATTTCATGTAAAACCCTGCTTTCGCAAGTCTCCATGCCGCCCTGCCATGTTTGCCGGCGGGATAGGGGAGATGTGCGAAACGTTTAAAAGAATATAGAATGAAGAAAATTGTGATAGCCATCGACGGCCATTCCTCATGCGGAAAGAGTACGATGGCGAAGGATTTGGCACGCGAAATAGGTTATATATATGTAGATACGGGCGCAATGTACCGTGCCGTGACACTCTTTGCCATGCGCAACGGACTCTTCGATGCCGACGGCAACGTGCAGGAGGAATGCCTGAAGGAACTTATGCCGCAGATAAACATCAGCTTCCGCCTGAACGAAGCGACACACCGTCCCGACACTTATCTCAACGGCGAGTGCGTGGAAACGGACATACGCACACTCGAAGTGTCGTCGCGTGTGAGCAAGGTGGCGGCTCTGCCGTTCGTACGCGAGAAACTCGTGGAGCAGCAGCAGCTCATGGGCAGGGAGAAAGGTATTGTCATGGACGGCAGAGACATAGGAACAGTGGTGTTTCCCGATGCCGAACTGAAGATTTTCGTAACGGCAAGTGCTGAGATAAGGGCGCAGCGACGCTATAAGGAACTCCTCGACAAAGGTATGCCGGCCGACTACGCCGACATCCTGAAGAACGTTCAGGAGCGCGACTATATCGACTCGCATCGTGCCACATCGCCACTCCGCCGTGCCGACGATGCCATCCTCCTCGACAACAGCCACATCACCATCGCCGAACAGAAGCAGTGGCTCATGGAACAGTATGAGCAGGCGGCAAAGGACTGAAAAAGCACTGAAAAAAGCACGGATTGTATGTAGATGATGTACTTCAAAGGCAATCTACATACAATCTACATGCAATCCATATCTTTCTATGTACTTAATTACCAGTCGGTTACATCGAAAAATCAGCGATTTGATGTAGAATGACGGATTTTTTTGAAAAACTTTTTTTCATCATAATCTACAGACCGATTTGGGTTAAAGGAAGATAACGAACAATAACCTTGAATGTTTTGCCTTTGGCATTGGTGTATTTGCCGACAATGTTTCTATAAGGGTGTAAAACGAGAGTGTAAAATAAACTGTGTCAGGCTATAATAAGTTTAACACAGTTTGTTTTATACTCTCAAATATTTACTTTTTACTTGCAATATATTTTCTTTCTGCAACCATTTTTATATACAATGATATTAAATCCTTGTTCAATCTTGTTTTTCTTCTGTCCGTCAATAGAATAGGTGCATATTATGTCATTGGGTGTTTCAGTGGTTACATTTTTTCTAATGCCAGTTACTAAATCTTTTGTGTATTCAATTCTTATTTTCTTTATCCTTAATTGAATTCCAGCCGTGTTTCCTTCTATATAGTTTTTATAATCTAATGAACCAGCAGCACCGCAATTGAATGTCGCTGTCTTATTGCCAAGGTATGCGCCATCGCAATATAGAGTTATTTTCGAAATTTCTCCAAATTCTTCTTTCGGATAGAATTGCATAATGTTATTGGCATAGACACGTATGCCCCCCGTGTTTGTATAGAATCTTGGGGCATCTTTTCCATTGCTTTTGGAGAATGTGATTAATGTGCCGTCAGGCATCGTAATGCTATTGACTATTTCTTGATTCGCATGGTTGGATTGACTTAATGTCAGTTCTGTCACACTTGAAATTCCACAGTTAGAAAGACTTGTCAGTACAACTTTATGGTTGTTTGTGTCAATGTCTATGGACTTTGTCGTGTCCACATTGTTTTCTGCGTTTGAAACAACATTCACTTCTATTACCACATCATTGGATTCATCATATTTGTCATTTCCTGTGGCTACAAAGGCAAGTCTTGCCCTACCAAGTTTGTGTATGACAATTTCGTCTTCTTCGGTACTTATTACACTTGGGTCAAGACTGTAGCATGTAATAGATGTCTTTGCTGTTGCCAAATCCATTATCTTATATCGAATCTCTTTTCCGGTATATACAATGGATGTAGGACAATTTACAGAGATAGATTGAGGGGCACGATTTATCTTAAAGTCTATCCTTGCTTTATTGTAGTTATAAAACTCATTTTCTGCAAGTTCTACAGTGATAGTTGCAGTGCCCGCACGATTAAACCTCACATAGTCATTATGCAATGGAGATACCACATCTTCATCGGACGAAGTGATTGTGTATTCCTGTTCCGAAGAAAGCATTAGGTTCATACAATAAGGTTCTTCTGAATATTGCTCAACAATATAATCATTATGTATTTCATCTGTAGCTTTGGTTACAGTTATTTCAAACTCTCCGTCAATGGTCTCTGTGTATTGGTCGCCAGCTTCGAAGTAATGGATGGTCGTGGTTCCTGGATGTACGCCAAAAATACTGTCATTCATAATTACAGCTATGTTTTTGGCATTTGATGTAAGTTTTATTGGGCGATGCAAGTTGCTTTTGCTATTGATTATCGCCTTTTGCTTGTAGCTAATTGTACCTGAGAATTGTGGATCGTATTTCTGGCTTTTTTTCTTTACAACAAGCTCGCTTGATACAGGAGTTGCAGCAGCATAACAGTCGTTACCATTTTGTGAGGCTGTAATGGTCGTTTCGCCAATTCCGTGCGTACTGAAGGTCCAATGACCAGTTTTAGGACTGTATTCTACTTTTGCTACTTCGGAATTACTACTGGTGTAAGTGAGAGGCAATCCTACGGAACTTAGAGAGTCTTTCAAGACGACACTTCCCCATGTACTATATTCTTCTTCGTTGAGAGTGAAAGGAGAAATCTCTTGTGTGGCTTTATGAATAATAAGTTTGTATGGGGTACTTTCTATAGGCAAGTAGTTGCTTGAGCCTGTTTGTGAGGCAATGATGTTTACAGTGCCGGCAGTTTTAACGGTTAAGATGGTACCATATTCTATTGTGGCAATAGTCTCGTTGCTGCTAGTATATGATATTAAACATTTTTTGTCAGTATATGCTGGCAGATATATTCTCTTGTTTGGAGAATATGTAATCTCGCCTAATTCTATTTCAGGAAGTTTCTGCTCACAGCGGTTTACTTTGAGATTGTATGTGGTGCTGATGACATGTCCTACAGGATTAGTTATGACACAGCAATATGCACCTGCATCAACAGCCATAACATTTGGTATTGAGAATGTGCTTGACATTGCATCCACGTTGCCAGAAATGGCTTTCCCGTCCTTGTACCACTGGTAGGTACAGTCATCTACATTCATGTCTAACTTTAAAATAACGGTGTCTTCTGTTGTAAATTCTTCTTGGTTGGCGATTATATTTACAGTAGAAGGAATCCTATCGTAATAGTTTATTTTAAAGTCGATATAAGAGCCGTTTTGGGTTAATGTCCTATAGAATGTCACTCCTTTTTGTGGATTGTTGTCTGTGAAATAGCTTTTATGACTATCCACTTTTGTCCAAGTACTGCCACCGTCATTACTGTATTCCCAATATTGATTGCCTATTTTGTTGGTATATAAGGTGGAAGACTCATTGGCGGCTCTTGCTGTAGCTTGTTGTGAATAGTCGAGTTCTATAGGGTCGTATGTATGTACTCCATGCTTGTAGTTGGTACACCTGATAAGGTCGTCATTACCCCACAGTTTATCCTGCTTCCATGCCTCATACTGCGCATCTGCAATAAATACATAGTCGGCATTGATGTGATAAGGCACAGGCCCTGTTATAGTTTTGAAGATAACATTGTCCTCAGTGCCTTGCCACCCAGAGTTACTCACATCATGAAATCTCAGAATTGAAACTTTGGTGTTATGGAATGCATCAGACTCAACCTCTTTCAAATAAGAAGATACAGCATTTACTTCATCGTATGATTCGTTCTCAAAGCAACCGTTGAGTAGCTTTCTTACCTGGTAGTGGCCTTTGGGAAAACCATTGGCTGGTGCAGTACGGCTAAAATCTATACTCATTGCTTGACTGTCATCATCCAATGGGAAATAGTTTGGAACTAGTACCCATCCTTTTGTTGAAGGATGTTTTTTCATTTCTGCCCATTTATCCCCTGTCATTTTGTTATAATAAAGTACATATTCACCTGATTTCCAAGTGGCAGCAGTAGAAATAATTTCATCGGCAAAAACAGGGGAAAAAAACAGCAGAAGCAGGATACAACCAAAGAAACGTTTGTATTGATTTTTCATTTTGTCAACATTTTTTTGCCGATACAACTCCACAAATTAACGGCGGTTTAACCTATATATACAAGAAAAGGATGGAGCTACATAACTGTCCATCCTAAGCTCAGGTGTCTGGAAAAACCTTTGAAACGAATGTTCAGAAACTACAACCCCATCCCTGTGTCAGATATGTAAGGGTACTATTAGGGCTGTACCTTGAACATAAACAGATACACAGAGAGGGCATCTATTAGTTCCATCCATCGTTTCTTTGCTTTAGTTTTCCAGACTTTAGCTTAAACGGATGAAGCAATATATGCCTTCCTTGACAGACAGGCTCTTCTCCATTGTTACACAGAGTCTCCAATCTGCATCGCAAAAGTACGGAATTTAAATGAAAGTCAAGATTTTTTTTGCTGAGAAAGTGGCAAAATCAGCCTATTTCCCTTTATTTAACGTGGTGAATGGTAGGATTTTTGAGAATTTGTATAAATTTGCATCAACCGATAATAAATTTTATATGGAGCAAGATTTGAATCGCATCAAGTTAGTTCTTGTCGAAAAGAAGAAGACCGGGAAATGGTTGGCACAAGAATTGCAATTGGAACTGTTTGCATACTAATCTTATCCAGAACTCGCGTAAATTATCTTACAACACGCTTGTTTCGGTCTTGACCGATTTGAGTTAAAAAAGAGGGAAGTAAAAGAGCTTTTCATTCACTTCTCCTGACTTCGTCACTCAAAAATGTCCATTTTGTAATTAATTGATAAACAATATTTTGTATCTTTGCATACCCTTATTTTGGGGTACGCAAAAGGTTTTTTAACTATGTTTGTCAAAAGAAAGAAGAATCGGTCTGGAACAACAAGTGTTGTTGTTGCAGAGAAGACAAAGGGCATTTACAAAGAGTTGATTACTATTGGTGTGGCCAAAGATTCAAACAAAATAGACAGTCTCGTAAATGCAGGTCATAAATGGATTTTCAAGGAAAAACACGACTATCTGCTTGCCTAACAATCCTTTCCCTATAGTTGTTAACGAACGCGGGAGCAGGCGCATCCGTATCTGCTCCCAAAGACGACCGTATCTGCTCCCAAAGACGACCGTATCTGCTCCCAGAGACGACCGCGCCTGCTCCCAGATTCGGACGCGCCTGGGGGCAGATTCGCCAAAAATCATAGTTTTTAATATGGGGGAATCTCTGCTTTGAAAATATCAACTAATTTCGAATACCTATTATTATGTGAATCAAGATGTTGGGATGTCTTGATTCAGCAGATATCAAAGAGACACAACGAAGCCAACGCTTACAGAAATGCGTCGCTGGAAAACAACGGTTTAAGGCGTCGGTCTGTCCGTTTTTCTATATCATCTCAAAGCGCTCCTTGAGTTTGCTGAAATAGCGCCGCGAAGCGTAAAGTTCCACCCCCTCGAAAGGTTGGCAGAAACGGCAGCGCTGGGTGGTGTTTTCAATGGCGGCCAAATAGGTGAGATTGACGATGCAACCGGAACTGGTTTGCACGAACGCACTCGACATGTTGAGCAGTTCCGTTGCCTTGATGCCTGAATGCAGGCGATGGGTGCTGTTGTCCGTCAGATAAAGCAGCCACGCGCGGCTCTGTCGCTCATATTGCAACATCAGGACTTCGCTAACCGACACCAGCAGCAGTTCGCTGATGGTTTGCAGGGCGAGCTTGTGCGTCCCAGGCTGGTGCTTGGGGGGATAGTGGCTGGAAGGTGGCACACTATCGGCTGGCGCCAGAATCACGCGGTCGATCACCGTGCGCAACTCCTCGGACTTGTAGGGCTTCAAGAGAAAATCGAAGGCGGAATTGCGGATGGCGTCAATCATGTAATGGCTGTAGGCCGTGTAGAACACGGCATGGAAGGTGAAGGATATGCGCGGACGGATGTCTCTGAGAAAATCCAGCCCACTCTTTCCTGGCACCTCAACATCAAGAAAAACCACGTCGGGCTGCTTCGTGATGAGCGGGTAGACGGCATCGCTGTAGGAACTGAAGGTGCACACCTCGCCCACCTCTGGCATTTCCTTTAAATCGTTTGCCAAAGTTTGCAATGGTCCCGGCTCGTCGTCCACGATGAACACAACGAGTTTCTTGTTTGCGCTACATGCCATTTCTGTCTGATTGTTTATGAACAGGCGGCGAGAACGCCCAGCCGGCCTGCACAGCGATTAAAAGCACAAAGTTACATTTTATTTTTTATGTGCAAACTTTCACTTTCGTAACATCACGCACCAGTGGTCGGAATCAATGCCTAAGCGGTTGTATATACTGCCTATGTGGTTGAAAATACTTCCCGCGCCGCCTCCCAAAAACTGGTGGCGCTATGCCCACCGCGCACAAGAACGACATCGGGGGGACGGGGCATTATTTGTCGGAGACCACGTCGGCCGATGCCCCACACGGTGCCAATCCGAGGGCACCTGGCGTAATCTCCAGTAGGCGTGTCTCGGTATTTTCCATCGGCGGGATTTCGCGAATGGTGACGCCATAAAAGGCGGCCTGAAGGCAACGCGCAAAGAGGCCGTGCGTGACGGCCAGCACGCATTTCCCGTCGCACTCCGCCAACACCTGCTTCAGAAAGGCATGGGCGCGAAGGAACATGGCACCAACCGTTTCTACGCTGCCAGGCATCTCCTTCAGGGCACGCACCTCTGCCACGGGACGCCCCGTCAGTTCGCCCCAATCGCGCTCCTGTAAAAGCGGCGCTTCTTGCAAGGGCAGATGCAACGACGCGTTGAGCGCGTTGGCCGTTTGGACGGCACGCAGCAGGGGGCTCGTCAGCATCAAATCGAAATGCGATGGCTGCACGGCCAGGGTGTCTCTCAAGGCGGCTATCTGCCGCCATCCTTTTTCTGTCAGCGTCCCCGGCATCCGTCCCTGAAGAATGCCAGACACATTCTCCTCGGTCTCGCCGTGACGCACCAATGTCAGTTTGACCATATATTCTGTTGCTATTGTTTTATATGAGGGGGCACGCTTATACGACTTATAGTCCCTCCTATATACTATATATTATATGTGTAACCCGAAATCATGTTTGATTTCGTCCATCACGAAGGTGCTCTCCAAAGAGCCGAGGTGGTCGATGTTGCCAAGAATGTTCAAAACGAACTCCTGATAGTATTTCATGTTGGGCGCATGGATTTTCAGCAGATAGTCGTAACTGCCCGAGATGTTGTAGCATTCGGTGACTTCGGGGATGCTGCGCACCACGCGGGCAAAGTCTTCCGCTATCTCGCGCCCGATGCGGCGCATCTTCACACTGCAAAACACAACGAAACCACGGCCGAGCTTCTCTGCATCGAGCACGGCCACATAGCCTTTGACATAGCCCCGCTGCTCCAAACGCTTGACGCGCTCGAAAACGGGTGTGGTCGAGAGATTGACCATCGCCGCCAACTCCTTGGTGGTGAGGCGGGCATTTTTTTGCAGGGCACGGAGAATTTCCATGTCAACGGCATCCAGCAACTCTGTTTTCTCCATCTTTTTCCTTTCATTCTTTTCTGGAACACTGAGGGGCGGCAGAATATTTTTCCATGACGCGACCTTTCTGTGTTCCTTTTATTTATTGATTTTCTATACAACAGCACAAAGTTAGAAAAATAATCCAAGTTTCAAAATATATTTGGACAGTTTTTCCATAATCCGTAACTTTGCATCCAGAAACGAGGGAGAATTAAGCCGAGGCAAGCTCCTTGGATCTCTGCCAACGATGAGAATTATTATTCTCCATTACGTATAACCCAATATGCATATCCTATGACGACCAAGAAACTTCACTTTGAAACGCTGCAACTCCATGTCGGACAGGAACAGCCCGACCCAGCCACCGACGCACGCGCCGTGCCCATTTACCAAACCACCTCTTACGTGTTTCGCAACTCGCAACATGCGGCCGACCGCTTTGGCCTGCGCGATGCGGGAAACATTTACGGACGTCTGACTAATTCCACACAGGGCGTTTTTGAAACGCGCGTGGCCGCCCTCGAAGGCGGCGTGGCGGGTCTGGCTGTTGCAAGCGGCGCCGCTGCCGTGACTTACGCTTTACAAAATGTGTTGGCCGCTGGCGATCACATCGTTGCCGCCGACAATCTCTACGGCGGTTCGTTTAACCTCATCACGCACACGCTGGCCACGCAGGGCATCAGCAACACCATCGTCAACGTCAACGACACGGAGGCGCTGGAGGCTGCCATCCGCCCGAACACGAAGGTGGTTTACGCGGAAACGTTTGGCAACCCCAATTCCGACGTCACGAACCTGGAGGCCGTGGCAGAGGTGGCCCATCGCCACAACATCGTCTTCATCGTTGACAACACCTTCGGCACGCCCTATCTCATCCGCCCCATTGAACACGGGGCTGACATCGTGGTGCATTCTGCTACAAAATTCATCGGCGGCCACGGTTCGAGCCTCGGCGGTGTCATCGTTGACGGCGGCACCTTCAACTGGAAAGCCAATGCCGACAAATATCCGTCGCTGGCGAAGCCCGACCCTTCTTACCACGGTGCCGTGTTTGCCGACGTGGCGGGGAAGGCGGCTTTTGTGACACGCATCCGCGCCGTCATCCTGCGCGACACGGGCGCCACCATCTCGCCCTTCAACGCTTTCATCCTTCTCCAAGGATTGGAAACACTGTCGTTGCGTGTGGAGCGCCATGTGGCAAACGCCTTGAAGGTGGTCAATTTCCTGGCCAACCATCCGAAAGTGGCGAAGGTGAACCACCCCTCTCTGCCTTCACACCCCGACCACGCGCTTTACGAGAAATATTTCCCGAACGGCGCAGGCAGCATTTTCACCTTCGAAATCAAAGGCGGCCAGGAAGAGGCCTGGAAATTCATCGACGCATTGCAGATTTTCTCTCTGCTCGCCAATGTTGCCGACGTGAAGAGTCTCGTGATTCACCCCTACACCACTACTCACTCGCAGATGTCGCCTGAAGAACTGGCGCAACAACACATCACGCCATCGACCATCCGACTGAGCATCGGCACGGAGCACATCAACGACATCATTGACGACCTCTCGCAGGCGTTTGAAGCGATTTAAACCGCTAAAGGGAAATCTGAAAACGCATGAGCATCCGCCTGCACGCAGGTGGATGCCCAATTTTTTAATTACTGACTTACTCCCCTCAAAAATAATCTCCAACCAACAGCGAATACATCATGAGCAAAATATATGACAATCTGACGGAGCTTGTTGGCAACACGCCACTGCTCGAAGTGAAGAGAATTGAAAAGGAACTGCAACTGGAAGCGCGGCTCGTTGTCAAATTGGAATATTTCAACCCTGGCGGCAGCGTGAAAGACCGTGTGGCTCTGGCCATGATTGAAGATGCGGAACGGCGCGGCGCCCTGCGGCCCGGCGGCATCATCATCGAACCGACGAGCGGCAACACGGGAGTGGGACTGGCATGGGTGGCCTCGGTGAAGGGTTATCGCATCATCCTGACCATGCCCGAAACGATGAGCCTCGAACGCCGTAATCTGTTGAGGGCGCTGGGGGCCGAACTGGTGTTGACGCCGGGGGCGGAAGGCATGAAGGGGGCGATTCGCCGCGCCGAAGAATTGCGAACGGAACATCCGGGGGCTTTCATCCCAGGACAGTTTGACAATCCTGCCAACCCCGCGGCCCACGTGGCCACCACGGCGCAGGAGATTTGGAGAGACACGGAGGGGGAAGTTGACATTTTCGTGGCTGGCGTTGGCACGGGCGGCACGCTCAGCGGTGTGGCTCGCGGACTGAAGCGGCACAACGCGGCCATCAAGGCTTACGCTGTTGAACCGGCCTCGTCAGCAATGATTTCAGGGGCGCCGGCGGGTGCTCACAAAATCCAAGGCATCGGCGCCAACTTCATCCCAAAGAATTTCGACCGTGCGGCGGCCGACGGGGTCATCGCGGTGGCCGACAACGATGCCATACGCGCCTCGCGTCTTCTGGCGAAACACGAGGGCTTGCTGGTGGGGATTTCCTCAGGCGCGGCCCTGCACGCCGCCATCCAACTGGCCCGCCAGCCAGAAAACAAAGGGAAAACCATCGTTGCCCTACTGCCCGACACAGGCGAACGCTATCTCTCAACGGTGCTCTACGCATTTGACGAATATCCTGTGTGATGCCTCGACAAGCTTGTCTGCCTGTGCGGACTGATTCATTTCTTAAGACAATCACTCCATGCCCAATACCACAATTTTCTCTTTCCCTACCGGAACCCAGCAACAAGCGTCCCTCAGCGGACTCCGCATCGCCCTACTGATTTCGGGCGGCGTTGACAGCGCAGTGGCCACGCATCTGCTCTGCGAACAGGGACTCAAGCCCGACCTCTTCTATATTAAAATTGGAATGGAAGGCGAAGGCATGTCTTGCACGGCGGAAGAAGACATCGAACTCTCGCAGGCCACGGCACGCCGCTACGGACTGCATCTGGAAGTGGTTGACCTTCAAAAGGAATACCACGACCGCGTGGTGGCCTACGTGACAGACCGCGTCAAACGCGGACTTACGCCTAATCCTGACGTGATGTGCAACCGCCTCATCAAATTCGGAGCTTTTGAAGAGCGCATCGGATTTGCCTACGACCGCATTGCCACAGGCCATTACGCACAGATTCTTCGGCAACCAGACGGCAGCACATGGCTCGCACCGTCGCCCGACCCCGTGAAAGACCAATCGGATTTTCTCGCGCAACTGACCAGCCAGCAAGTTGGGAAACTTCTGCTGCCAATCGGACACCTCCACAAAGAAGAGGTGAGACGCATCGCTGCCACGCACCATCTCGCGCCAGCCAAACGCCGCGACAGCCAAGGCATCTGCTTCCTCGGAAAAATCAATTACAGCGGTTTTCTCCGCCAACTCCTCGGAGAGCAGGAAGGCGATGTCGTTGAGTTTGAAACGGGGCGCAAGGTTGGCACTCACCACGGCTATTGGTTTCACACCATCGGCCAGCGAAAGGGCCTCGGTCTCGGTGGCGGTCCGTGGTTTGTTGTCAAGAAAGACATTGAGAAAAACATTGTTTTCGTGTCCCACGGATATGACACGCGGCAACAATACGGCCGCCAATTCCTCCTCACCGATTTCCACTTCCTGACAGCCGACCCATGGAACGGAGCGCCGTTGGCCGACATCCTTTTTAAAATTCGACACACGGAGCCTCCCATAGCGGGGACGCTCTGCCGACAAACAGACGGGCGTTTTCTCATCCGTTCTTCACAGGAAATTCAAGGCATCGCCCCAGGCCAATTCGGTGTGCTCTACACCCAAGACGGCACCATCTGCGCCGGGAGCGGAGAAATCACAATATAAGCATATTCTCTGAAAGTCAACCGCAAAAGCAACGCTTGCCTCCTAAGTAATGGTAAAAAAATAACTTGAACAATTTTGAAGGATAAGGAGTTATATCTTTATACCCTGTCTTTTTGCCGTTTTTGGAATTTGTCATCGGTTACATAGCCCGCTATGCTCCCTCTTCCAAATTCCAAAACCAACAAAAATATAGGTCAAAAGTGCACAACTTATTCTTTCACCATTACTAAAACCTAATGTCATATCCTTACAAAAGCAGCACATTCGGGGATATGGCATTAGGTTTTTCATTTTGACTGGCTTACAAACCGATTTTTTATGTAAATTTGCAGCCATAAAAAACGATACACATACTATGTTTGAAAATCTCAATGAGAGACTGGAACGGTCTTTCAAAATATTAAAGGGCGAAGGACGCATCACGGAAATCAATGTGGCCGAAACCCTTAAGGACGTGCGCCGCGCCCTGCTCGATGCCGACGTCAACTATAAAGTGGCCAAGAGTTTCACGGACACTGTCAAGCAGAAAGCACTCGGACAAAATGTGCTCACGAGCGTGAAGCCGGGCCAACTCATGGTTAAAATCGTCCACGACGAACTGGCAGCGCTGATGGGCGGAGAGGCTTCTGAAATCCAATTCAAGAGCCACCCTTCGGTCATTCTGATGGCTGGTTTAAATGGTGCGGGTAAGACAACGCTCTCAGGCAAGCTCGCCCTTTTGCTCAAATCGAAGAAAAACCGCCATCCGCTGTTGGTGGCTTGCGACGTCTACCGTCCGGCCGCCGTTGAGCAGTTGCGCGTTTTGGCTGAGCAGATTAACGTGCCTATCTATATGAATCTGGAGTCGAAAGACCCCATCGCCATTGCGCGCGAAGGTATTCAGGAAGCCAGAACGAAGGGATATGACACCGTCATCATCGACACCGCCGGCCGCCTCGCCATCGACGAAGCCCTCATGCAGGAAATCGCCGCCATCAAGGAAGCTGCCAAGCCCGACACCACGCTCTTCGTGGTCGACGCCATGACGGGTCAAGATGCTGTCAACACGGCAAAGGAATTTAACGATCGGCTGGACTACGAAGGTGTTGTGCTGACGAAGCTCGACGGCGACACCCGTGGCGGTGCCGCTCTTTCAATCCGCACAGTAGTTGACAAGCCCATCATGTTTGTCGGTACGGGCGAAAAGATGGAAGCGCTCGACGTGTTCCACCCCGAACGAATGGCCGACCGTATCCTCGGCATGGGCGACATCGTGAGCCTCGTTGAACGCGCACAGGAGCAGTTTGACGAGAAGAAAGCCAAAGAGTTGCAACGCAAAATCCAAAAGAACCAGTTTGACTTCAACGACTTCTTGGCGCAGATTCAGCAAATCAAGAAGATGGGCAACTTGAAGGACTTGGCATCTATGATTCCAGGCGTTGGAAAAGCCTTGAAGGATGTCGAAATCGACGACAACGCCTTCAAGGGTATCGAAGCCATCATCCTCTCCATGACGCCCCACGAACGCCAGCATCCTGAATGCCTCAACACGAGCCGCAAGATGAGAATCGCGAAGGGGTCTGGCACGACCATCCAGGAAGTGAACCGCCTCGTCAAGCAGTTTGACCAGACGCGCAAAATGATGAAGATGGTGACAGGCTCTAAAATGGGACGCCTCATGAGCCACATGCCGAAAATGCCAGGAGGTATGCCAGGAATGCCAGGCATGCCGAAAATGAAATAAGGATAAAACTTGTTAGGAACCAGAATTTAGGACATGAAAATCCTGACTTCTGGTTCTTTGCTTTTGGGATGCCTGGTCATTGACCAATAGAATATTTTTACCACCTACCTATTTTTATACCATTATATAAATACCAACTATCATGACAATCATAGACGGAAAGGCCACTGCGGCCGAAATCAAAAAGCAGATTGCTGAAAAGGTGGAAACGCTTGTCAAGGCCGGACTCAAACAGCCCCACTTGGCTGCCATCCTTGTCGGACACGACGGAGGAAGCGAAACTTATGTAAAAAACAAAGTGCTGGCCTGCGAATCGTGTGGTTTCAAGTCGACACTCATCCGCTATGAAGATGACGTGACGGAGGAGGAATTGCTGGCCTGCGTTGACAAACTGAACAAGGACGAGGACATTGACGGATTTATCGTGCAACTGCCGCTCCCTAAGCACATCAACGAACGGCGCGTCACTGAGGCCATCGACTATCGGAAGGACGTTGATGGCTTCCATCCCATCAACGTGGGACGCATGGCCATCGGACTTCCCTGCTTCGTCTCTGCCACGCCGAAGGGCATCCTCACGCTCCTGGAGCACTATCACATTGAAACAAGCGGCAAGAAATGTGTTGTCATCGGCCGCTCCAACATCGTCGGCAAACCAGTGGCTTCGCTCATGTTCCAAAAGAATTATGCCGATGCCACAGTCACCGTGTGCCACAGCCACACAAAGGACATCAAGAACGAATGCCTACAGGCCGACATCATCATTGCCGCCATCGGACGCCCCGGCTTCTTAAAGGCCGACATGGTGAAGCCTGGTGCCGTGGTCATTGACGTGGGCACCACCCGTGTGCCAGATGCCACCCGTCCGCGCGGTTTCCGCCTGTCGGGCGACGTTGACTTCGACGATGTGGCCCCGAAGTGCAGTTTCATTACGCCAGTCCCAGGCGGCGTTGGTCCGATGACCATCTGCATGCTCATGCTCAACACGCTTGACGCTGCCACGCACGCAATCTATAAGTAGGTCTGTCTGACGGACTTTTAGAAAGGAGATGCCCCCTTATTTTGAGACATTCACAAGTTCTCCCAGCCCTTCAAGGCCCAGCGCTCACCACATATTGTGAGAACCAACAATCCAAACACCACATATATCACCACATGTAGGTATTTGCAGACAACTTGAAATTCTATAACTTCGTAGGCTTAAACCGTGTTCTGAGTAAACAGCGAGATGACCATGTGCCATCTCATGGCGCACTCAACACACCACTAAGTAATGGCAAACAATCGGAGAGAAATTTTCTCCCCCATCAGTATGCCACATACGACCAATAGAACCAAACACAAGACAATGAATTTATCACAACTCAAGAATGGCGAAACGGCCTACGTTTGCGGCGTAGGCGGCAGTGGCGCGTTCAAACAACACATGGAGGAAATGGGCTTCGTTTGCGGACAGAAAGTGACCCGCATTTATGCCTTGCCTCTCGGAACGCCCATCGTTTACGCCATGCTCGGACAGAAAATTGCCCTGCGCCGCAATGAGGCGGTGCTCGTGCCAACGGCCGCCACTGAAGCGGCGGCGTTGGAGGAAGGCAAACGACTGAAAACGACCGACACACCCACCTGCCACGCCAACGAACAAGGACACGTCAGAGCCGAGCAATGTCACGCAGGATGCACGGGATGTCCATGCTGCGGTCCGCGCCCCTCAACGCCCTCACACATCGGCGAGAAATATATCACACTGGCCATGATTGGCAACCCCAACTGCGGAAAAACGGCTTTCTTCAACGCCTCATGCGGCGGCCACGAGCGAACGGGCAACTATGCCGGCGTGACGGTTTCGAGCGTTGAGGGATGGACCACCGTTGGCAGCCATCTCGTGCGCGTCATCGACCTTCCCGGCACCTATTCGCTCAAAGCCTTCAGCCCAGAGGAGGCCTACGTGGCCAACGAACTGGCGAAGGGGGAAATCGACGTCATCATCAATGTGCTCGACGTCAATAATCTGGAGCGCAACCTGCTGCTCACGCTTCAGTTGCAACGCCTTGGCATTCCCATGGTGGGGGCGCTGAACCTCTATGATGAATTTGAGAAAAACGGTTGCCACCTCGACGACCGTGCCCTGCAGGAAAGACTGGGCATGCCGCTCATCAGAACAACGGCCCGCAACGGCGGCGGCGTACCCGACGTCATGAAAAAAGCCATTGGTATTGTTGAAAAACTGACGCAGGAAGAGCAGGAAGGAAAGGAGACAACGCCCATGCAACCTTCGGCACTGGCTCTGGCCGACGACCCACACGCGGCCATCCACCACGTGCTCGACGACATCTACGAACTACACGAGGGCCGCGCCTCCGCCATCACCACGCTGGCCGACAAATGGTTTGTGCGCACACCGCTGGCCTATCTGCTGTTTTTCGTGATCATGGGGCTCATCTTCTACGCCACCTTCCAGCTCGGCGCCTACCCCATGGACTGGATGCAAGCGGGCATTGACTGGCTCACCGACGTGGCCAGCGCCAATTCCCCCCACGGCATCATCCATAGTCTGCTCATTGATGGCGTTCTGGGCGGTGTCGGTTCGGTCATCGTGTTCCTCCCCAACATCCTGATTCTCTATTTCTTCATTTCCATCCTCGAAGACTCGGGCTATCTGGCCCGCACAGCCGTCTTGGCCGACCCGTTGCTCCGCCGCGTTGGGCTCCACGGCAAATCCTTCATTCCGATGCTGATGGGCTTCGGCTGCAACGTGCCCGCCGTGATGGCCACGCGCACCATCGACAGCCGCAAAAGCCGCCTCATCACCATGATGACACTGCCATTCATGTCGTGCTCCGCCCGCCTTCCGGTCTACACGGTGCTCTCCGGAGCTTTCTTCCCTGAACATGCCGCTCTCGTGATGCTTTGTCTCTACGCTTTGGGCATTCTGGTGGCCTTCGCCGCTGCAGGCACGCTCACCCATTTCTTCCACCGCACAGAGGAGAGCCATTTCGTCATGGAAATGCCGCCCTACCGCCGCCCTGTCATGCGCGGCGTGTTGAACCACACATGGGAGAAGGGCCGCCAGTATCTGCGCAAGATGGGAGGCATCATTCTCGTGGCGAGCATCGTTGTCTGGGCCTTGGGTTATTTCCCGATGGGAGACAGCCAGCTCTCAAAGGCGCAACAGCAGGAGCAATCGTATCTCGGCCAGTTTGGCCACGCCATCTCCCCCATCGTGAAACCGCTGGGCTATGACTGGCGCATGGGAGTCGGCATTCTCTCTGGCGTCGGAGCCAAAGAACTGATGGTCAGCACGCTCGGCGTGCTCTACAACGCTCCTGAAGATGCCGACGGCAACACGTCCGACTCCAGTCTCTCAGCAGCCATCCGCGAATCGGGAACCACGCCAGCCGCCGCCTTGAGCTATCTGGTGTTTGCTCTGCTCTATTTTCCCTGCATGGCAACCATTGCTGCCATACGCTCTGAAAGCGGACGATGGAAATACGCCATCTTCACAGCGGCCTACACCACTGCCGTTGCCTACGTCATGGCTTTCGTGGCCTACCGCTTGGCTCTACTCTTTCTCTGACCTGCCGCCCCTTGTCGGGAGACTTCGGCAAAGGAGAAACGGAAATATAAACAGACAAAGGGGTGCCCTAACCCCCACTTTTCTAAACAACCCAGAAGACAAAAAATCCCACCTGCTTCAAAGCGGGTGGGATTTTTGTTATTCAGGGGACCTAACTTTGTCATCAACCTTCGGCCGCGAGTCGTGCTACCTGCGGCCGCGAGTCGAGCTACCTGCGGCCGCGGGCAGCATTACCTTCGGCCGAAGGCAGACCACTTTATAGGGGATTCGGCAAACTTGCGAAAGGGATGAAACCATAAGGCAAGTACAACGAATCATTGTCTCTCTGCGGAGCCGTTTTCTTTCTGCGGTATCAGCAGCGACGCACCGATGCTGACGGCCAAGACAGCCACAATGATGAGCAGGGAGGCGACAGCGTCGATTTCAACGTATTTATGAACGAGCATCTTCGCGCCGATGAATATCAGCAAAACGCAAACGCCCGTCTTCAAATGGCGGAACTTGTCGGCAATGGCTGCGAGCAAAAAGAACATGGCACGCAAGCCGAGGATGGCGAAGATGTTGGAAAAGAACACGACGTAGGGGTCGAGCGAAACGGAGAAGACCGCCGGGATGCTGTCGAAGGCAAATATCAAATCGCTGAACTCAATGACCAGGACGGTGACAAAGAGCGGGGTGAGAAGCCATTTGCCCTTGCGCAGAAGGGTGTTGGACGATGCGGCGCTGGCAGAATCTGTGGCAACGGCAGTTTGGCGGATGAAGAATTTGTCGCCCTCAAATTTCGGATGCATACGCCCTGTCTTTGTGAGGAAACGCACTAGCGGATGTTTCTCCACGTTGATTTCCTCCTTTTTGTTGCGGTTGACATACATCTTCACACCACTATATATAAGGAGTGCGCCGAAGAGCAGCAACACCCAGTCGAAACGACTGATGATGGCAGCACCGAGGAAGATGAAAACGAAACGGAGAACGATGGCGCCGAGGATGCCCCAGTTGAGCACATGCTGGTATTCGTTTTTTCCCACACCGAAGGACGTGAATATCATCATCATCACAAAAAGGTTGTCAACCGAGAGGGTCTTCTCAATCAGATAACCAGAGATGTATGAGATGGTCATGTAATGGCGGTATTGCTGCAGACTCGCCTCGAAATCGTTGGGGTCGAACTTCAAATGGGCGGCATAACGGGAAGCCACGGCCTGCAGGTCTTGCATGTTTTCTATGCCGTGTACCATGTCGCCGTGAAACCAGAGGAAAACGGAAAAGGCCAAGGCAAGGACAATCCAAACGGCCGTCCACGAACCAGCTTCCTTGACAGACACCACGTGTGCCTTGCGGTCGATGACGAGCATGTCTAAAATCAAAATGGCAACGATGAAGATGATGAAGCCGCCAAGAAACAGAATTTCACTCATGTCTATAATTATTTTTTTCAGATTATCAAAAGCGTTTTAACAATAGAGGTGGAAGCCCTTAAAACCCAAACAAAAAGAGTTTTCAGGCATACAAGAAGTCATACGATTCTTCCACTTATCGGTAAAAGTAGACAATTTTTCGGACACGCGCAATACTCTCGGCAGCACATTTCTAATGTCGTAATACTTTATTCGGCTTTATAACATCTACACTTTCATTTTTACTGGTGCGGAAAAGGATAAGCACGAGAGATTTTGTAATGGAGAAAACAATTCATAACTTTGCACTGCGGAAAGCCCAACGACGGAAGTATTCTGGCAAAGGGATGGTTCCACATATCCACATCACGTTTATGAAACTCGACGAACTTCTGCCGCTTTTTGCGGCCCATCCACAGGTGGCGGCTTTGGCGAAACTGACCAAAGACGGAAAAATTGCAGAGACCTACATTGAAGGGCTCCGCGCCTCAGCCACACCGATGATATTTGCCGCCTTGACCTGCAAGGCGCCGCTAAAGCGTCCCTTCCTCTTTGTTTTGAACGACGAGGAAGAGGCGGGCTATTTCTACCACGATTTGGTGCAGATGATGGGAGACGAACGCGTGTTGTTCTATCCCTCCACCTTCCGCCGCGCCGTGAAATACGCACAGCGCGATGCGGCCAACGAGATCTTACGCACGGAGGTGCTGGGACGCCTCTCACGCGGAAATGCTTGCTATATCGTGACGCATCCCGCCGCCCTCTCTGAGCGCGTGGCCTCTGTGCAGGACTACCGTTCGGGGATGATTGCCCTTGCTGAAGGTGAGGCCCACGATCTCGCGGAACTCATCCGCCGCCTCCTCGACATGGGGTTCCGCCGCTGCGACTATGTTTATGAGCCGGGCGAATTTGCCGTGCGCGGTAGCATTCTCGATGTCTACTCCTTTTCCTCGGAGATGCCGTTCCGCATTGACTTCTTCGGCGACGACATTGACAGCATCCGCACGTTTGAAGTGCAGACGCAGCTCTCGAAAGAAAGGAAAACGGAAGTGACGGTGGTGCCGGATGTGGAAGAGGGGGCCTCAGCGCTCGTGCCTTTCACGGAGTGTCTTCCTGCAGAGACCGTTCTGGTGGTGCGCGACCTCGGTTTCACACGCGATGCCATCAACAAAATCTACGATGAAGGCTTCTCGCGCCAGGCCCTGCAGGAACAAGAGGCAACGTCGGAAATGGAGGCGGCGGAAATCCACGAAAGGCTCTCGCGCGAGTTTATGCTCACGAAAGGCGACGACGTGGTGCGCGAACTGGCGAAACTGCAGCGCATTGAAATCGGCAGCAAACCGACGGGGACACCGCAGGCCACCCTGCATTTCAACATCACGGCGCAACCGCTGTTTCACAAGAATTTCGAACTGGTGCGCTCTTCCATGCGCAACTTGAAAGCTGCCGGCAATCGCCTCTTCGTATTGGCCGACAGCCTGAAACAAACCGACCGTCTGCAAAATATCCTGACGGAAATGGCGGGACGCGAGGAGGGCAACGAGGTGAAGGACTTCACAGCCGTTGAACGCACCATCCACGAGGGATTTACGGACGACGACCTGAAGATTTCCTGCTTCACCGACCACCAGATTTTCGACCGTTTCCATAAATACAACCTACGCTCCGACCATGCACGCGACGCCAAGATGGCGCTGACGCTGAAAGAACTGATGCAATTTGAACCTGGCGATTATGTTGTACACATCGACCACGGAGTGGGACGCTTTGCCGGACTGGTGCGCGTGGCGGGTGCCGACGGTTCGATGCAGGAGATGATCAAACTCACGTATCAAAACGATGATGTGGTGTTTGTCTCCATCCATTCGCTCCACAAGGTGTCGAAATACAAAGGCAAGGAGGGCGAACCGCCACATCTGAGCCGTCTCGGAACGGGGGCCTGGGACAAACTCAAGGAGCGAACCAAAAAGAAAATCAAGGACATTGCCCGCGACCTCATCAAGCTCTATTCCCGTCGACGCGAAGAGAAGGGTTTTGCCTTCAGCCACGACAGTTTTATGCAACACGAACTGGAGGCGGGATTTGCCTATGAGGACACGCCCGACCAGTTGCGCGTCACGCAGGAAGTCAAGGCCGACATGGAGGGCAGCCGCCCGATGGACCGCCTGGTGTGTGGCGACGTGGGCTTCGGAAAAACGGAGATTGCCGTGCGTGCGGCCATGAAGGCGGCTGCCGACAACAAACAGGTGGCGGTGCTTGTGCCAACAACGGTGCTTGCCCTGCAACACTACAACACGTTTGCCTCGCGCCTCAAAGATTTCCCCGTAAGGGTCGACTATCTGAGCCGCGCACGAACGACGCAGCAAACGAAGGCCATCCTCAAGGACCTTGAAGAGGGAAAAATCAATATCATCATCGGCACGCACAAGCTGATTGGCAAGACCGTTAAATGGCACGACCTCGGACTGCTCATCATCGACGAGGAACAGAAATTCGGCGTGAGCGTGAAGGAAAAACTGCGACAACTGAAAGTGAACATCGACACGCTCACCATGTCGGCAACGCCGATTCCGCGCACGCTGCAGTTTTCTCTGATGGGGGCCCGCGACTTCTCGGTGATGCAGACACCGCCGCCCAACCGCCGACCGATTCAAACGGAGGTGCACACCTTCAGCCACGAAATCATTGCCGACGCTGTCAATTTCGAAATGAGCCGAAACGGACAGGTCTATATCGTGACCAACCGCATATCGGCACTTCCCAACCTGGCCCACCTCGTGACGAAATATGTGCCTGATGCCCGCGTGGCTGTTGGCCACGGACAGATGCCGCCAGCGGAACTGGAGAAAATCATCCTGGGATTTGTCAATTACGACTACGATGTGCTCATCTCCACCACCATCGTTGAAAACGGCATCGATGTCCCCAACGCCAACACCATCATCGTCGACGCGGCCCATCATTTCGGACTCTCCGACCTCCACCAGATGAGAGGACGCGTGGGCCGAAGCAACCGAAAAGCTTTCTGCTATCTCCTCGCTCCCCCATTGGCGCTCCTGAAAGACGATGCACGCCGACGTCTCCAGGCCATTGAGAATTTCAGCGACCTCGGCTCGGGCATACACATCGCCATGCAGGACCTCGACATCCGCGGAGCTGGCAACCTACTGGGAGCGGAACAGAGCGGATTTATTGCCGACCTGGGATATGAAACTTACCAGAAGATTCTCTCGGAAGCGGTCACCGAACTGAAGAACGACGAGTTTGCCGACCTCTATGCCGACGAGCTCAAAGCAGGGGCGCAACTCTCTGGCGATGTGTTTGTTGACGATTGCAGCGTGGAGTGTGACCTCAAGGCTTATTTTCCCGAGGACTACGTGCCAGGAAGCAGCGAACGCATGCTGCTTTATCGCGAACTCGACGCGCTGAACACCGACGAACAGTTGGCGGCCTTCCGGCGCCGTATGGAAGACCGCTTCGGACCGCTGCCGCCTGAGGGTGAAGAACTGCTACTCATCGCCCCTCTTCGACGCCTCGGACGCCGCGCTGGAGCGGAGCGCATCACGCTGAAAAGCGGACGCATGATGCTTTATTTCGTGAGCAACACCGACAGCCCGTTCTACAGAAGCGAAACTTTCGGACGCATCATCAACTACGCCACCACCAATTTCCGCCGATGCAAACTCGACGAGCAAAAAGGCAAGCGCCGAATGACGGTACGCGACATTAAATCTGTGCAACAGGCGCTCAACATAATACAACAGCTCACGGAGACTTCCCAACATGAAGGATAATCGGAGTTCAAGGGGCGATTAACAACCAAAGGAAACTATAAAACTCACATTAGTTTCCTTTTAATTGTCCTAAAACTCCGATTCCCCCTATTTTTCTCCGCTCAGCTATGGTTTGCTATCTCAAAGAATATAAATTTGCAGCCAGTAACAACATACGTTTAACTCATAAACACACACAAGTATGAAAAAGTTATTCTTATCTCTGATCGTTGCTGTATGCAGCCTCGCTGCAAGCGCACAAGTTTACGTTGGTGGTCAAGTTGGTCTTTGGCGTAATACAGATGCCAACCACACAAGCTTCAATCTCGCTCCTGAGTTAGGCTATAAGCTCAGCGACCAGTGGGACCTCGGCCTCAGCATTGGCTTCGCACACGAGTATTATAAAGGCGTTAAACTCAACGGCTTTGAAGTTGACCCATACGTTCGCTACACTGTAGCAAAAGCAGGCCCTGTTTCATTCTTCATCGATGGCGGCTTCGGCTTTGCAACAGCCAAGGCTAAATATCGCGACTGGAAGAGCGACTCATTCAACCAGTGGCAGATTGGCATCAAGCCGGGCGTGAAGGTTAGCTTGAGCAAGAAGGTTGACTTCATCGCTTCTATGGGCTTCTTGGGCTATCGTGACAACGATGATGTAAAAGTAACTGGAATTGGTGACCTTGACGACTTCGTTGAAGACGCAATCCCATCCGTTTACGGCGAAAAGGGCTTTGGCTTTGACTTCAAGACCAGCAACCTCAAATTTGGCTTGATTTACAACTTCTAATACAACACGCACACACAAATGAAAGGCGGGCTTTTCCAATGCGGAGAAGCCCGCCTTTTCCATGTACAGACACAGAAACGATATATTATAGGAGTGCAATCACCCCAAAAACCACCTCTTTCCTCCTCAGAAAAGCCATACAAGCCGAATATTTTTAGCAAAAAGAATGCCTTATCTCCTCTTTTTTTATAACTTTGCGTGCTGTATTGTCAAGTAGCCAGTTGGTGTCTATCGGCCATACGCAATCATCCTGCAGAAAACAAACAAATAAAAATAATATACTAAAAACAAATGGCAGCATTACAAACACTTAGAAACAAACCGGCGTTGCTGATGTCAGTCATCGGTGGTGCCCTTTTGCTTTTCATTGTTACGCTCACCGACCTTAACTCCTGCTCACGCCCTAACGTGGAAGCAGAAGTGAACGGCCAAGAGCTGACGTATGAAAACTATGAAGCACAAGTGCGCGATGAAGAAAACGTGCAGTCTTTGCTCTTGGACAACTTGAGCGACGACGCCAAAGAACAAATCCGCCAGCAGGTGTGGAACAAGTTCCTCCAAAACCAGATTTTGGCTAAGGAAGCCGACAAGCTCGGCCTCATCGTCACCAAGGAAGACATCCAAAACGCCTTGGCAAGCATTACTCCGCAAGAGTTGCAGCAACTTGCACAGATGATGCAATACGGACAGGCCAACTTCAATCAGGTTAGCTACGCACAGCGCATCATGCTTCTCATGGCACGCTATATGGGACAGCCTTCCATCGAAGCCTACAAGCAATTCATGAAGCAGGCCGACCAGCAGATGGCGCAACTCCAGAAGCAAGACCCGCAATCGGCCGAAATGCTGGCCAACATCAAGCAGGCTTGCCTCTACTGCGAAAGCCAGATTCCAACGGAATTGCTCGCACAGAAATACATGGGACTCATCGCCCAGGGCGCCATCTCTAACCCGATTTCTGCAAAGATGGACTTCGAGGAAAACAACACCAACTGCAACCTCGAAATTGCCAGCATGCCTTACTCTGCCATTGCAGACAACGAAGTCAAGATTTCTGACGACGACCTGAAGGCTAAGTATGAAGCTTGCAAAGAGCTCTACCGTCTCCACGGTGAAACACGCGACCTGAAACTGATCAACGTGACGGTTGTTGCCAGCCCGAAAGACCAGGCCAACATCGTTGCTCAGGTGGAAAGCCTCGAAGACACGCTCCGCAAGGTGTCAACTGGCGAAGCTGTTGAAGGCATCATGCGCGGCGCAAAGAGCGACGTTCCATACAACAACGCTTTCTTGCCGAAAGACGTTTACACACAGAGCAACATGAACGATGTGGTTGAAGCCATCGACTCTCTCTCTGTCGGCGCAACTTCAAAGACGAAGATTGAACCTAAGGACCGCAATGGTGTTCAGTATGTTTCAACCTTCAAGCTCGTCGGCGTGAAAACCACTCCCGACTCTATGCAGATTTGCCAGCTCGCCGTTGGCGACAAGAAAATCGCTGATCAGCTCGTTGCTGCTGCCAAGGGTGGCAAGTCACTCAGCGAATTGGCCAAGGATGCCACGTTTAAAGCCGCTGTTGAGAAATACGGTCTGAAGGGCGACACCACCTGGAACGCCACTAAGTATTACGTAGAAGCTTCTGCCAAGGGCGAGACCACTAAGAGCGCCTACACCGACATCTGCCAGATGTCTGCCGGCACCATCGCCTACTACACGGTCAGCGACCAGCAGGGACAGCCTGTTTACGTAGTGACCTCCGTGCTCAGCACAAAGGCTCCTTCTGCCAAGTACAACATCGCCGTTGTGAAATATCCAATCAAGTTCTCTACCGAGACTTACAATGAGAAGCGTCGCGCCCTCAACGAGTTCTTGGCCAAGAACACAACGATTGAATCTCTCGAAAAGAACGCCGCCAAGGCTGGCTACACCATGATTGACCGCGCAAGCGTCAGCACCACCGAAGCCATGAACATCCGTTACAGCATTGGCGGTGAAGGTGCCAAGCAAGCATTCATGTGGGCATTCGACGAAGCCAAGGCTGGTGAAGTTTCTCGCGACTTCGAATGCGGCAAAAACAGCGACCAATTGCTCGTCATTGCCGTTTCAGCCATCAACGACGGCGACTATCTCGCTTGGGACAACGCTAACGTGAAAGCCCAACTCCGCCAGCTCGTGATGCAGGACAAGAAGGCCGAAATTATCATGGCCAAGTTGAAGAACGTCAAGTCCATCGCCGCTGCAAAAGCAGTCAAGGGTGTTGACATCAACACGCAGCCTTCTATCGCATTGGCTCAGATGAGCAGCTTCGAACCTGCTTTGGCAGGTGCCATCGAACGCACTGCCAAAGGCAAGTTCACCGGTGCCGTGAAGGGCTCATTGGGCGTCTTCCTTGCTCAGGTTAACGACAAGACTGTCAACGGCACATTCAACGCCACTTCTGCCATGATGGCTTCTTCACGCGCTACTCTCAGCCGCATCTTCGGTCAGCAGGGCAACATCTTCGATGCCATGATCAACAAGACCAAGATTGTTGATAAGCGCTACAAGTTCTAAAAACCACTAAGAAGAACTTACTTATATACTCAATAGGAAGTCCGCCGCAAGCAATGCGACGGACTTCTTTTTCGTTTCTGCATGACCTTTCATCATACACACAGAACAGTGTTTCTCCCAACGCCGACAACTTGCAGAAACGGTTTTTTCAGCATTACGCCCCTTCCATGCGACACAAAAAATGTTTTTTACTTTGCACTTCGCCCACCATGTACTAACTTTGCAGCGCATTTGTTCATTACGCCATTGAAATAAAATGTAAATGCGGAGAACAAACCATCTGAAATTCATGAATCTAACGATAGACATAGGAAATACCCGCACCAAGATTGCCCTATTTGATGGGGAGACTTTCGTGCGAGAGGAGAAATTCGAGAATACAGACACCGAACATCTGCTCAACGTGGTGAAGGAGAAGGAAGCCGAAGGATTGGCATTCTGCTCCGTTGCCGCAGAAAATCCCCTGCTCGTGGAAGCGCTCAAGCAACTCCCCTACCCCGTACTCGAAGTGAAGGGAACCACCCCCGCGCCGGTCACCGTGGCCTACCGCACGCCGGAGACGCTCGGAGCCGACCGACTGGCAGCCGTTGTCGGCGCTGTAACGCTGAAACCTCAAACAGACCTGCTGGTCGTTGATGCCGGCACGTGCATCACCTATGATTTTGTTGATGCCGCAGGAAACTACCTCGGAGGAAACATTTCGCCAGGCGTTGAAATGCGACTGGAAGCGCTGCACAACTGCACCGCCCGCCTGCCACGGATTGAAGCCGACGGAGACACCCCCGACATCGGCCACGACACCGAAACAGCCATCAGAGCAGGTGTGGTGCGCGGCATCGGATATGAACTGCAAGGCTGCATCCGCCATTGGCAAAAAAGACACCCCGACTTACGCATTTTCCTCACAGGAGGCGACCGCTTCACTTTCAGCGATGCACTGCGAAAAAACATCCTGACCGACAGCCATCTTGTGGCACGCGGATTAAACAAGCTCTTGCTAAATTATATACGCTGACACCAGCCCCGACGTTAGAACTTTACATCCACACCAACTGTGGCATTCAAAAACAAAACAGGAAATCAGACTTTCCTTTTCAAACGCTTTTCTGAATCCCCACCCATTAATAGATACATACGACATGAACATCCTGAAAAAAGGAACAGATAAGAAGACAGGCAGCTTTCGCCGCAACTGGCAGAGTGTTGCCATCGCTGCAGCCATTTTGGTAGGCGCTCCGTCGGCCGTTGTGGCGCAAACCAACGGCAGTAACTCTCCCTATTCGCGCTACGGCTTCGGCATCCTGAGCGACCGCGCCCAAGGATTCAACAAGGGTATGGCTGGACTCTCAACAGCCATGCGCAACGGCAAAGAGCTCAACGTGAAAAACCCAGCGTCGTATTCCGCCATCGACTCCATGAGTTTCATTTTCGACATCGGCTTCTCGATGCAAAATGCCAACCTCGAGCAAAACGGAACGAAAATCAACGCCCACAACTCCTCATACGACTATCTGGCAATGGGTTTCCGCGCTTCGCGCAACCTCGGTGTGTCGCTCGGTCTGATGCCCTTCAGCACCATCGGCTACAACCTGAGCGATAGCAAACCCATGACGGAGAACCCCGACATCACACGCACCAACACGTTCAGTGGCGACGGTGGTCTGCATGAGGTTTACCTCGGCGTGGGCTGGCGTCCGTTCAAGCCTATCTCCTTCGGTGTCAACGGCGGTTACGTCTGGGGCGATGTCACCAACACGGTGCTGGCCTCTTTCAGCGAAAGCAGCATCGCTTCACGCCGCCGCCAATACACGGCCGACTTGCGCACCTACAAACTGGAAGCTGGTCTGCAACTGATGCACGACATCAACAAAAATAATAGCCTCGTGTTTGGTCTGACCTACGGATTGGGACACAACATCAATTCCAACGCCGTTTACTACGACCAGAAGATTGAGAACAAAGCAACACTCGGCGACACCATCGTGGCCCGCAACGCCTTCGCCCTGCCACATAGCTTCGGCGCTGGTCTCACATGGGCCTACAAGAAGAGCCTGCGCGTGGGTGTCGACTACAACTGGCAGCAATGGAGCAAGGTGAAAAGCCCATCGCTAATCCAGACGGCCACCACCGCCATGAACTATACGCCAGCCAAGGGCAACTTCACCGACATGCACAAGGTGACGGTCGGCGCGGAATACATCGGCGACCCCGAAGGACTTCACTGGCGCGACCGCGTTCGCTATCGCCTCGGCTTCTCCTACACCACGCCATACATCATGGCCAACGGCCAAAAAGGCCCTAAGGACTATCTCGTCAGCGCCGGTGTCGGCCTCCCCATCATCAACAACAGAAACAACCGCTCCATCCTCAACCTCGCCGTGCAATACGAGCGCGTGAAACCGCAATTCTCCGGCATGGTAACAGAAAACTATCTGCGCTTCAGCATCGGCCTGACCTTCAACGAACGCTGGTTCATGAAGTGGAAAGTTGAATAAAAAGCGGAGCTAATCAAGTGGTCAAGAATATAAAAAATACAGACTACCTAAATTCTGATTTTTAAGATTAGACCCACCCTAAAGAGAACACACCTTAACATGATACGACACCTGCTTCAACTGGCCTTCCCGCTGGCCATCCTTTCAATCTCTGTCTCTGCCCTGGGCAGCTGCGGAAACGATGCCCCGCCAACTGGCTCGGCCGTCCACAACCGCGACTCTATGGCCGTGATGGAGACCTATGGCGTATCGAAGGTCATCTCCGATTCTGGCGTGATGCGCTACAAAGTGATTGCAGAAGAATGGCGCGTTTTCGACAAAACGAAACCCGCCCGCCAGGAATTTCAAAAGGGCTTATTCTTGGAACGCTACGACAACAACTTCCACGTGGACCTATACATGACAGCCGACACGGCTTTCTGCTACGACCAGAACCTTTGGGAGCTGCGCGGACGGGTCTTTATCAAAAACATGGAGAAAGGCATCACGGTCAGCACCCAAAAACTCTACTGGGACATGGGACGGCACGAAATCTTTTCCGACGTCTTCACCCACCTCATAACTCCCGACCGCGACATCAAGGGCAACTGGTTCCGCTCGAACGAAAGCATGACGGAGTTCCACATCAAGCAAACCAGCGGATACATGCCGATGCCAGAAGACAATGGCGGAAATGCCAGCGAAGAGGTGACAACGGAGGAGGGTGAAGAAGACACCACCACCGTTGTGCGTCCGCGAGAAATTCCAATCAAGAAAAAAGGAAACCCACAACCCGTCACGCCATAAAATAATGGTGGAAGACAGGAAACAGGAGGCAAGACAACACGACAAGTTGTTTTGCCTCCTGTCTTTTTTTTGTTTTCCCAGACTATTATTTCACGCCAAAGTTTCAAACTGATATTTCCTGACAACTTTTTGTAAAGGCAACTTGGCAATCTAAACCGTTTATTTGGCAAGCGCACGTTATCTAATATCAAAAAGACAGAAATTAAACATTTCCCTATCCTTTTATTTGCCATTACCGAAATAATATATACATTTGCAATTCAAGGCCTCCATTTTAAGGCATACCGTAAGTAATGGCCAAAAAGAATTAAAGTTCCATCAACGGGCGTTCCTTCAGCCACGGCGTGATAAATTGCATCCGACAGAACCACGCCAAAGGCCACAGAGATTTTTAATCGACTTCCCCCCTGAACGCCCCCAAAAAGAAAGGACCCTGACAGAATCATGAAACATACGTTGAGAAGCGCCTTCAGCACTGAAGGCAGAAGAATGGCTGGTGCGCGCGCCCTCTGGGTGGCCAACGGCATGAAGCGCGAGATGTTTGGCAAGCCCATCATTGCCATTGCCAACTCGTTCACCCAATTTGTTCCTGGACACACGCATCTGCACGAAGTGGGCCAACTGGTGAAACACGAAATTGAAAAGCTCGGTTGCTACGCCGCCGAATTTAACACCATCGCCATCGACGACGGCATCGCCATGGGACACGACGGAATGCTCTATTCCCTCCCCTCGCGCGACCTCATTGCAGATTCAGTTGAATACATGGTCAACGCGCACAAGGCCGATGCCCTGGTCTGCATTTCCAACTGCGATAAAATCACCCCGGGCATGCTGATGGCCGCCATGCGACTGAACATCCCGACGGTCTTCGTCAGCGGCGGCCCCATGGAAGCCGGAAAATGGAAAGGAGAAAACGTTGACCTCATCACCGCCATGGTGAAAGGCGCCGACACCTCTGTCAGCGATGAAGAACTGGCTGAGATTGAAAACCGCGCCTGTCCTGGCTGCGGCTCATGCTCTGGCATGTTCACGGCAAATTCCATGAACTGCCTCACCGAAGCGCTCGGACTCTCACTGCCTGGCAACGGCACAATCCTTGCCACGCACGCCAACCGCCGGCGCCTCTTTGAAGACGCTGCCAAACTGATTGTTGGAAACGCTTATAAATATTATGAAGACGGCGACGAAAGTGTGTTGCCCCGCAGCATCGCCACGCGCCAGGCTTTCCTCAACGCCATGACGCTCGACATCGCGATGGGCGGTTCCACCAATACGGTACTCCACCTTCTGGCCGTGGCCAACGAAGCCGGCGTTGACTTCAAAATGGCCGACATCGACGCGCTGAGCCGCAAGGTGCCCTGTCTGTGCAAGCTCTCGCCAAACACGCAGCGCTTCTCCATCCAAGAATGCAACCGCGCCGGTGGCGTTATGGGCATTCTGGGAGAACTGGCCAAGGGGAACCTGCTGGACCTCTCTGCCATCCGCGTCAACGGACAGACACTGGGAGAGGATGTCAAGAAATATGACATCACGGGCAACGAAATTGACCCCGAAGCCGACCGCATTTACCACAGTGCTCCAGCGGGACGCTTCTGCACACAAATGGGCGCACAAGACACAAAATGGGAAATGCTCGACACCGACCGCGCTGAGGGCTGCATTCACGACCTTGCCCATGCCTACTCGAAAGACGGCGGACTGGCTGTGCTCTTTGGCAACATCGCGCAAGACGGCTGTGTTGTGAAAACGGCAGGCGTTGATGCTTCGCTCAACCATTTTGAAGGCCCAGCCAAAGTGTTCGACTCTCAGGAGGCTGCCTGCGAAGGCATCTTGGGCGGAAAGGTCGTTGCCGGCGACGTGGTGGTCATCACCCATGAAGGACCGAAGGGTGGCCCGGGCATGCAAGAAATGCTCTACCCCACTTCCTACATCAAAAGCCGGCACCTGGGAAAAGCCTGCGCACTGATCACGGACGGACGCTTCTCTGGCGGAACATCGGGACTGAGCATCGGCCACATTTCTCCGGAGGCTGCTGCCGGCGGCAACATCGGGAAAATCGTTGACGGCGACATCATCGAAATCGACATACCGTCGCGCACCATCAATGTGCGGCTGACCGACGAACAACTCTCAGCACGCCCGATGAGACCGCTGCTGAGAAAGCGCGAAGTGCCTAAATCGCTGCGGGCCTACGCCTCGATGGTTTCGAGCGCCGACAAAGGCGGCATACGAATCATCTGATTTTTTTGCCCCGCAGAGGCAGAAAGAATCCTCTCCTGCCCACCAGACAGAAACACGGATTCTAAAAAAACACCTCATTCAAAAAGAATATAATTCATGCCTACACCAATAAATAGTCCACAATCAGAAAATCCCATAACGGGAGCAGAAATATTGATGCGCTCGCTCGTTGACGAAGGGGTGAAAACGCTTTTCGGCTATCCCGGAGGCGCCATCATGCCTGTGTATGATGCACTCTATGACTACCGCGACCGCCTCAACCACATTCTCGTGCGTCACGAACAGGCCGCCACCCACGCCGCTGAAGGCTTCGCGCGTGTCAGCGGTGAAGTTGGCGTATGCCTGGTCACGAGCGGTCCGGGAGCCACCAACACGGTCACCGGCGTGGCCGACGCCATGATGGACAGCACGCCGATTGTTGTCATCACAGGGCAGGTTGCCGCACAAATGCTCGGCTCTGACGCCTTCCAGGAATGCGATGTGGTCGACGTGATGCAACCCATCTGCAAATGGACCTACCAGATACGCTCCGCCAAAGACGTGGCCTGGGCCGTGAGCCGCGCATTCTACATCGCACGCAGCGGCCGTCCGGGCCCCGTGGTGCTCGATTTCACGAAAAGCGCACAAACGGAAAAGGCAACATACATGCCTGCGAAAGTTGACTACATACGCAGCTATGTGCCTGTGCCTGACACCAGCCGCACCAGTATTGTAGAAGCCGCCAAACTGATCAACGAGGCCGAGCGCCCACTGGTGCTTGTCGGACAGGGCGTTGAACTGGGCGACGCACGCGAAGAACTGCGGACTTTCATCGAAAAAGCAGGAGCACCTGCCGGATGCACGCTCCTCGGTCTTTCGGCCCTGCCCTCCTGCCATCCGCTCAACGTGGGCATGCTCGGCATGCACGGCAGTTTGGGAGCGAACAAAAACACGCAGAAATGTGATTTGCTCATCGCCGTCGGCATGCGTTTCGACGACCGCATCACTGGCAAACTCTCCACCTATGCCCAGCAAGCCAAGAAAATTCATTTCGACATCGACCCCTCTGAAATCAACAAAAACGTGCAGGTCGACGTGGCGGTGCTTGGCAACTGCAAAGAGACGCTGCGCGAAGTGACGGCCCTGCTGGAGAAACGGGAACACAAAGATTGGCGCGAGAGCTTCCGTCCTTACGACAAAGAAGAGGAGCGCCTTGTCATTCAGCCGCAAACCCACCCGGAAGACGGTCCGCTGCGCATGGCGGAGGTGATTCGCAACGTCACGGAAATCACGCAAAACAAAGCCATCATGGTGACCGACGTCGGTCAGAACCAGATGTTTTCAGCACGCTATTTCAAGTTCTCTCAGGGCCGCAGTGTTGTCACCTCTGGCGGAATGGGAACGATGGGGTTCGGACTTCCCGCCGCCATCGGAGCCACCTTCGGTGCCCCAGACCGCACCGTTTGTCTTTTCATTGGAGACGGCGGTTTGCAAATGACCATCGAAGAGTTTGGCACCATCATGGAGCAGCGCACTCCCGTGAAAATCATTCTGCTCAACAATAATTATCTGGGCAACGTGCGCCAATGGCAAGCCCTGTTCTTCCGCCATCGCTATTCGTTCACCCCCATGATGAACCCCAACTACGAGAAGATTGCGGAAGCATACGACATCCCCGTACGCACCGTCACTGAACGCGCCGACCTCGAATCGGCCATCATCGAGATGCTGGCCACCCCTGGCCCCTTCCTCTTGCAGGTTGCGGTCATGGAGGAAGACAACGTTTTGCCGATGTGCTGCCCCGGACACGATGTCGACGACATGCTTCTCACGGTTTAGTAATGGTAGGTAGATGGTCAGAATATAAGAATTTTTTTGACCACCATCACTTAAACAAGTAACTTGAGCAATTTTGAGGGAATCTGAAACCGATTCCCTCTTGCAAGAAACAATCCGAACACCATCTCATGAGTCAAGATAACAACACATCCCCCAACATATCCACAGAGGAAAATGACGCAGAAAAAGGCAAGACGCTCTACACGCTCATCATCTTCTCTGAAAACCTGGCAGGCGTGCTCAACCAAGTGACCAACGCCTTCACGCGCAGACAACTGAACATCGAAAGCCTCAACGTGTCGCCATCGGGCATTGAGCACATCCACCGCTACACCATCACCTGCTATTCTGACGAAGCCACAATCCGAACGCTCACCAAGCAGATTGAAAAGAAAATCGACGTGATAAAGGCGGAATACCACACCAACGACGATGTCTACATCATGGAGCAGGCGCTCTACAAGATTGCCACGGCAAAACTCTTGGAAAACAAAGAGATTTCCAAAGCCATCCGCCTCCACGACAGCAAAATCGTTGAAGTGAACGCCACCTACTCCATCGTCTCGAAGGAGGGACTTCCGCAAGGCATCCGCACGCTCTACGAAAAACTGAAGGCGTTCAACTGCCTCTTGCAGTTTGTCAGTTCGGGCGTCATTGCCGTCACCAAGAGCCACCGCGAAGAGTTTTCTGAATATCTGGAACTCCGCGATGAGCAATATCGCCGGCTGCGCAGCAACCTGGTGTAGACCAGGTGTCCCGTGGCAACCACTGGTTTTCATCGAACATCTCATAAGGGGATTGTCTTACTGCACTCCCTAAGTAATGGTGAAAGAATTTTTTTCACCATCCCCTAAAATCATAAACCTAAACATGCACAACACGATACCCGCCGAAAACACCTATCTGAAAGGCGATCCGCGAGGAGGGATTTTCCCTTTTGTGGTCGAACCGTTTTCTGAAGACTACACAGGACGCCTCTCTTGGCATTTCCTCGGCAACCATCTTCTCCGCTGCGCCAGTCTCCACGCTGGCCAACACGGCTTCGGCTACGACGACATGCAGAAGTCACACCACGCCTGGGTGCTCTCGCGCCTGGTGATTGAAATGGAAGAAATGCCAACAACGGGCGAGCACTATGTGATTGAAACGTGGGTGAACCGCATTTACAGACAGTTCACCGACCGCCTCTTCGCCATCACCAATCCCCAGACGGGAAAGGTCTACGGCTATGCCTTCAGCACCTGGGCACTAATTGACACCACGTCAAGACAACCTATGGATTTGGCCGAACTGCCCAACGGCGGTTTCTCCAGCGCACTGATTGAAAAGGAGATTCCCATCGCCGGACCGGGACGCATCCGCCTGAAGAACACGGAAAACGCCGTGCGAACCCGCCAGGCTTACTACACGGACCTCGACATCAACGGACACGTCAACTCAATCCGCTACATCGAAATGATGCTCGACCTCTTCCCTGCCAAGCAGTTTGAAGCGTCGCCCGTCAAGCGCCTTGAAGTGGCCTACAGCGCGGAAGCCTATGCCGACGACTTCTTGCAGTTCTATCAAGAACCTTCGGCCAAAGGCGACGCCACCCTGGTGGAAATACGCAAAGAAGAAGGGCGCATCCCCGTGGTGAAGGCGGCCGTCACTTTCTAATTGGCAACTGGTTAAATAGAGGCTACAATCCTCGCAATAAAAAAACCAACTATTTTTCAACGCCATTGCCTCGTTGAATCCCCCGTTCGGGAACTGGGTTCAATAGCATCAATGGTATATCATGAATCTTTAAAAATAAGAATCAAATGGCTAAAATGAATTTTGGAGGTGTCATCGAAGAAGTGATGACACGTGAAGAGTTCCCACTGGAAAAGGCACGTGAGGTGCTGAAAAACGAAACGATTGCCGTTTTGGGTTATGGCGTACAGGGTCCTGGACAGGCTTGCAACCTCCGCGACAATGGTTTCAACGTCATCGTTGGCCAGCGTCAGGGCAAGACCTTCGACAAGGCCGTGGCCGACGGCTGGGTTCCAGGCGAAACACTCTTCTCCTTGGAAGAAGCCGCCCAAAAGGGCACCATCATTTGCATGCTGCTTTCCGACGCAGCCCAAATGCAACTATGGCCCACTCTCAAACCATATCTGACCGCTGGCAAGACGCTCTATTTCTCCCACGGTTTCGCCATCAACTGGAGCGACCGCACGGGCGTTGTTCCTCCCGCCGACGTTGACGTCATCATGGTGGCACCGAAAGGTTCCGGCACATCATTGCGCACCATGTTCTTGGAAGGCCGCGGTTTGAACTCTTCATACGCTGTCTATCAAGACCACTCTGGCCACGCCCTGGAAAAAGTGTTGGCCTTCGGCATCGGCATCGGTTCGGGTTATCTTTTCGAAACCACCTTCAAGCGTGAAGCCACAAGCGACCTGACTGGCGAACGCGGTTCGCTGATGGGAGCTGTTCAGGGTTTGTTCCTCGCGCAATACGAAACGCTCCGCGAACACGGCCACACGCCTTCTGAAGCTTTCAACGAAACTGTTGAAGAATTCACCGAGTCATTGATTCCGATGATTGGCAAAAACGGTATGGACTGGATGTACGCCAACTGCTCTACCACCGCACAACGCGGTGCGCTCGACTGGATGGGCCCGTTCCACGATGCCATCAAGCCCGTCATGGAAAAGCTCTATCAGAGTGTCGTTACCGGCAATGAAGCCCAAATCTCCATCGACAGCAACTCAAAGCCCGACTATCGCGAGAAGCTCCAGAAAGAACTGAAGGCGCTCCACGAAAGCGAAATGTGGCGCACTGGCGAAACGGTTCGCAAATTGCGTCCTGAAAACAACTAAGTAATGGTGAAACGATTAGCTGATCTATTTTGAGACGCTTTCACTCACCATCACTAAGCCTCATGACTATATAAAACACTAAAAGACTGCCTATCCAGTGTGGACAGGCAGTCTTTTTTTATTCTATCATCCCAAGAACACAGCAAACTCGGAGTCATGCCCCATCGACGATGCTTTATGGAAATGGAATTGACCTTTAATATTGGTAGAACTGAAAACAAATTCGATAGACGGACAATACAAATTCCGTACTTGTCAGCGAACATCGTCCCAGACACGACCGAATCTGCTCCCAGACGCGACCGAACCTGCACCCAGACGCGACCGAATCTGCTCCCAGACACGCTTGCATCTGCTCCCGCGTTCGCTGAATGGCATAGGTCTTGAACTGACACCTCTACTGCCTTTCTGCCAAACCATTCTTTCAAGCCTAAATTTCAAGCGCGTCTCCCAACAACGCCTTACCCGGAAGTCTTGCTGACGTAAGGACATAAAAAAACCTGCGAACATACGTCCACAGGTTTCAATTCTCTCATTGTTCGCGCTATGCGTAAACAATTAGGCTGTTAGCCTTTTGCTAATTACTGAGCAGCAGCTTCAGTTTCAGCAGCAGGAGCTTCAACAGCGTTGCTGTCAGTAGCAGTAGCAGTAGAGTCAGAGTCAGAAGCAACTTCTTCAACTGCAGGAGCAGCTACAGAGTCAGAATCAGACTGAGCACCCTTATTTTCAGAACCAACGCAAGAAGCGAAAGAAACAGCAGCCATAGCTACGAACATGAAAACTAACTTTTTCATTTTTGTGTAAGTTTTTTTAGTTAAACAATCAATTGCTTTTTAAAAACGGTGCAAAGGTACGGAGCTTTTGAATATCATGCAAGCGTTTCCCGAAATATTTTTCGTTTTAGGATGTTTTTTAACATTAGGAGAACATAAACCCTTGGTTTTCAATGTGCATTTAAAAATATCCGCATGTCATTTTACTACGTGAGGATATTATTGTAACTTTGCTTTCCCTTTCAAATTGCACAAAACGAGGGGAAATGCCCCGTTTTTAAAAAGCATTTTTCTCCCGCTGCGGAGCTGGATGCCTGATTTTCTTCCTTTTTCTGCCGCCATGCAGGGGATGGAGGGGTGCATGAACACAAAATTTTGAACATCTACTTATATATATGACTGAAGAGAGCCTCGAAACAAATCTGTGTGCAGCGTATGCCACGTTAGGATGTAAACTCAATTTTGCCGAAACGTCTTCCCTGCGCGACACTTTGGCCCGACAGGGCGTGCGTGCCGCTGAAAAAGGGGAGCATGCCGATATATGTATCATCAACACCTGCTCTGTCACCGACGTGGCCGACCATAAGTGCCGACAGACCATCCACCGCCTCACGCGTGAACATCCGGGAGCCTTTGTGGTGGTGATGGGATGCTATGCGCAACTGAAACCAGAGGAGATTGCTGGATTCGATGGTGTTGACTTGGTCGTTGGCATGGAATACAAGGGGGAAGTGGTGCGCTACATCCGCGAACGCATGGCGCAGAAGAAGGCGCTCTCTGAAGGCGATGCCTGCCACGAGGCCATCACCGTGCCAACGCGCGAAATCGCCACCTTCGTCCCGTCGTGCTCGCGCGGAAACCGCACGCGCTATTTTCTGAAGGTGCAAGACGGCTGCAACTATTATTGCACCTACTGCACCATCCCCATCGCACGCGGACGCTCCCGCAACGGATCCATCGCTTCGCTGGTGGCGCAAGCTGAGGCCGTGGCGAAAGAAGGGGGCAAGGAAATCGTGATCACGGGGGTGAACATCGGCGACTTCGGACGCACGACGAAGGAGACGTTTTTCGACCTCGTCAAAGCGCTCGACCATGTTGAAGGCATTGAGCGCTACCGCATTTCGAGCATCGAACCGAATTTGCTGACGGACGAAATCATTGAATATTGTGCGCAATCGCGGGCTTTCATGCCACACTTCCACATTCCTCTCCAAAGCGGTTCCGACGACGTGTTGCGCCTCATGCACCGACGCTACGACACGGCGCTCTTCGCACACAAGATCAGCAAGGTGAAGGAAATGATGCCGGATGCTTTCATCGGTGTGGATGTCATCGTTGGCACACGCGGCGAGACGGACGAATATTTTGAAGATGCCTACCGGTTTATCAAGGGATTGGACATTTCGCAGCTCCACGTATTCAGCTATTCTGAACGCCCGGGCACAAAGGCACTGGACATTCCCTACGTGGTGGACGCACAAACGAAACACGAGCGCAGCCAACGTCTCCTGGCACTATCGGAAGAGAAACGCCGCGCTTTCTATGCGAAATATGTGGGAACGGAGCGCCCAGTGCTTTGGGAACATGCGAAACACGGAGAGAGGCTAAACGGATTCACGGACAACTATATCCGCGTGTCTATGCCCGCCGACCAAGTGACCGACAACACAATCTCCACCATACGCCTGGGAGATTTCTCTGAAGACGGGGAATGTCTGCTTGGGGAAAGGCTGAAGTAAACTGATTTTCCCAGAGGCGGCAACAGTGACAGACAAGTGGGGCCGGCCTCTTTATTATTGAACAACAAAAAGATCATGAGCAACCAGAAAAGAGTAGCCGTTGTCATTCTCAATTGGAACGGCAGCAACATGATGCGGCAATTTCTGCCCTCTGTCGTTAAAGGCACGGGCGAAGACGGCGAAGTCATCGTGGCAGACAATGGGTCGTCCGATGATTCCTGCGACATGCTCTCACGCGAATTTCCAGACATAAAACAGATACGCCTTCCGAAAAACTACGGTTTTGCCGAAGGCTACAACCAAGCGCTCAAGCAAACTGACGCTGAGTTTTTCCTCTTGCTGAACTCCGACGTGGAAGTGTCGGAGGGATGGCTCAAACCGCTGCTGGAATACATGGACAGCCATCAGGACGTGGCGGCCTGCCAACCGAAGATTCTTTCGTTTAAGGAGCGCAACAGGTTTGAATATGCGGGCGCGGCAGGAGGTTTCCTTGACATCTATGGTTATCCGTACTGCCGCGGACGCGTCTTTGCCGACGTTGAAAACGATGAAGGGCAATATGACGACATCGCCGACGTGTTGTGGGCCACAGGGGCGGCTCTGATGATTCGCGCTGAAGACTGGCGTGCAACGGGCGGACTCGACGGCCGCTTCTTTGCCCATCAGGAAGAAATTGACCTCTGCTGGCGCCTGCGCCGACGCGGCCGACGCATTGTGTGCATCCCGCAAAGCAAGGTGTGGCACGTTGGGGGCGCCTCTCTGGAACAAGGTAATCCGCGGAAAACGTTTCTCAATTTCCGCAACAATCTGGCCATGCTCTACAAGAATCTGCCAGAGAAACAACTTTGCCGCGTGATGCGCTGGCGTTTCTGGCTGGATTATCTGGCGGCCTTGCAGTTTGCCTTGAAGGGGGACGTGGCCAACGCCAAAGCGATACGCCAAGGGCGCAAGGCGTTCAAACAATGGAAGGGCGAACTGAAGGCCGACCGCCAACGCCTGATGCAGGAAGCAACGACCAACGATGTTCCTGAAATTGCGCCCTACTCTCTCTTGTGGCAATATTATGCCAAGGGAAAGAAAATATTCTCCAAACTGCCTACACTTCTTTGAGGCATTCACCCATTTTCAAACTGACAATATGGCCTCGTTATATCTCATTCCCGTCACCTTGGGACAGACCGCCATCGACCGCGTTCTCCCAGCCTACAACACTGACGTCATCCATTCCATCCACCACTTCATCGTGGAGGAAATCCGAACTGCCCGCCGTTTTCTGAAACAGGTGGACCGCGACATTGACATTGATTCGCTCACATTCTATCCTATGGGCAAACACGCCGACCCCGCCCTTTTCTCGCGCTATCTCGAGCCGCTCAGAAAAGGTGAATCTGTGGGGGTCATCAGTGAAGCGGGGTGTCCGGCGGTTGCCGATCCCGGAGCCGACGTGGTGGCCATCGCGCAACGCGAGGGACTCAGCGTGGTTCCGCTCGTTGGTCCTTCTTCTATCCTGCTGTCAGTCATGGCCTCGGGATTCAACGGACAGAGCTTTGCTTTCCACGGCTATCTGCCCATCGACAGCAGTGCCCGCAGCAAGCGTCTCAAACAACTGGAAGCGCGTGCCATCAATGAAAACCAAACGCAATTGTTTATCGAGACGCCTTATCGCAACGCCAAACTCTTTGCCGACATTTGCAGTGCCTGCAACCCGAAAACGCGCCTCTGCGTGGCGGCCGGATTGACCACGGAACAGGAGTTTATCCGCACACGACGCATCAGCGAATGGAAACAGACGGGACTGCCCGACCTCGGAAAGATTCCAGCAATTTTCTTGATAAGCAAATAAAAGGAACGTTTGACAGATGCTCATCCGAAACGCATCTACATACTTATTATACCACAGGCCAGTTATTTACAGACTGGCCTGTATTTTAGTAATGGTGAAAGAATAAGTTGAGCAATTTTGACCTGTATTTTTGTTGGTTTTGGAATTTGGAAGAGGGAGCATAGCGGGCTATGTGACCGATGACAAATTTCAAAAGCGGCAAAAATACAGGGCATAAGAAACAATTCCTTATTCCTCAAAATTGCTCAAGTTATTTTTTTACCATTACTTAGGCCCACGGTTTCATCTCTATCTGAAAAACAAGCAGGCCGAACCGTAATTCCACCCCAACCAACTATCTCTATGGCTTTAATGATGTTTGCCACCTTAGTGGCCTATTTTCTTCTGCTCCTGCTCATCAGTCGACACACCAGCCGCAAGCACAACGACAACGATGCTTTCTTCCGTGCCTCTCGCCGCTCTCCGTGGTGGATGGTCGGCTTCGGCATGATTGGCGCCAGCATCTCTGGCGTATCGTTTATCTCCGTCCCTGGATGGGTGGCGAGCACGGGCATGACCTACCTGCAAATGTGTGCAGGCTTTTTCTTTGGCTACCTCGTTGTGGCCTTTGTGTTGCTCCCACTCTATTACCGGCTGAAACTCACCAGCATTTATTCTTATCTGGAAAGCCGCTTCGGACCGCACACTCACCGCACTGGCGCTTTCTTCTTCATTCTCAGCAAACTCACTGGAGCAGCAGCCCGTCTCTTTTTGGTGTGCCTCGTTCTGCAACAGTTCATCATCCCCACGCACAGCGACTCTCTGCCCGTTTTCATCCTGCTGGCGGCCGCCGTGCTGACACTCATCTGGCTCTACACACGCCACAGCGGTCTTTTCTCCATCGTGCGCACCGATGCCCTGCAAACGCTCTGCCTCCTGTTGGCCCTCGTTGGCATGCTCTTCATGGCGGCAAACACGCTCCATCTCGATTTCTTTGAAACGGTTGACACCATCCGCCAAAGCGACTATTCACAGATTTTCTGCTGGGATGCTACCAGCAAGCAGAATTTCTGGCGGCAATTTCTCAGCGGTATTTTCATCGTGATTGTCATGACGGGGCTTGACCAAGACATGATGCAGAAAAACCTCACGTGCAGAAACCTGCGCGAGGCCCAAAAAAATATGTGTGCCTATGGTGCCTGCTTCCTCCCAGTCAACCTACTCCTGCTGGCCCTCGGAATTTTGCTCTACACGCTCTGTGCGGCCCGCGGCATACAGCCCCCGTCATCTGGCGACGCCCTGCTTCCCATGCTCGTTTCGTCGGGCGCACTGGGATTTTTCTTTGTCATTCCCTTCTGCATCAGCATCGTGGCGGCAGCATTTTCCAGTGCCGATTCTGCCATCACTTCGCTCACCACGAGTGTCTGCATCGACCTCTTGCACCTGGAAGACCGTGTGAACGACGCTGAACGCCAACGCAAAATCCGCCGCCGCATCCATCTATCCATGTGTCTGGCCTTCCTACTCTGCATCATCATCTTTAGGGCGCTCAACGACACCAGTGTCATCAACGCCATCTATGTCATGGCGTCTTACACCTACGGGCCGCTGCTCGGTCTTTATGCCTTCGGACTCTTCACGCGCCAAGCGGCCTCCGACTGCCGCGTGCCATACGTCTGCATCGCCGCACCACTAATTTGCGCCTTACTCGACTGGGGAGCGCCACGCTGGTGGCAATACACTTTTGGCTACGAACTGCTTATGCTCAACGGACTCATCACATTTTTCGGCCTACTCGTCTTTTGCAGGAAAAGACAAGGGGCTTTCTGAATCCCGTTCTGAAAACAACGATACGATTAAGGGGTGTTCTAAAGTAACCATCCGAAAGCCCCCATCTTGTTAAATAAAAAACTCACAAGTTCATCACT
>OLGE01000584.1_pt1 | contig 42448 bp, 44 predicted proteins | sample 1605151 | NCBI WGS metagenome assembly OLGE01 (sample SAMEA3888912, study PRJEB22519) | human gut metagenome | biome: human gut; feature: human-associated habitat; material: faeces | place: Denmark | collected 2010
CGCGCGGTTGCGGAGCCGCCGCTCCCGCGCCTCCAGGATGGCCCGCTCGACGGGCCCGTACTTCGCGAGCCACGCCGCCAGCTCCCCGGAGGGGGAGCGGCGGGACGGCGCGGCGGGGCCGGAGGGAACGGTGGGAACGGTGGGGCCGGAGGGAACGGATGGAAAGACTTTCTTGGACATGCGGGAATGATAGCAGAAGGCGGATCTGGACGCAATGAGATTATGGGGCGGAAAACAATATCTCTCGCATACGTCATCCCCCTGCGCCGTGAAAATGCGTGAAAATGCGCGCATCTTCGCATTGACATTCGCGGGCCGATAGAGGATAATCTGAAACCAATCAAATTGACGGGATTCCCGAGAGGCAGAAAGCATGGCTGAAGAACACACCGAGAAGGACGCCGGTGCGCTTGATCTGAGCGCGCTCGGTTCGTTCGATTTCACACCCGCCTGGGCAAAGGGCAAGCCGGACGATGCGGCGAAGTTCGCGCGTTTCGAGGCGCGTGAGGAGACGCCCGCGCGCGGCGAGCGGCCTCGCTTCGGCCAAGGTGGTCCGCGCCGCGACGACCGGGGACCGCGTCCGGGAGGCCCTCGCCGTGACGAGCGTGGTCCGCGCCGCGACGACCGGGGTCCGCGCGGCGGTTTTGGCGGTCCGCGTGACGATCGGGGTCCGCGCGGCGGTTTTGGCGGTCCTCGCCGCGAGGACCGTCCGCCGCGCGAGTTCGTGAAGCCGCTGGACGTCGACGTGCGCATCCTGCCGGGGCAGAAGCAGCTTGGTGAATTCATCCGCCGCATCCAGAGCGCCCCGTTCATGGCCTACCCGCTCAAGCAGCTTGCCTACTTCTTCCTGGAGCATCTGGAGGCGTGCGTGCTGCGCGTCGCCCCGAAGAAGGGGGCTGCCGAGCCGGTCGTCTTCCATCAGTGCAAGGCGTGCGGCGCCGTCGCGTTCTCCGAGGAGGAGCTGATGGCGCACGTGGTGGCGGCGCACCTCGGCGACTACTACGTGTGCGAGGAGGTCGCGTGCGAGGCGCCGAAGGGCGCGTTCACGTGCGTGGCGAAATGCGGGCTGAGCGGTGAGCTGCTGGGGCCGCCGAACCTGCACGGCTACGACGCCCGCGTGCGCGAGATGGTGCGCACGCGCTTCCCGAACATGAGCGAGGAGGCGTACCGGGCCCGCATCGAGATGGTGCGCGACGCCGAGACGGTGGAGGCCTGGCGCGCGTCCGCCACGAAGAAGACGATCTACCGCCGCAAGGAAACGCAGCCCCAGGCCCCCGCGTCGGCGGCGGACGAGGGCGAGGCCGCCGCGCCGGTCGCGCCCGCCATCGAGCGCGAGGCGGCCGAACTGGAGTTCCGTCGCACGATCGCGCCGTCGCTCCTGTCGTCGCCGAAGACGGTGGACCTCGCGGCGGACCTCGCGCTCAAGTCGTCCAACCGCGCGTTCGTCTTTGCCTGCCGCGATGCGCTCGCGAGGGAAAAGCGCTTCCCCGCGTCGCTCTTCTATGCGTTGCGCGGCGCGTTCCACCACCGCAAGCTGCAGTTCTTCCGTGCGAACGATCCGCGCGGACCCGAGTTCGTGATCGCCGTGAAGCCCGCGCCCCTGGACCTCGCGCACGCGATTCCCGAACTTGCCGAGCTTGTGACGTACGTCGAAGCACATCCCGACCAGGCGCCCGGCGCCGTCGTCGCCGCGCTCGCCGCCGGGGACGCCGTGAAGGGGCAGAACGTCAAGGCGCACATCATGTGGCTTCTCGAAAAGGGCCACCTCGTGTGCTACGCGAACGGCGGGGGCCTCGTGCCGCCGGCCGAACACCCGCGTTGGCGTCCGCAGCCGCGCAAACAGCCGCCCGCGCCGCCGAAGGCCGAGCCGCCCAAGGCCGAACCGTCCAAGGCCGAGGAGAAGAAGCAGGAACCCGTCCCGGAGGCCCCTGCCGTCGAAACGGCGGCGGAAGTCCCTGCCCCGGAGCCGCCCCCGCCCGAGACGCCTGTTTCCGAGAGTCCCGCCGGGGATGCGCCCGCGACCCCCTGACCCTCCAACCCCTTGTTTAACCGTTTAACAATCTAACCATATTAATTACTTACTTGTCATTCCATGAGACTGCCCATTAGTTGGTTGAACGAATTCGTCGACGTGTCGGACATCCCCGTGACGGAGCTGGCCGAGCGCCTGACGCGCAGTGGTCTGCAGGTCGAGGCGATCGAGACGAGTGGTCCCGCGCCCCTGAGCGACTTCTTCGTCGTGGGTGAAGTGCTCACGTGCGAGGTGATCGAGGGGACGCACCTCCACAAGACGACCGTTTCGGACGGCACGGCGACGGTGCAGGTCGTGTGCGGCGCGCCGAACTGCCGCGCGGGCCTGAAGAGCGTCCTCGCGAAGATCGGCGCGGTCGTGCCGGACGGCGGCTTCAAGATCAAGAAGGGCAAACTGCGCGGCGTTGAATCCCTCGGCATGCTCTGCAGTTCGAAGGAGCTTGCGCTCGCGGGCGGCACGCACGAGGGCATCATCGAGTTGCCGGCGGATGCGCCGGTGGGCGCGTTCGCGCGCGACGTGCTGGGCGGCGAGAAGCCGGAGACGGTGTTCGAGATCGAGGTGACGTGGAACCGTCCGGACGCCCTGAGCGTGATGGGCCTTGCGCGCGAGTTCAGCGCGGTGCTCGGGCGGCCGATGAAGATGCCGGCGGTCGATTTCACCGAGAGCGACGTGGACGTGCATGACGAGGTGAAGGTGGAGGTGCGCGATCCCGTCCGCTGCCCGCGCTACACGGCGCGCGTCGTGACGCAGGTGAAGGACGGCCCCTCCCCCGCGTTCATGGCGAAGCGCCTGGAGGCATGCGGCGTACGCTCGCTCGGCCTCCTCGTGGACGTGACGAACTACGTGATGCTCGAATGCGGGCAGCCGATGCACGCCTTCGACTACAAGACGCTCGCGGGCGGCAGGATCGTGGTGCGCGACGCGGCGCCGGGCGAGACGATCAAGACGCTGGACGGCGTGGTGCGTACCCTGGACGACCAGATGCTCGTCATCGCGGATGCCGAGAAGCCCAGCGCCGTCGCAGGCGTGATGGGCGGCGAGGGGAGCGAGATCGCCCCCGGGACGACGCGCGTCCTCATCGAAAGCGCGCTCTTCCAGCCCGAATCGACGAAGCGCACCGCGACGAAGCTCGGCCTCGCGACCGAGTCGAGCTACCGCTACATCCGGGGGGTGGACAAGGATCTCGCCGACTGGGCGAGCCGCCGCGCGTGCCATCTGCTGCAGAAATACGGAGAGGCCGTCGTCGCGAAGGGCGTCGTGGACGCCGACGCGCGCGTCCAGCCGCTGAATGCGGACGTGGCGCTCGACTTCGAACGGGCGCGGCGGCTGATCGGAATTCCCGTTGAGAACGAGCGCATGGTGGAACTGCTCGCGAGCCTGGGCCTCACGCCCCGCGAGGAGGGGCCCTACGCGGGGAAGGCGTCGGTCGCCTTCGGCATTCCGAGCTGGCGGTGGGACCTTTCCGTGGAGGCGGACCTCGTGGAGGAGGTCGCGCGGCTCTACGGCCTCGACAACATCCCCGACACGATGCCGTCCGCTCCCAGCGTCTCGCCGCTTTCCGACGCCCCCTTCCGCGCGAAGGAGAAGGTGCGCGCGACGTGCCTCGCGCTCGGCTTCACCGAGGCGATGCACTATTCGTTCCTCTCGGCGGGTGAACTCGATGCGTTCGACGGTCGCGCGGAGGTGCGCGCGGCGCGGCTCGCGTTGCCGGACCCCGTGAGCGCCGAGTACGGCGTGCTGCGCGATTCGCTGCTGCCGCAGTTGATGGGTTCGCTCGGACGCAACGCGACGCGCCAGGTCGAGCAGGCCGAACTCTTCGAGATCGGACGGGTCTTCGGGCGGAACAAGGAAGGGCAGCCGTTCGAGGCCGACCGCCTCGCGCTCGGCTTCACGGGGCCCGTCGGACGCGGCGCGCTCGATACGCGCCGTGCCGTGACCGTGGAGGAGGCGCTGCTCTGGATGAAGGGCGCCGTGGCGCGCCTCGCGGAGACGTTGCACGTCGCGCGGCTGGAGTTCCGTCCGGCTGAGCATCCGGCCTTCGCGGCGGCGCTGGACGTGCGCGCCTACGGGCGTCCGTTCGGCGTGTTGGGCGTCCTCTCCGCGAAGCTGCGCCATCCGTTCCGCCTCACCACGCAGATGGCCCTCGCCGAACTCGACCTGGAGCCGCTGACGCGCCGCTTCGACGCGGTGGGCAAGGTGACGCCGGTTCCGGCGTTCCCGATGGTCAAGCGCGACATCGCGTTCGTGGCCGGAAGTGGGGTGACGCACGAGGCGGTGGAGAAATGCATCCGCAAGGCGGCGCCGCCGGAATTGACTGCCGTGACGCTTTTTGATATCTTTACGTCCAAGGACATCGGCAAGGGGCGGCGCTCCTTCGCGTATTCGCTGGCGTTCAGGTCCGCCGACCGCACGCTGACGGACGACGAGGTGAACCGCGCGTTCGCGAAGATCGTGGAGGCGCTCAGGGCGTCGCTCGGGGTCGAGGTCCGGGACAACTGATTTCACATCGTGGGCCCTGGTTTGCACGCGGACTTGGCAGCGTATTTCTCTGACCTTCGTTTTTGGACGGGAGCCTAAAGCGCGCGGCATGCGTGCCGTGCGTGGGGGCACCCACTTGGAACATGAGGTTCCAGGGATTCTGTGCTACGGCAAACCGGGGTTCTTTATCCGGCGGCGCTGGCGATGGACGGCAGGCGGTTGGAAGGACATTTGGGACGAAAGGACGAGAAGGAAGATGAGAAAGTCGATGATGCTGGCGCTGGTGGCGCTGACGGCCGTCGTGGCGGCGGCGTCGGGGTTTGAGCCGGTGCCCGAGGCCGCGCGCACCGCCCTGCGGGGGACGCGCGGCAAGCCGTTCACCGCCGGGCTCCTGTTCTGCGACGGCGCCTGCGTGAAGCCGCCGTACCGCGTGGCGCGCTACGGAACGGCGATCTTCGTGAACGACCGCCAGGTGACGGGGCAGATCGTCCCGTGGCGCGCGTTCCTCGCGACGCAGGAGGGTTACGTGGCGCCCGTGGCGGAGAAGCCGGCGGCGGTGGAGGCGAAGAAGCCCAAGGCGGTTGCGGACGACCTCTTCGACGACGCGCCCGCGCAGCCCGCCCCCGCCGCGAAGCCGTCTGCCCCCGCCGCCGAGGAGGCCCCTGTGGCGTTCCGGGCGAATGCGAAGAGCGCGGCGCTCGTGAAGAAGGTCAACGCGGTGCGCGTGGAGATCCAGCGCAAGCTGAAGGACGGCTACATCTGCTTTTACGGCGCGCGCTATCCCCGCGTCTTCGTCGGGCCGCGCGTCGCGAAGGAACTGCTGGCCGTGCTGCCGGAGGCGATCAGCGACGCGCCCGACGGGGCGGCCCTCGAGGCGGCGATGCGCGCGAAGGGGTTCGCGTTCATGGGGCGCGAGCTGTGCGAGGACCTGGTGCGGCACCGGGCCGACTATCCGAAGATCCTCGAACGCCGCCGTGCGCTGGAGGAGGAGGAGGCGCTGCGGCGCATGATGGAGCGTGCGCGGGAGGGCGCGCGATGAGCGGAAAACCGGGGCGCCTGGCGGAGGCGGTCGCCACGCTGGAGCGCCCGGCGCAGGTTGAGCAATTCCTGCGCGAGCTGCTCACGCCGGGCGAACTCCACGATCTTGCGCTCCGGTGGGAACTCGTGGAACTGCTTGCGGCAGGCGTGCCGCAGCGCCAGATCGCGGCAAGGCTCGGGGTGTCGCTCTGCAAGATCACGCGCGGGGCGAAGATTCTGAAGAAACGGCGGGGCGTCGTGGCCGCGCTTGTGGCACCGAAGCCCGTGCCGGAGGAAAGGCCGAAGGCCGCGTCTGCGAAGAAGGTGGTGAAGAAGCATGGAACTCGCGTCGCCCGCAAACCCTAAGATCAAATACGTCGTCAGGCTGCGCAGCTGCGCGGTGCGCGAGGAGACGGGGGAGATGATCGTGGAGGGATTCCGCGAATGCCGCCGCGCGCTCGACAACGGCTACCGCCCCCACGCGATCTTCTTCTGCCCGGACCTCTGGCTGAAGAACGAGAACGAGGTGGCGCTCGTGGCGGACTGCGCGGCGCGCGGCGCGGAGACGTTTTCCTGCTCGAAGGCGGCGTTCCTGAAGATGGCCTACAAGGACCGTCCGGACGGCCTCCTGATGGTGGGGCCGCACGTGACGAAGCGCCTCAAGGACCTGAAGTTGCCGCCGAACGCGCTCGTGATCGTGACGGAGTCCATCGAGAAGCCCGGCAACCTCGGGACGATCCTCCGAAGCGCCGACGCCGCCGGGGCGAGCGCCGTCATCGTCTGCGACCGCACGACGGACGTCCACAACCCGAACGTCGTGCGCGCCTCCACGGGCACGATGTTCTCGGTCCCCATCGTGGAGGCGACGAGCGCGGACGCCCGTGCGTGGCTGAAGGCGCGCGGCTTCAAGATCCTCGCCGCCACGCCGCACGCGGAAAAGCTCCACTTCGAGGTGGACCTCACCGGGAACGTCGCGCTCGCCGTCGGTGCCGAGCAGTACGGCCTCACGGCGCAGTGGATGGACCATGCGGACCTCCGCGTGCGCATCCCGATGCTGGGCCTCGCGGATTCGCTCAACGTGAGCGCCGCGACGACGATCCTCGTCTACGAGGCCGTGCGCCAGCGCATCGCGGCGGGCATCGACCGGGTGCCCGCCTTCGAGCCCTGGCACGGCGAAGGCAAGCACGACCACTAGGCCGTCTTCGCGGCGAGCAGGTTGGCGGCGAGGGCTTCCAGTCTGCGGCGCGTCCGGCCCGCGAACCAGGGGATTGAAAGCGGCGCGGAGAGGATGACCGAGGCCGTCTCGTCGCGGAGGACGTCCCAGGTCTGCCGCAGGTCGTCCTGCCGCCCCACCGCCGTCTCGCGCCGGTAGACGTCGGCATAGATGTCGTCGACCGCGCCCGCGAGGCGCTTGCGGAGCAGATGCCGGCAGAGGCGGTTGAACTGGAAGGCCGCGTAGAGGACGAGGCCGCCCGTCAGCGCGCCCGCCGTGCCGGAGACCCAGCTGCCCGCCGTCGTCAGGCGGAGGCAGGCGAAGCCCGTCGCGCACCCGGCGGCGGCGGCCACGAGAAGCCCCGTGCCGAGCGTCTGGAGGGCGGCCTTCCGCAGACGTCGCGCGGCCTCGCCGACGACGGCCATGCGGATCGCGAGGCCGGTGAAGTCGGAGTAGGCGGCCGCGCGGATGGCATCGGCCCGGCGGGAGGGGCCGTTCGAGAGAATCGCCTGGAACTCGGCCCGGTGGCGGTCGAAATCCGAGAAGTCCATGCCCGGTCGCGCGGGGGTGCGCGCGGGCCCCGTGTACATCGTGTAGATCTTCGGAAGGTCCTTCGTGTGCAGCACGCGCGCGAGGTTCCAGCAAACCGTGCCGTAGGTGCGGGCGAAGTCGTAGAGGCTCGCGAACATGTCGCACTTGTTGAGGAGTACGCGCACCTTGAATTCGAGCCCGCGCAGGGAACGCGCGAAGACGTCCATCGTCTCGCCCGTCGTCCCAGGCTTGTCGGGGTCGAAGAGGAAGAAGACGGTGTCGGCGCGCTCCGCGAACTGCCGGACGGCGCCGTGGAAGTCGTAGTCGCGCGCGACGGTGCCCTGGGCGGCGTCGATCATGCCGGGGCTGTCGATGAAGACGAGCTGCTTCAGGGGCGCGAGCGGACGCACCTTGACCTTGAGGTGCTGGAGGAACATCGGTCCCAGCGTCTGGAGCGTCTGGAACTCCCCTGGGAGGCGCATGAGCGCGGCGGGGCCGCAGACGTCCTCCTCCCGCTCGCCGTAGAGGATCACGGTGAAGCCGTCGTCCGTGGGCGCGACGCCCGTGTCCTGCACGTCGCCGCCCAGCACCCAGTTGACGAGCGAGGACTTCCCCGACGAGTGGTTGCCCAGAAAGAGCGCGCACGGGGCGCCGCCCACCGTGACGGTGGGCCGGGAGAACGTGTAGTAGAAACGCTGCGCTAGCGGCGCGTACCGTCGGTAGGCGTCCTGAATGGTTTCCTCGAATTTCATCGACGCCATTCTATCCATTCCGCAGGGACCTGTCAATCCGGTTCTGGGGTTCCGGGGGGCTTTACAGGTGTCGGCGAACAGGAGGCATGAACACACGGGAGGGCCGCAGCTTGCTGCGGCCGAACGGGACGCGGACGCGACAAGCGCGTCCCTCCCGGGGAGGGCCTCGTTCCCGCGCGGACGCGGCGTTGCACGGCCTCTTGACAGGCGGAGGGTACATGATACACTTGCTTGAAAATTCTGCAAACAAGGTTCTCGAACGAAAGGAAAAAGAGGCGTATGGGCAAGATGACGGTGGCGCTTGGCGTGCTGGCGATGGGCGTTCTCGCGGGGACGGCGGACGAACCCGTGCGCGGGCGCGTGGCCGGGATGTACTGCCTGAACAAGGAGGCCAGCCCGGCGCCGGCATTTCCGTTCCGCGCCCAGTGGCAGCTGAACACCTACGCGGATTCATCCAACACGACTTCAAAATCCGATGCCGTGCCGGATACGTCGCGGCTGTCGACGGAAGATCTGGCGAGCCTGCCCACCAACGCCTTTGTCCGCACGGGGTACGTACATCCCGGCGAAAAGCGCAGCCCGGACGAGTTCGTGTTCCCGAACCTCACGCCGGGTGCGGTCTACCGGATGGACGTCTACGTGAACGAGCCGTGGCACGAGAAGGGTGGCGCGCGGTCCCAGAAGGTCCGCGTCAACGGCGTGAACCTGAAGGACGCGGAAGGACAGGATATCGTGCTGTCGCCGTTCGTCGTCGCGGGCGGAAAGGGGATTGTCGGAAAAGTCTCGTTCGACGTGTCCGCCGGGACGGACGGAAAGATTTCGCTGGCGTTTCCGAGGGTGATGGACCAGTCCGCCCTGAACGTCGTGACGCTGGCGGGGACGAACCGGCCCGGCGCGGTTACGTGGCAGGACTTTGTGGTGGGCGCGGAGGGGCCGTCGCTTGTGTGGCGGCCCACGCGGGACACGCTGGCCTACTACGTCGAGCGGCAGACGGGCGCGAACGACGCGACGTGGGAGACCGTGGCGGCGACGGTGGAGACGAACGCCGCCGTGGTGGTGGACGCGGCGGCGGAGACGCGCTTCCGCGTCGTGTCGTCCAACGGACTCGGCACGGCGACGGGTCCGGTGGCCACGTACGGTGTGGCGCGGCGCATGCGGTACGCGGTCAACGTGGGCGGAACGGAACCCTGCGCGTGGTTCGTCCCGGCGCGCGCGGCGCTGGCCTCGAATTTCGAGGCGACGTCGTACAACGGAACGCTGTACGGCATGGACGGACGCTATGTAACGGCGGCGGGCATCTACCGCACGCTGGGGACGACCAAGGCGCTGGACTTCGCGTTCTCGAACCTCACGGCGAACGCGGTCTACACGTTCCGTACGCACGTGGTGGAGACGGACTGGGATGCGGCGAAGGACGGAAAGACGCGCCCGATCGACATCGCGACGAACGGGACCCACATGACGACGTGGGATGCCCTGGCGGCCGCCGGACGGCGGCGCGGCGGCGTGGCGTACCGGGACCTCGCGGCGGCGGCGGACGAACATGGCACGCTGGCGGTGTCGTTCGCGCGGAACGCCGCCTCGTCCTATCCGTATGGCATTACGGTCTGCGCGCTGGAGGTGTTCGCGCGGGACGATGAGCCGTTCGAGGCGGTACCGCCCGCGCCCGTCCTGACGGCGTTCACGGAGGGCGTGCGCATCGTGCCCGAAACGCGCCATGCGCAGAACACGTACACGATCCAGTATCTGGACACGGCGGCGGAGCCGGATGCGGCGACGGACGGGACGGTTCTTGCGCGGGGCGTGCCCGTGACGGGTTTCATGGACTTCGCGGTTCCGGCGGACGGGAGCCGGTGGTACCGCGTGCGTGCGGAGGCCGGGGAGCAGGTCGGCGCGTGGTCGCCGTGGCTGCGCGGCGCACGCGGGGACCGTTCCCTCGCGGCGCCCCTGCGCGTCAACTTCACGGAGAAGTACGCCGACCAGACGCCGGAGGGCTGGGTGAACGACGCGCCCTACCGCACGGGTCACACGGAGGGCTTTGAGCAGTCGCCCGACCAGACCTCCGCGTTCATGGTCAAGCAGGGCGCCGTGCCGGACCAGGCGCCGGACCTCATCTACCAGACGGGCATCTTCGCCCGAGAGGGGCAGACCGATAAGCAGACGTACCGGTTCTTCTTCCCCGGCTTCGATGCCGCGCAGACGTATCGCCTGCGTCTGCACCTGCTGGAGAACTGGACGGGTGCCAACATCGGCACGCGCGTCTTCTCCGTGGCCGTCAACCGCAGCATCCCTGCCGCGCTAAAGGGCATCGACGTGCTCAAGCTGGCCGGAGGCGAGTTCTACCGTCCCGTGGTGGTGGAGGACGTGGTGCGTCCCGCGCTGGACGGCTCCATTCGCCTCGACGTGGTGCGGGGCAATGAGAATCCCACGCTCCGGGGCGCCGAGTTCATTCCCGTGGACACGGCCGGCGTCGCATCCGGCACGGGGCGCGTGGCCTTTACGCGCGCGGCGGACGACAAGCCCGCCGGGAACGCCGAGGAGACGTTCGTGGCGGAGCGGGCGTGCGATCCGCTTGCGTGGAAGTGGACGGCGGCGGACGTGCCGGCCGAGGCGGGCGAGCGTCCGCGCCTTCTGGCGCGGGGACGCCTCTACGTGCCGATGACGGAGACCTACACGGCCGCGACGACGGCGGAGGGCATGCTCAACCTGTGGGTGGACGGGGAAGGGTGGTCTGCCAACGTACCGCAGACGCTCGCCGCCGGACCGCACGACGTGTACGTGGAATACCTGCCGACAAGCCGGGCGGCGTGCGCGGCGCAGGTCGTCTGGAAGTCCGCATCGGGGTTGGAGCCGCAATCCCTCCAGGATGCGGGGGCGCTCACGTACCCGGACGGCTGGCGCTTCATCCAGATCGGCTCCGCGCCGGGTGCCGCGTTCGTGCGCGGCACGGCGGAGGGACGGTGGCGCATGGCCGCCTCCGGGGGCGACATGTGGGGCGGGTCGGACAGCGGGACGTTCCTCTACCGCGCGGCCGGGAAGGCGCCGTTCGAATGCTCGTTCCGCGTGACGGGCGTCGGCGGGGCGGTGGCGGGGCATACGCGCGTGGGCGTGATGGTGCGTTCCTCCCTCAAGGCGGCGGATGCGTCCGGCTTCGTGTTCTACGCGGGCTTGAACGGCGCGAACAGGCTGTGCGGCTACGGCGACGTGACGCTGGGGGATGCCTTCAACATCGTCTCGCTCTTCGGCGTGGAAGCGGCAGACCACGGCCTTGGCTCGCTCGGCAACCCGCCGTTCACGGTACGCGCCACGCGCGAACGGCTGGAGGCGGGCAACGACCGTTTCGTCCTGTCGTTCATGTCGGACGACGGTTCGTACGTCTACGCGCGGACGCAGGAGCTTGCGCGCGCGGCGAACGTCTACGTGGGACCGCTCGCGATGGCGCACTACACGGTCGCGCCCCGGCTCGTCCAGTACGAGTTCGACAGCCTGTCGTTCGAGGACACAACGCCCCAGGGCCTCTTCCTGCTCATCCGCTGAAGGGGGCCAGGCGGGAATTTGTGGTAGAATGTCCGGCCTTTGACATGAAGACCGACACCACAGCCACGGCGCGGCGGTTCGCGCGCCACTTCGCCACCTATCCGGACGAGGCCGTCGTCCAGCGCCAGACGGCCGATGCGCTCGTGGAGGCCCTGCGCGCGGAAGCCGCCCGCCCGTCCTTCCCGCGCGTCGTCGAGCTGGGCTGCGGGACGGGCTTCCTCACGCGGGCGTTCCTGCGGACGTTTGCGTGCGACGCGCTGTTGCTCGTGGATCTTGTCGAGACGTGTGCGGACTTCTTTGCGGATCTGCCGCAGGCGACGTTCCGGCGCGCGGACCTGGATGCGCTGGAGGCTCTGCCGCCCGCCGACCTTGTCCTTTCCGCGTCCTGCCTCCAGTGGCTGCGCGACCCGGCGCGGCTCTTCCGCGTGGTCGCCGCCGCGCTGCCGAAGGGCGGGCTCTTCGCCGCCGCGACCTTCTCGGCGGGTAACCTCGTCGAGTTGGAGCGATGCGGCGGACAGCCGCTCGCGTGCCCGACGGACGCACGCTGGCGGGCGATGCTGGAGGCGGGCGGGTTCGCGGTGCGGCGTTTCGAGGCCCGGTCGGTGCGCCTCTCCTTCCCGTCGGCGCTCGACGCGCTGCGGCACCTCAAGCGGACGGGCGTGCTGACGCCCGCGCTGGGCGGGTATCGGGAGACGCGGCGCTTCCTCGCGCGCTACGAGGCGCTGCGGGATGCGCAGGGCGTGCCGCTCACCTACAGGCCGGTCTTCTGGGTCGCCGCGAGGGTGTAGTCGCGGCAGACGAGGGAGGGATAGAGGTCGTCGCGGCGGTCGGAACGGAGGGGGAAGGCGGCGCGGACCTCCCGGACGCGCCGGGGGTCGAGGTCGCAGAGGATGAGTTCGTCCGGCGTGGGGGGCGTGAGGCGCCGCCCTGTCGGGTCGAAGACGACCGAGCTGGGGGCGTAGGCGATGCCGCCGCCCGAGCCGGCGCGGTTGACGCCAACGAGGTAGCACTGCGTTTCAAGGGCGCGGGCGCGGAGAAGGGTGTACCAGTTCTCGATGCGGTCCGCCGGCCAGTTCCCGATGACGAGGAGGACGTCGGCGGTGCGCGCGGCGATCTGGAAGACCTCGGGGAAGCGGAGGTCGTAGCAGATGAGACCGCCGAGCGTGAAGCCCTCGAACGCGGTCGTGAAGAGGTCCGCGCCGCGCGAATAGGCGCGCGTCTCGCCGCCGAAGGAGTAGGAGTGGAGCTTCGCGTAGTCGAGAAGGACGGTGCCGTTGCGGACGACGACGAGGCGGTTCTGCGGGGCGTCCGGTTCGGCGGTGCGGATGCAGCCGAAGGCGAGGCCGAGGGGGAGACGGCGGGAGAGGGCGCGGAAGAAGTCGAGCTGCGGGGCGGCGCCGGGCGCGTCGGCGAAGGCGCGCGGGCGGGGCGTGAAGCCCGTGAGCGTGAATTCGGGGAAGACGACGAGCGCGGCCCCGGCCCGTGCGGCGTCCTCGGCGAGGCGCGCACAGGCGCGCATGTTCGCGGCGGGGTCTTCCCAGGCGGTCTCCTGTTGCGTCAAGGCGATTTTCATGAGGGCGCACATTATACCATACCTGATTTCCGGAAGGTGCCCATGGTCATGCCGAACCGCCTCTTGAAGAGGACCTTGAGGTAGGTGGTGTTGGGATAGCCACACGCGAGCGAGACGTTGCGGATGGAGCGCGTCGTCGTGGAGAGCATCTTCTTGACCGCGTCGAGCTTGGCGCGCGTGATTGTTTCGTTGATTGTCTCGCCCTGGTACTCGTGGAAGCGCAGATCGGCGAGCCGCCGCGAAATGCCGAGGTCGTTGACGACATCGGCGACCGTGATCCCCTTGACGGCGTTCTGGTGGATGAAGTCGAGCGCACGGGCGATGAGGTGCGCGGCCGGCGCGGCGCTCGCCGTCGATTCGCGCTCCACGAGCTTCAGGGGACGCGCGAGGAACGGCATGGCGGGCTTCCGGGCCATGAGTTTGCCGAGTTCGCGGGCCGCGACGAACCCCAACATCTCGTGGTTGGGCATGATGCTGGTCAGGGGCGGGGTGGCCGATTCGTCGAGGAGTTCGTCGTTGTCGACGCCCAGGAGGGCGAGCTGTTTCGGGACCCTGATCCGCGCCTCCTGGCAGATCTGCAGGACCTGGGTCGCGCGCGTGTCCCAGGCAGCCATGAGGGCGCAGGGCTTTGGAAGGGAGGTCAGCCAGTCCCGGAGGGCGGCCAGGTCGGCGGGGGAGCCGGCCTGGCCCGGCGAGGCGAAGATATGCGGCACGACGCCGTGGGCGGCGAGCTCGTCCAGAAAGCCCTGTTGGCGGAGACGGCTCCAGTACTGGACGCTTGTCGTCGGGATGAAGCCAAAGGCCCGCCGTCTGCCGAGGGAGAGGAGGAAGCGGGCGCCCTGGCGCCCGATGTAGACATCGTCGTTGCGGATATGGCAGATGTTGCGGCGTCTCCGGGAGAACGGGAACCCGCCGTCGCCGATGAAGGCGACGGGCATCTCCGAGCGGGCGAGCAGACGGGAGGTCTCGGCGGGTCCGGGTTCGCTTGCGATGAGGCCATCGTATCTCTCGGCCTCCAGCATGCGGAAGGCCGCCGGCGTAAAGTCGTCCGGCATCTGGAACAGGTGCGTCTGCCAGTGGGGATGCTTGCGCAGGAAGAGAAAGATGCCGGCGAGGATGTTGCGCCCGGCGGCGCCGGACAGCCTCAGGACGATGGCGATCTTCTTGCGCTTCATGCGTACAGTTCGTGTTTCATGTGCATAGTGTAGCGCAGACGGGTCTTCCGCGTCAAGGAGATGATTGCCGAAAAGTGGATATTTATCTTGCCGTAGACTGAAGCGCATTCCATTGAGCCGGATTCCCGCACTGTGCTACAATGCGGGCGTTCGGACAAGGAAAGAGTTTTTCCCGAAAGGATGTAACATGAAAGGGTCGATGATGAAGAGGTCGTTTTTCCTGGTTTGCGCGGCCATGGCGCTGCCCGGTCCCCTCATGGCGGGCGGCGTATTGCAGGCGGAGGAGGGTTTCCCGCAGAAGGTGTTGTACGCGAAGGGCGGGGCGACACCGACGCGGCTCGACTGGACGTTCGGCGGCGAACAGCCCGTGGTGGCGCTCGACTACGGCGGGAAGACCGTGGGCGGCTACGCCGTCATCCGGGTGAAGTCCTTCCGCCCGCAGGGGTGCGACACGGACGGCAACGTGGTCGGCTACCCCGTCCTACGGCTCTCCTATGCGACACACCCGGACGGCCTCACGGCGACGGGCTGCTTCACGCGCCGCAACTGCATCCACTACCTCGGGCCGTTCTTCGACAACCCCGTCCTCCCCGCGAACGTGAACCGCCACGAGACGTACACAGTCACGCGCACGGGAATCTACGTCGCGCCGCTTGTGCAGGGGCAGGAGCGGTACGTACGCATCCAGTTGGAGACGCCCGGCACGATGGTCGAACTGGGCCCGGTCGAGATCCGCAACGTCGGCGTCCATGCGACGGAGCCTGTGCGCGGCACGTTCCGCTGCAGCGACGCGCGCCTGAACCGCGTCTGGGACATGTGTACATGGACGTGCAATCTCGCGAGCGTCCCCAATAACGACGCTTGGCGCGTCGTCGAGGGACGGCTCCTGCCGCGCAGGCTGGAGCGTGGCACGGCGGCGGGGCTCTGCGAGACGGCGGCGCAGGACTGCGACGGCCTCTGGACGATCGATTTCGCGCTCTCCGAGAACCCGCACCACGATTCGGCGGTCGGTCTCCTCTTCCGCGCGGCGGACAAGGCAAACGGCCTCGTCGCCGTCGCCTCGCAGCCCGCCTACGTCCAGCTCCTGCGGCTGAAGGACGGCGTGAAGACGGAGCTGGCGAAGATGGTCCTGGACGCGCGCCTCGTCGATGGCGTGTTCCATCGGCTCACGGCGGACGTGAAGGGGAACAAGGTCGGCATCTCCGTGGACGGCGTGCGGATTCTCGAACAGGCCGTTGACGGCTTTCCCGGCGGGCGTTTCGGCCTCTACGTCGAGAAGGAGTGGTGGCCGCAGGTCGAGTCCTACGCCGTCGCCGACGCGGACGGCAAGGTGGTCTTCCGCGACGCCTTCGACGCGGCCGACGCCGAGGGCCGCCTCGTCGGCTGGGACTACACGCGGTCGTTCAGGTTCGTCGCCGACGGCGCGAAGCGCGACCGCCTCGCGTGGATCGGCGACATCTGGTGGGGCGACCTCTCCTGCTACACGGGCTACGGGCCGGACTGGCCCTATCTGCGCGAAACACTCAAACTGTTCGCCCACTACCAGACACCCGAGGGCTACATCTGGGCCGCGCCGTTCTCCGAGAAGGGGCCGCGTCCGAAGGCGGGCGAGTTCGGCCACTTCCCGAGCGACGAGTTCTGCGCGTGGTTCGTGCCGATCCTGAAGACCTACTACCTCTACACAGCGGACCGGGCCGCGCTCGACGGGGGCCTCTTCGCGGCGGCGCGCAAGTGCCTCGGCTATCTCGACACGCTGCGGCGTCCCGATGGCCTCTGTGACCAGCCGCTCCGCAGCTCCAGCAACATCGCCTCGATGGCGCCGCACGACCCGTCGATCCGGCTCTGGACGCACCTTGTCTTCTGGCGCGCCTACGCGGACGGCGCAGGACTCGCGGAGAAGCTGGGCGATGCTGCCTCCGCCGCACGCTGGAGCGCACGGGCGCAGGAACTGGCGGCGGCGATCCGCACGGCCTTCAAGGACGAAAGGACGGGCCTCTTCCGGCGGCGTCTCGGCGACAAGGAGCCGGCGTACGGCGGCTCGTGGAGCGGGATGCCCGTCGCCTGCGGGTTCGCGACGCCCGACGAGGCCCTGGAGATCCTGAAGCGCGTGCCGCTCACGGGCGGCAGCAAGGCCCACCTCGGCAACATCCGCGGCGCGTTCGCCTACGGCTACGACGAGAAGGCGTTCGCGATGTTGGAGAACGGCACGTGGCTCAAGCTCGCCGACCCGTCGTGGGAGGGCGCGCAGTGCTGCACGGAGTGCGGCTTCCTGACGCGCAGCGGCTGGTGGGACGAATCGCATCCCGACACGGCGGTCTCCGGTGACATGACGGCCAGCCTCCTCGGCGTGCGGCCCGTCGAACCGGGCTTCGCGGCGTTTCGCTTCGAACCGCACGTCGTCTCGCGCCTCGCGTTCGCGGAGGGCACGGTGCCAACGCCGCACGGCGACATCGTTGCGCGCTGGGAACGCACGAACGACACGGTCCGGGCGACGTTGACCGTCCCCGCAGGGACGTCCGCGACGTTTGGCTGCCGCCTCTCGAAGGACGTGATGGTGGACGGCGCGTCCTACGCGGGCGGCGCGCTCGGCCCCGGCCACCACGTGATTGTCGTTCGGGGCGTGACGGCGGACTCGTTTGCGGACGCGGCGCTCTGGGGCGGGGTCCAGACGGACGGCACGCAGTGGCGCGTCCTCCCCGGCATGGACGGTACACCGGACGCGAATCCGGACGCGGCGTTCGAGCTGGTTGCCGACCTTGGCGCGACCTACGAGCTGCGGGAGGTGGAACTGACGGCGGGGACTGATGCGTGTTTCCCGTCCGACATCCGTGTCGAGGTCTCCGCCGACGGCAAGACGTTTGCGTGTGTCGCCAAGCGGACGGGCGTGCGGAGCCCTGGTCTGGGACAGACGCTGAATCTGGATTTGAATACGGTCGGAAACGATCCCGTGGGCCGTTACCTGCGTTTCTGTTTCCACCGTCCACCCGCCAGCCGCAACGACATGGGCGAACCGTGGTACAACGTCCAGTTGCCGAAGATTCGCGTCCGCATCGGACACTGACGCCGTTTCCGTCTCATGGTTTGGGGGTTTGGGGCTTGCACGATTTCGCGCCGGACACGACGCGGAATCCCGTGTTCCCCAGTCCCCACGTCCCTTTCTTGTGGAAATGGACGTGCAGGAGCGTATTCCTCCCGCCTCACCACTCCAAGGGTTGTAATGGAGGGCCGTGGCTTTTACATTTTCTGTCACGTCAAGGAGGCGGAGGAGGCGGGAAAGGCGATGTGGGGGGCTCTGGCACGGGAATTGCTAAGAGGATTCCACGTGAAAGGAACACAACCCATGAACGAAGAAACACGTAAAGCAACTGATTTCGGGGCCGACGTGTTCGGTGCCGAGGCCATCCAGAAGTATTTGTCGAAGGACGCCGCGAAGAAACTGCTTTCGACCATTCAGGGCGCCACGCCGCTTGACCCTTCGATCGCGGGCGAAGTCGCGCATGGCATGAAGCAGTGGGCCCTTGAACGCGGCGCGACGCACTACACGCACTGGTTCCTGCCGCTCACCGGATCGACCGCCGAGAAGCACGATGCGTTCCTGGAGATCAGGGACGGCGAGCCGATTCTAACCTTCTCCGGCAAGAACCTGATCGTGGGCGAGCCGGATGCGTCGAGTTTCCCCTCCGGCGGCATCCGCTCCACGTTCGAGGCGCGCGGCTACACGGCGTGGGATCCGACTTCGCCCGCCTTCATCAAGCGCCACGCGAACGGCGCGACCCTCTGCATTCCGACGGCCTTCTGCGCCTACACGGGCGAGGCGCTGGACCAGAAGACGCCGCTGCTCCGTTCCATGCAGACGCTCTCCGTCGCCACGAAGCGCCTGATGAAGTGCTTCGGCAAGGGCGAGGCGCGCGTCACGATCACGCTCGGTCCCGAGCAGGAATACTTCCTGATCGACAAGAAGTACTACGCCGAGCGTCCCGACCTCGTGCTGACGGGCCGCACGCTCTTCGGCGCGCCGAGTCCGAAGGGGCAGCAGCTGGAGGACCACTACTTCGGTTCGATCCGCGCCCGCATCCTCAACTTCATGAACGAGGTCGAGAAGGAGCTCTGGAAGCTCGGCATTCCGGCGAAGACACGCCACAACGAGGTTGCGCCCGCCCAGTTCGAGCTTGCGCCGATGTTCGAGGAACTGAACCTCAGCTGCGACCACAACATGCTCGTGATGGAGGTGCTGCGCCAGGTCGCGGACCGCAACGGGCTCGTCTGCCTCCTCCACGAGAAGCCGTTCGCCGGCGTGAACGGTTCGGGCAAGCACAACAACTGGGCCGTCGCCTACGGCGGCGTCAACCTGCTCAACCCCGGCAACGACCCCCACCAGAACGCGATCTTCCTCACAACGCTCTGCGCCGTCATCGAGGCGGTCGACAAGCACGCCGACCTGCTGCGCGCCGCCGTCGCGGCGGCGGGCAACGACCACCGCCTCGGCGCGAACGAGGCGCCGCCGGCCGTCATCTCGATCTACCTCGGCGACCAGCTCGCGGACGTCGTCGCGCAGCTGGAGAAGGGCGCGCCGACGAGCTCGAAGCACGGCGGCACGATGAAGATCGGCGTCGACACGCTGCCGCCGCTTCCGAAGGACGCGACGGACCGCAACCGCACGTCGCCGTTCGCCTTCACGGGCAACAAGTTCGAGTTCCGCGCCCCCGGCTCCTCCGTCTCCTGCGCCCTGCCGAACACGATCCTCAACACGGTCGTGGCCGAGGCGATGGACCGCATCGCCGCCGCGCTGGAGGCGGCCGACGTCGTCGGCAAGAACGAGCCCGGCAAGCACACGGCGGCGTTCCACGACACGCTGCAGACCATCCTGCAGGACATCGTGAAGACGCACAAGCGCATCATCTTCAACGGCGACGGCTACACGACCGGCTGGCTGGAGGAGGCCGCGAAGCGCGGGCTCCCGAATGCGCCGACGACCCCGGAGGCCCTGAAGGCGTTCACGCGCAAGGAGAACGTGGAGGTCTTCGAGAAGGCCGGCGTCTTCACCGAGCGCGAGATGAAGTCGCGCTACGAGATCGCGATGGAGGACTACACGGCGAAGGTTGAGATCGAGGGCAACACGGCGCTCGAAATCGCCCGGACGCAGATCCTGCCCGCCGTGCGCGCGGAATACCTCGAAACGCTCAAGGCGTACAACGAGACGGACGCGAGCGACGTGAAGGTGGCGATCGACGCCCTCCACGACGAGACGGCGGCGCTCGGGAAGGGGCTCGTCGAACTGCGGGCGGGCATCAAGGCGCTCCAGGAGGCCGTCGCGGCCGCCGACCCGGCGGCGGTGCTCGCCAAGATGGGCGCGTTGCGCACGGTCGCGGACGGGTTGGAGACGGTCGTCTCCGACGCGCGGTGGCCGCTGCCGAAGTACCGCACGATGTTGTTCCTCTACTAGCCGAACAGAGGCGGAAAAAGGCCGATCATGTCCGACTCCATCAAGCATGAATGTGCCGTGGCGCTCCTCGTCCTCCGGGCGGGGGGCGCCGTCGACGGCGCGACGAAGCTCTCGCTCCTCCTTGAGAAGCAGCACAACCGCGGCCAGGACGGAGCGGGCGTCGTCACGCTCGCGGCACACCCGGAGGCGGGACGGCCGGCCTACAACGAACTCAAATCGGCGAGCGCGACCCCGCTCGCCGATTTGCTTGGCCAGATCGCCCGGCGGCGGCGTCTCCCCGACGAGCGCATCTTCCTCGGGCACCTGCGCTACGCGACCTACGGAAAGGGCGACGTGGGCTTCTGCCACCCGTTCGTCCACAAGGCCGCACGGCTCTCGCGGACGCTCTTCCTCGCGGGCAACTTCAACCTCACGAACACGCACGACCTCTTCGACGCCTACGTGCGGATGGGGAAGTTCCCGGAGAGCGAGGCGGACGGCTACCTGATCTGCGAATGGCTCGCCTCCGCGATGCTGAAGGTGGAGATGGAGGGCGAGGCGGATCGCGGGCGCGTGCTCGTGGAGGCCCTGCGCCGTCTGCTGCCGAAGCTGGACGGCGCCTTTACGCTCTGCGGCATGACGGGCGATGGATGGAGCTTCGCGATCCGCGACGCGCACGGCATCCGCCCCGGCTACTGCCTCGTCAACGACGCGGTGGCCGTCGTCGCCTCCGAGCGTCCCGCGATCCAGGCGGCGTTCAACTGCGGCACGGAGGACGTGAAGGAACTGGAGCCCGGCGTGGCGCTCGTCGTGTCGCCGACGGGGGAGGTCGCCCGCGTGCGCGTGCTGCCGGAGGCGGAGGCGCGGAGCTGCGTCTTCGAGCGCATCTACTTTTCGCGCGCGAACGACGCGGAGATCCACCGTGAACGAAAGGCGCTTGGGGCCGCGCTCGCGCGTCCGCTCCTCGCCGCCGTGGACTACGATCTGGAACATACCTTCTTCAGCTACATCCCGAACTCGGCACAGGTCGCGTTCCACGGTCTGCTGCAGGCGCTCTGGACGGAAGGGCTCGCGGAGGGGCGGCCCGTCCGCTTCGGCCAGATCGCCGTGAAGGACGCGAAGTTCCGCACGTTCATCGCGGACGCGGCGGCCCGCCGCGAATTCTACCAGCACGTCTACGACGTGACGTACGGCCTCATCACGCCGGGCGCGGACACGCTCGTGGTGCTGGACGACTCGATCGTGCGCGGCAACACGATGAAGCACGCGATTCTGCCGATGCTCGACCGGTTGGGCCCGAAGCGCATCATCGTCGCCTCCTCGGCGCCGCCGATCCTCTTCCCCGACTGCTACGGCATCGACATGTCGACGCTGGGGGAGCTGGTGGCGTTCCGCGCGCTCGTGAACCTCGCGGGGGAGGGCGCGGTGACACGGGAGACGGACCTGCGCGCGCTCGCGGCGAAGTTCCCGCTCGCGGATCTGTCGGCCGAGATCGCCCGGCTCGTCACGCCGGCGGGCATGCGGGCGAAGGTGGACGTGGTCTTCCAGTCCGTCGAGGCCCTCCACAAGGCGTGCCCGCACACGACGGGCGACTGGTACTTCACCGGCAATTACCCGACGCCCGGCGGCGAGCGCGTTCTGCGCCGCTCGCTCGAGAACTACCTCGCCCACCGCGAGGGCCGCTCGTACTAGTTGTGATTAAGTCGCCGCTTGCGCGGCTTTAAGTGGTTAAGTCGGCCTACGGCCTTTAAGAGGTTAAGTCGGCCTACGGCCTTTAAGTGATTAAGCCGCCGCTACGCGGCTTTAAGTTGCGTTTCGCGCAACGGGAGGGCCGCGCTTGTCGCGGCCGGGGGGCGAAGATTAAGTCGCCGCTACGCGGCTTTAAGTTGCGTTTCGTGCAACGGGAGGGCCGCGCTTGTCGCGGCCGGGGGGCGAAGATTAAGCCGCCGCTACGCGGCTTTAAGTTGCGTTTCGCGCAACGGGAGGGCCGCGCTTGTCGCGGCCGGGGGGCGAAGATTAAGTCGCCGCTACGCGGCTTTAAGTTGCGTTTCGCGCAACGGGAGGGCCGCGCTTGTCGCGGCCGAAGGGGGCGAACGGACGCGCAGGAGCGCGTCCCTCCCATTGTTTTGCAATTCATTTTTCACGTACACGGTCCATGGACTGTCCGAAGACCTGTCCTGAAAGAAACTTAAAGCCGCGTAGCGGCGACTTAATCACTTAAAGCCGCGTAGCGGCGACTTAATCACTTAAAGGTCGTAGGCCGACTTAATCGTTCTTTCATCGTTTACTGTAAACGTGGCGTGGGTGTTCTTACGGAATCTGTAACGAATGGGGTGTTTCGGGGCGGCTGGGGAGGTTGGCACGGGGTTTGCTAATGAGAGGCACTGAAAGGAAGCAAACACATGAAACTCATCATCGCCTACATTCAGCCGGAACGGCTCAATGCCGTCAAGCAGGCTCTGTACGAACGTGAAGTCTACAAGATGTCCGTCTCGAACGCGCTGGGGTGCGGACAGCAGAAGGGCTACCTCCACCAGTATCGCGGCGCGATCGAGGAGGTGACGCTCCTCAAGAAGATCCGCCTCGCCATCGCGGTGAACGACGACTACGTCGAGAAGACGGTCGAGGGCATCGTCGCGGGAGCCCGGACGGGCGACATCGGCGACGGCAAGATCTTCGTGCTGCCGATGGAGGAGTGCATCCGCATCCGCACGGGCGAGAAGGGTCCGGCGGCGATTGGGTGATGCCGCACCGGGAGGGACGCGCTTGTCGCGTCCGCAAAACAAAACAAGGGACGCACCCATCGCGTCCGAAGTATCGGGAGGGACGCGCTTGTCACGTCCGTCAAACAAGAAAGGGAATGAAGAAATGAAGAAACTTGTTCTGTGCAGTTTGCTGGCGCTTGGCGCGGGCGGCGTGTTCGCGGCGGACGCGGCGCCGACGGCGGCGGACGTCCAGACGAACCTGAACGTCGTGTGGACGCTCCTCGGCGGCATCCTCGTGTTCGTCATGCAGGCGGGCTTTGCGCTCGTCGAGACGGGCTTCACGCGGGCGAAGAACGCGGCGAACATCATGATGAAGAACCTGATGGACTTCGCGTTCGGCTCGATCGTGTTCTACTTCATCGGCGCGGCGCTCATGTTCGGCGCCTCGAAGCTGGGCGGCGCGCTCGGCTGGGGCGGCCTCTGCATGCCGAGCGTCTTCGCTGGCGAGGGAACCTGGGACTGGACGTTCTTCTTCTTCCAGACCATGTTCGCCGCGACGGCCGCGACGATCGTCTCGGGCGCGGTGGCGGAGCGCATCCAGTTCCGCAGCTACCTGATCTACACGGCGCTCGTCTCCGCGTTCGTCTACCCGGTGACGGGCCACTGGATGTGGGGCGGTCTGCACGGTGCGGCATCCGTCGGCTGGATCGAGGCCCTGGGCTTCCACGACTTCGCCGGTTCGACGGTCGTCCACTCGGTCGGCGGCTGGCTGGCCCTCGCGGGCGCGATGGTGCTCGGCCCGCGCATCGGCAAGTACCGTCATGACGGCAAGGCGAACCCGATTCCGGGCCACAGCCTCGTCCTCGGCACGCTCGGCGTCTTCCTCCTCTGGATCGGCTGGTTCGGCTTCAACCCCGCGAGCTACACCGCCGGCATCGGCTCGATCAGCCGCGTCGCGATGACCACGAACCTCGCGGCCTGCGCCGGAACCTGCGCCGCGCTCGTCACCGCCTGGGTCGTCATGGGCAAGCCCGACCTCACGATGGCCCTGAACGGCTCGCTCGCGGGACTCGTCGCGATCACCGCGCCCTGCGACCTCGTGACGCCGAACGCGGCCCTGCTCATCGGCGCCATCGGCGGCGTGCTCGTCGTCCTGAGCGTGTTCTTCTTCGACAAGATCCACGTGGACGATCCGGTCGGCGCCGTCTCGGTCCACTGCGTGAACGGCGTGTGGGGCACCCTCGCGGTCGGCCTCTTCGCCGCACCGGAGGCGCTCGGGTACGGCAACTCGATGGTCGGCCTCTTCTACGGCGGCGGCTTCACGTTCCTCGGCGTCCAGCTCGTCGGCGTCGCGATGACCTGCCTCTGGGCGTTCGGACTCGGCCTCGTGCTGTTCTACGTCCTGAAGCGGCTGGGCGTGCTGCGGGTCGACGCGAAGACCGAGCTCAAGGGCCTCGACGTGACCGAACACGGGCAAGACGCCTACGCCTCCTTCCAGTTCTTCTCGAACATGTAAGACAGGATGCGGACGAGGGGGGCGCACGGAAGGCGCCGGATTCCGAAAGGGGTCCGGCGCCTTTCGTCGTGTGGGGACGGTCCTCCCGTTGAGGCTCCCCGCGCGACGTACCCGCGCCGCCCGGTCGCGCGGGAGCGCGAAGCTAACGCCTGAAACCTAACACCTAAAACCTTCCCCATCCCCCATCGGCTCTTTTTGCTTTCGGAACGGCACTGAAACGTGCTATCATGCACAGCGATGTTTCCTGAAAGATCTCGGTTTCCGGGATGGGGAACGGCGGATGGTGTTGTCAAACGAGAAAGGAACGGAATATGAAAAAGGCAGTGAAGTTCGTGGTGTTCGGCGTCTTGGCCGTTTCGGCGTTCGCACAGGCGAAATCCGTACAGCTCGACGCCAAGGCGCTCCTGGTGAAGGCGCAGACGGCGATTACGTCTGCCAAGACCATGCGGGTGACGATGCGCGAAGAGGTCGGCGGCGTGAAGACCGAGGCGAAGTTCGTGTCGAAGCAGAATGCGAAGGGGGTGTTGTCGTTTCGGCAGGAAACGCAGGCATTGCTTCCGGGAAGAAAGCCCCAGCCCTTCATCCAGGTCATGGACCGAAACAAGCTCTACTTTTTCCCAACAGGATGCGGGGAGGTGGTTGTGAGGATGGCGTTCAGGGAGGAGAAGATGCCTCGTGGACTCGTCGCCAACCTGTTCCTCCCGGATGGAACGATTGAACTTCTCAAGGACGACGGGAAGGTCTGCTCCATCCGCTATACGTGTACGCCGAAGGAAGTCGAGGAATTGGCCAAGGCCGTGAAGGAACAGTACGGGGCGCTCTTCAGCAGGGACCTCGTGCCGGGCATCTTCGAGTATCGGATCGACAAGGCGTCGGCGACGCTTCTGGAACTGTCCTGCTCTTCCGAGCGAGGGCGTCCCGTCAAGCACGTGACCTTCCACGACTGGGCGTTCAACGGCACGGTGGACGACTCCGTTTTCCAGATTCCGCCGAAGTACAGGATGTACACGGCAAAGACCCGCGCGGACGGCGAGCGCATCCAGGCGGAGCTGCTGAACGCCGCACGGGAAGGGCAGCATGCCAAATGAGCTTGGCGTACCTGTACGGCGCGGCCGCAATGAATTGCGTCCCTCCCGTTGATGTCCGTCTCGCCCTTTCCCTTTGCAGAAAAGGTGAGGAATGTGTTGGAACTTCAGGGGGGCTGTGCTATCCTTTTCCGCGTCCTTGGCCTGCGGTGACGAATGAGGCAGGTTCCGGCGCGTGCCGGGACGGGATGCGAAAACTGGAGATGTCATGAAAACCGAACGAAACGAGTATCTGCGCGTCGCGGCGGCCGTGCCGGCGGTGCGTCCGGCGGACGTGGGGGCTAATCTTGCGGCCATCCGCGCGCTTCTGCGGCAGGTGGCGGCGGCGCGCGTGCAGGTGGCCGTCTTCCCCGAACTGTGCCTGACGGGCTACACGTGCGCGGACCTCTTCTACCAGCCCTACCTCCTCGACGCCGCCGAGCGGGCGCTCGCGGAGCTGATCCCGGACTGCGGTGACGGACTCGTCGCCGTGGGCCTCCCCGTGCGCGTGGGCGGACGCATCTTCAACTGCGCCGCCGTGGTCGCGGGCCGCCGCCTCGTGGGCGTCGTGCCCAAGACCTATCTGCCCAGCACCCACGAGTTCTACGAATCGCGCTGGTTCGCGAGCGCGCTGGAGGCGACGGCGGACGAAATCGAGCTGGCGGGCGCGCGCGTGTCGTTCGGGAACGACCTCGTCTTCGACCGGGGGGACGGCGCGGTCGTCGGCGTGGAGCTGTGCGAGGACATGTGGACGGCGAACCCGCCCTCGACGCGGCTCACCCTGCGCGGGGCCAACGTGGTCCTGAACCTGAGCGGGTCGAACGAGCTGGTGGGGAAGACCGAATACCGCCGTTCGCTCGTCCTCGGGCAGTCCGCCCGCTGCCTCGCGGCCTACGCCTACGCGGGCGCCGGGGTGGGCGAGTCGACGACGGACCTCGTCTTCGGCGGACATGCCCTCGTCGCCGAGAACGGCGCGCTGCTCGCGGAGGGGCGGCGCTTCATGCGCACGCCGCAGCTGACGGTGGCGGACGTGGACGTCGGCTTTCTCGACTTCGAGCGCTCCGCCAATTTCGCGTTCCGCAGCGCCGCCCGCACCGTGGGGGAGATTCGGCGGGTCCGGGTGGACGCCGGGCGGGGCGTGGACGGAGCGGAGGGGGCCCTGCGGCGCCCCGTCGAACCGCATCCGTTCGTGCCGAATGCGCAGGCCGACCGGGACGCGCGCTGCGAGGAGATCCTGGCCATCCAGTCCACGGGGCTCGCGACGCGCCTGGAGGCGATCCGGTGCCGGGACGTCGTGATCGGCCTCTCGGGCGGACTCGACAGCGCGCTCGCGCTCCTCGTGTGCGTGGAGGCGTTCGACCGGCTGGGGCTGGACCGCGCGGGCATCCACGCCTTCACGCTGCCGGGATTCGGCACGACGGCGCGCACGAAGGGGAATGCCGAACGGCTCTGCGCGGGGCTGGGCGTGCCGCTGGAGACGATCGACATCGCGCCGATGGCGCGGCAGCACCTGAAGGACCTGGGGCGCGACGAGGCGATTCACGACATCACCTACGAGAACACGCAGGCGCGCGGGCGCACCTACCTGCTGATGGACAAGGCCAACCAGCTGGGGGGGCTCGTGATCGGGACGGGCGACCTCTCCGAGCTTGCGCTCGGGTGGTGTACCTACAACGGCGACCACATGAGCATGTACGGCGTCAACGGCGGCGTCCCGAAGACGCTTGTGCGGTACATCGTGGACTGGTATGCGGGCGCGCGCCTCGCGGAGACGGGGGGCGGCACCGCCGCGCCGGATCCCGCCCGGGCCGCCCAGGCGCTCCGCGACATCCTCGCGACGCCGGTCTCCCCCGAACTGCTCCCGGCGAACGCGGACGGCTCCATCGCGCAGGTGACGGAGGACAAGGTGGGACCCTACGAGCTGCACGACTTCTTCCTCTACCACTTCCTGCGGCGGGGGGCGGGGAAGGAGAAGATCCGCCGCCTGGCGGAGGTGGCGTTCGCGGGCGTCTGGGACGCGGCGACGGTCGGCAAGTGGCTCGACACGTTCTTCCGGCGCTTCTACGCGCAGCAGTTCAAGCGCAGCTGCCTGCCGGACGGCCCGAAGGTCGGCAGCCTCAATCTCTCCCCGCGCGGGGATTGGCGCATGCCAAGCGACGTGGCCTTTGCGCCGTACCCCATTGTTTTTTAAATTTACCCCCTTGTCCTCCCCGCCCTTTTTTGCTAAACTGAGTGCTCACCCCAAGAAGGGTTCGAGTTCGCGATACGGTCAGGAAAGGGTCGCTCCCGCCTGACGCGTCCGGCAGGGAGCAGAAACGCTCGTGCGTGCCGGAAAGGCGCCACGGGCGCTTTTCGTATCGTGAACGCGGCTTTTCGGCGGGTGGACTGACCGGACACCCAGCTTCGAGCCGGCTTGCGAGGCCGCGAAGGCAACGGGATTCATCCCGACCGTCGATATCGGAGTCGTGAAAGGACAGGAAACGAAGAACAAACCAAGGAAAGAAACAGAGATGCAACAGCAGAGAGTACGCATCCGCCTCCAGGCATACGACCACCGTGTGCTGGATCAGGCCGTCGGTGGGATCATCGACACGGCCCGGGGGACGGGTGCGCAGGTGGTGGGGCCGATCCCGCTGCCGACGCGCGTCGAGCGGTTCACGGTGAACCGCTCGCCGAACGTGGACAAGAAGTCCATGGACCAGTTCGAAATGCGGACGCACAAGCGTCTGCTCGACATCGTCAACCCGACGGCGAAGACGATCGACGAGCTGAAGAAGCTGAACCTGCCTGCGGGCGTGGACATCACGATCAAGGTCTAAGGAGGTTGTGATGGAAGGTCTGATTGGCAAGAAGGTCGGCATGACCCAGGTGTTCGTCGACGGCAAGCGCCTCTGCGTGACGGTGCTCGAAGTCGGCCCCTGCCCGGTCGTGCAGCTCAAGACGCTGGAGAAGGACGGCTATGTGGCCGCCCAGCTCGGCTTCGGCGAGCAGAAGAAGCAGCGCCTCACGAAGGCCGTCGCGGGTCACCAGGAGAAGACGGGTGGTCTCGTTGACAAGAAGGTGCGCATCCTCAAGGAATTCGCGCTCGACGAGGGCGAGACGGTCAAGGCGGGCGACGTCCTGACGGTTTCGAACTTCGAGGGCGTCCAGTATGTCGACGTGACGGGCACGACGAAGGGCAAGGGCTTTGCCGGCGTCCTGAAGCGCTACAAGTTCGCGGGCGGCAACCTCACGCACGGCGGCCACTCCAAGCGTCGTACGGGCGGTCTGGCGGCGCGTGATCTGCCGGGCTGGATCGAGAAGGGCAAGAAGATGCCGGGCCACATGGGCGACGTCACGCGCACGACGACGAACCTCGAAGTGGTGCAGCTCCGTCCCGAGGACAACGCGATCCTCGTGAAGGGTTCGGTTCCCGGTGCCCGCAACGGCACGGTGTTCATCCGCAAGTCCCTCCTCAACGCGGCTCTCGCGTTCAAGGCGAAGAAGGGGGCTAAGTAATCATGGCTACAATCAAGCAGTATACCTCCGCCGGCGCCGCCGCCGCCGACCTTTCGGTCGAGGACGGCCAGCTCGTGCTGGACAAGGGCGCCCAGGCGCTCAAGGACGCGGTCACCGCGATCCGCAACGCGATGCGCGCCGGCACGGCGTGTACGAAGGGCAAGGGCGAAGTCGCCGGCTCGAACAAGAAGCCCTGGAAGCAGAAGGGCACGGGCAACGCCCGCGCGGGCTTCCGCCAGAGCCCGGTGTGGCGCGGCGGCGGCGTGGCGCACGGTCCGAAGCCGCGCGACTACTCCCAGAAGATCAACAAGAAGGTGATGAAGCTCGCGTTCGCGCGCGCCGTCTCCGAGAAGATCGCGGCCGGCGAAGTCCTGGTCGTCTCCGAATTCAAGTTCGAGGCGGCGAAGACGAAGGCGATGGTGGCGTTCCTCAAGACGCTCGGCATCGACCGCAGCGCGCTCATCCTCACGGCCGAGATCAACGAGACGCTGGACATCATGGTCCGCAACCTGCCGCGGGTCGATTCCGCGACGGCGTCCGAGATCAACCCGTACGCGGTGCTTCTCTTCAAGAACATCGTGTGCGACAAGGCCGGCTTCGACGCCCTCATGGCCCGCGTGGCCGGAAACAAGGAGACCAAGTAATGGCCCGTGAAATCATCAAGCGCGTCATCCTCTCCGAGAAGGGTTCGCGTCTCGCGGCTCTCAACCAGTACTTCCTGGAGGTCGACCGGGCCGCGTCGAAGCCCGCGATCCGCCAGGCCGTCGAGGCCCAGTTCGGCGTACACGTCCTCGCGGTGCGCACGGTCAACATGAAGGGCGGTCTCCGCACGATCCGCGGCACGCGCCGCCAGACGGTGGAGCCCACCTGGAAGCGCGCTATCGTCGAGGTCAAGGCCGGCGAGCGCATCGAAATGCTGTAAGGGAGCTGATCGAAATGGCACTCAAGACATTCAAGCCCCGTTCGCAGGGCATGCGCTTCCGCGTGGCCTCCACGTTCGAGGAGATCACGGAGAAGAAGCCCGTCAAGTCGCTGACGCGCGCGGTCCGCAAGACCGCCGGGCGCAACAACTCGGGCAAGATCACGGTCCGCCACCACGGCGGCGGCGTGAAGCGCCGCTACCGCATCATCGACTTCCGCCGCGTCAAGGACGGCGTGGAGGCGACGGTTTCGGCGATCGCGTACGATCCGAACCGCAGCGCGAACCTCGCGCTCCTGGAGTACGCCGACGGCACGAAGACGTACATCCTCGCCCCCGAGGGCCTCAAGGTCGGCATGAAGGTGATGTCCGGCGAGAAGGCCGAGGCGACGGTGGGCAACTGCCTGCCCCTCAGCCAGATCCCGCTCGGCCTGATGGTCCACTGCGTGGAGCTCATTCCGGGGCGCGGCGCCAAGCTGGCGCGCTCCGCCGGAACCGAGGCCCAGGTGATGGCGCGTTCGGGCGGCACGGTCACGCTGAAGCTCGCGTCGGGCGAAGTCCGCATCTTCGACGGGCGTTGCCGGGCGACGATCGGCGCGGTCGGCAACAAGGACTGGGGTTCGATCAAGCTGGGCAAGGCCGGCCGCAAGCGCCTGATGGGCATCCGCCCGACGGTGCGCGGTGTCGCGATGAACCCGGTCGACCACCCGATGGGCGGCGGCGAAGGCCGTACGTCCGGCGGTACGAACCCGTGTTCGCCGTGGGGCCAGCTCGCGAAGGGCGGCAAGACCCGCAAGCCGAACAAGGCGTCCAACAAGGTCATCGTCAAGCGGAGGAAGTAAAACATGTCGCGTTCTCTCAAGAAGGGACCGTACGTGGAGGATTCCCTCCTCCGCAAGGTCGAGAAGATGAAGTCCGCGGGCAAGAAGCAGCCGATCAAGACGTGGAGCCGTCGTTCGATGGTTCTCCCGGATTTCGTCGGCCTCACGTTCGCGATCCACAACGGCAAGCAGCACCTGCAGGTGTACATCACCGAGAACATGGTCGGCCATCGTCTCGGCGAGTTCGCGCCCACGCGCACGTTCAAGTCGCACGGCGCGCTCGTGAAGAAGGAAGATAAGAGGTAAGCTCATGGACGTGATTGCACTTACCCGCAATGCGCGCATGTCGGCGGCGAAGGGCCGTCCGCTCGCGCGTGAATGCCAGGGTCTGCCGGTCGCGGCGGCCCTCCAGGTCGTCGAGTTCTCGCCCAAGAAGGCGGCGCAGATCCTCAAGAAGACGATCCTCAGCGCGGTCGCGAACGCGAAGAACAACAACGGTCTCGATGTCGCGACGCTGACGGTCAAACTGTGCGTGTTCGACGAGTCCGTGCGCATTCGCCGGTTCTGGCCGACCGCCCGCGGCTCGGCGCATCCGATCGCCCGCCGTCTCTGCCACTGCAAGGTCGTCCTGACGGACGGCAAGGAGAGCAAATAATGGGTCAGAAAGTCAACCCCACCGGCTTTCGCCTGCCGGTCAACCGTGCGTGGCGCAGCCGCTGGTTCGCCCCCAAGAAGACGTTCGGCGCCTTCCTCGTCGAGGACCAGCAGATCCGCGAGTACGTGAAGAAGCGCTTCGTCGACGCGGGTCTCTCCAAGATCCTCATCGAGCGCTACGCCAACCGCGTGCGCGTCTCGCTGTTCAGCGCCCGCCCGGGCGTGATCATCGGCCGCAAGGGCCAGGACGTGGACCGCGTGCGCCAGGATCTCGAGAAGATGACCAAGAAGGAAGTCTACCTCGAGATCAAGGAAGTGCGCGTGCCGGACTGCGACGCCCAGCTCGTCGCCGAGTCCATCGCCCAGCAGCTCGAGAAGCGCATCGCCCTCAAGCGCGCCATGAAGCGCGCGCAGAAGGTCGCGATGGACATGGGCGTGGACGGCATCAAGGTCCATGCTTCGGGCCGCATCAACGGCGCGGAGATCGCGCGCGTCGAATGGGGCCGCGAGGGCAAGGTGCCGCTGCACACGCTCCGCGCGAACATCGACTACGGCTTCGCCGAAGCCAACACCACGGCCGGCAAGATCGGCATCAAGGTGTGGATCTGCAAGAAAGAGGATTTCCAGCCCCGCCAGAGCCCCCGCCGCGAACGCGGCGAGCGCCGCGAGCGCGGAGATCGCAAGGAAGGTAGGTAAGCCATGCCTTTGATGCCCAAGAGAGTCAAGTACCGCAAGCAGTCGAAGGGTAACCGCGGCGGCTACGCCACGTCCGGCACGGAACTCGCGTACGGCGAGTTCGGCCTGAAGGCGCTCACCCGCGGGTTCCTCACCGCCACCCAGATCGAAGCCTGCCGCGTCGCGATCAACCGCGAGATGAAGCGCAAGGGCAAGCTCTGGATCCGCGTGTTCCCCGACAAGCCGATCACCCGCAAGCCGATCGAAGTCCGCATGGGCGGGGGCAAGGGCAACCCGGAATTCTGGGTCGCCGTGGTCCTCCCCGGCAAGGTCCTCTTCGAGATCGGCGGCGTTTCGGAGGACGTCGCCCGCGAATGCCTGCGCCTCGCCGCGACGAAGATCGGCATCCACACGAAACTCGTCACCCGTGCCGGAGTTAAAATCTGATGAAGACGAACGAATTGAAGGAACTCGGCGCCGATGAGCTCGCCGCGAAGATCCGCGAGGTCCGCAAGGAACTCGCCGACCTGAAGCTGAAGCATGCGTCGAAGGTCGATGTTGAAAAGCCGGCTCGGATGCGTTTCATGCGCCGCGAAATCGCCCGCATGCTGACCGTTCAGAACATGGCGAAGAAGGAGGCCAAGTAACCATGGCGAACGAAGTCACACGCGGCGCCCGCAAGGTCCGCAAGGGCAAGGTCGTCTCGAAGATGGGCATCAAGAGCGTTGTCGTCGAGGTGTCCTACCGCGAGCAGCACCCCCTCTACGGGAAGATCGTGATCCGCCGCAAGAAGTATCACGTACACGACGAGGCCGACACCGCGAAGGTGGGCGACGAGGTCGTGATCATGGAGACGCGCCCGCTCAGCGCCACGAAGCGCTGGCGCATCGTCAAGGAAGAGGAGAAGTAAGCCATGTTGCAGGAACTCTCCAACCTCGTTGTCGCGGACAACACCGGCGCCAAGCGCGCCATGTGCTTCCGCATTCTCAAGCAGCGCAAGGAGTACGCGCACCTCGGCGACATCATCCGCGTGTCGATCAAGGAGGCGTCCCCCACGGGTTCGATCCGCAAGGGTCAGGTCGCCACGGCGGTGATCATCCGCACGGGTGCGCAGATCGTCCGCGAGGACGGCCAGCGCGTCCACTTCGACCAGAACGCGTGCGTGCTCGTCGACTCCAAGCTCAACCCCATCGGTTCCCGCGTGTTCGGGCCGGTGCCGCGCGAGCTGCGTGAGAAGAACTACATGAAAATCCTGTCCATGGCCCCGGAAGTGGTCTAAGAGGAGCGAATCATGAGTATCGCACGTATTCGTAAGGGTATCACGGTCATCGTGATCAACGGCAACGACGCGGGCCGCACGGGCACCGTCAAGCGCGTCAACCGCAAGGACGGCACCGCGATCGTCGAGGGCCTCAACATGCACAAGAAGGCCGTCCGCCGCACGGAGCGCACGCAGGGCGGCCTGGTGGAGATGGAGTTCCCGATCCGCCTGTGCAAGCTGATGCCGTACGACGCCGAATCCAAGAAGGGCAGCCGCGTCGCCGCCGCCGAGAAGGACGGCAAGAAGGCGCTTAAGCTCAAGGATTCCGGCAAGGTCGTCGAGTTCAAGTGGACCAAGGGAGCCTGATCATGCCGAAGCTGAAAGAAGAATACAATTCGCGCATCATCGCCGAACTCGAGAAGAAGCTCGGGACGACGAACAAGATGCTCGTCCCCCGTCTCCAGAAGGTCGTGCTCAACATGGGCTTCGGCATCGTCTCCAAGGACGAGCAGAAGGCCCTCGTGGACGACCTGACGGTGATCACCGGCCAGAAGCCCATGCTCTGCCGGGCGAAGAAGTCCATCTCGAACTTCAAGCTGCGCGAGGGCATGGTCATCGGCGCGAAGGTCACGCTCCGGGGCGACCGCATGTGGGAGTTCTGCGAGCGTCTCATCAACGTGGCGCTCCCCCGCATCCGCGACTTCCGCGGCGTTCCGAACCGCGGCTTCGACGGGCGCGGCAACTACACGCTCGGACTCAAGGACCACTCGATCTTCCCGGAAATCGTGGAAGCGGCGGGTCCCAACTCCGGCATGGACGTGACGTTCGTCACGACGGCCCAGGACAACAAGGCGGCCAAGGAGTTCCTCGTGGCTCTCGGCATGCCGTTTGCGGGAAGGAACTAAGCAATGGCCAAGAAATGTCTGATGGAAAAGGCGAACCGCAAGCCGAAGTTCGGCGTGCGCGCCTACAACCGCTGCAAGCTCTGCGGCCGTCGCCACGCCTACATGCGCAAGTTCGGCGTCTGCCGTCTGTGCTTCCGCGAGCTCGCCGTGAACGGTCTCATCCCGGGCGTCACCAAGGCCTCTTGGTAACGGAAAGGAACTGAAGAAATGATCATCGATCCCATTTCCGACATGCTGGTGTCGATCCGCAACGGACTCAAGGCCCGCCTCGTGCAGGTCACGGTTCCCGCGTCGAACCTCAAGGCCGAGATCGCGAAGGTCATCAAGGCGGCCGGCTACATCCAGGACGTCTACATGACCTCCGACTTCCCGAAGAAGCTCGTCCTCACGCTGAAGTACTCGGACCGCGCCGAACCGGCCATCCGCGGCCTCCAGCGCCAGTCCCGCCCCGGTCTGCGCAAGTTCGTCTCCTGCGCCGAGATCCCCGCCGTCCTCGACGGCATGGGCCTCGCGGTGCTCTCCACCTCCAAGGGCGTGATGAGCGGCGTGGACGCGAAGAAGCAGCGCCTCGGCGGCGAACTCATCTGCACCGTTTGGTAAGGAGCAAGGACAATGTCTCGTATCGGTAAAGAACCCGTGGTCCTCCCGGCCGGCGTCACCGCGACGGTGGACGGCCAGAAGGTCACCGTCAAGGGCAAGCTCGGCGAGCTTTCCTATGTCATGCACAGCGGCATCACCGCGGAGGTCAAGGACGGCAAGGTCCTCGTCTCCTGCGCGGACGACAAGCTGCTCGGCAACTTCCACGGCCTCGCCCGCGCCCTCATCAACAACAACGCGAAGGGCGTCGCGGAAGGCTACATGAAGAAGCTCACGATCGAGGGTACCGGCTTCAAGGCCGCGCTCCAGGGCACCACGCTCTCCCTCTCGCTCGGCTTCGCCTCCCCCAAGATCTACGCGGTCCCCGCCGGGATCAAGGTCACCGTCGAGAACGACGGCCTCCTCGTCACGGTCTCGGGCATCGACAAGGACAAGGTGGGCGAGGCGGCGGCGCGCATCCGCAGCTTCTATCCGGCCGAACCCTACAAGGGCAAGGGCATCAAGTACGAAGGCGAACACATTCGCCGCAAACAGGGCAAGAAGGTGGCCTAACCTGAGGGCTGCCTGATTCGGAGAAAACAGAATGAGTTTCAACCGTAAGGACCAGCGTGCGAAGCGCCATCTTCGCCTCCGCCAGCGCGTGATCGGCAGCGTGGAGAAGCCGCGCATGTCGATCTGCGTCTCGAACAAGCACATCTACGTGCAGTTCATCGACGACGCGGCCGGCAACACGCTCGCCTCCGCCACGTCCGTCAAGGAGCCGCACTGCAACATCGAGGTCGCGACGCGCCTCGGTGCCGCGGCCGCCGAGGCCGCCAAGGCGAAGGGCATCACCAAGGTCGTGGTCGACCGCGGCGGATTCAAGTTCACGGGCCGCGTCAAGGCCGTCGTGGACGCCGCCGTGGCGAACGGACTTTCGATCAGCGACAAACCCGCCAAGGAGGCTGAATAATGGCGATGAACCGTGACAAGCGCCGCAACGAGTCCGGCGCGAACGACGATCTCGACGAGCGCGTCGTGTTCGTGAACCGTTGCGCGAAGACCGTCAAGGGCGGTCGGCGCATGTCCTTCTCCGCCGTCATCGTGGTCGGCGACCACGAGGGCAAGGTCGGGGTGGGCTTCGGCAAGGCCAACGAGGTTTCCGACGCCATCCGCAAGGGCGGCGAGGCGGCCCGCAAGTCCATGCACGCCGTCACGCTCCGCAAGGAGATGATCGGCGACAAGCTCGCGGGCATCACCGTGCCCCACGACGTGACGGGTGACTGCGACGGCGGCCGCGTGCTGCTGAAGCCGGCCCCCGCCGGTACCGGTCTGATCGTCGGCGGCGGCATGCGCCCCGTCCTCGAGGCGGCCGGCATCCGCGACGCGGTCGGCAAGTCGCTCGGCTCCAAGAACCGCCTGAACGTGGTCAAGGCCACGCTCGACGCGCTCTCGAAGCTCCGCTCCGCCGAGGAGATCGCGGCGATTCGCGCGTAGGTCTGAAAGGACGGGGGAACCCCGGTTCCCCCGCACCCCTTCAATTAGGATAAGGAATTTTAGCTATGGATCTTTCCTCTCTTACAAACACCCCCGGTGCCCGCAAGCGCGCCAAGCGCGTGGGCCGCGGCTGCGGTTCGGGCATGGGCAAGACCTCCACGCGGGGCCACAAGGGCCAGAACGCCCGCAAGGGCCACAAGCAGAAGCTCGGCTTCGAAGGCGGCCAGATGCCGCTCGTGCGCCGTCTGCCGAAGCGCGGCTTCAACAACTTCGAGTTCCGCGTCGAGGCGCTGGGCGTCAACGTGTCGACCCTGGAGAAGCTCTTCAATGCGGGCGACGAGATCACGGTCGCGACGCTCGCGGCCAAGGGCCTCTCGGACAACAAGCGTCCGCGCGTGAAGATCCTCGGAACCGGTGAGCTGACCAAGAAGTTCACGGTCAAGGTTCCGTGCTCCGCTTCCGCGAAGGCGAAGATCGAGGCCGCCGGCGGCTCCGTCGCCTGATGCCAGCAGTCCGGACGCGCACGCCGCGCGTCCGCGTCCGGATGAAGGGACTCTTTGGGGCGTCCGCCCCGGGGTCCCCTCGCCTTTTTCAGCAATCCTCTTCGGAGAACAACCAAATGTCAATGTTCACGGGCTTCTCTAACGCCTTCAAGATTCCCGAGCTGCGCAAGAAAATCCTCATTACGCTCGGCCTTGTGGCCGTCTGCCGCCTCATCTCCCTGATTCCGACCCCCGGCATCGACTGGATGGCCCTGCAGTCGGCGATCGACACCGCGCGCGCGAACAACCAGGCCGGCGGCATGTTCGGCATGTTCGACGCCTTCACGGGCGGCTCATTCGCCGTGTGCGCCATCGGTTCGCTGTCGATCTGGCCGTACATCTCGGCGCAGATCGTGATCCAGCTCCTGTCGTCGGTCATCCCCTCCCTGGAGAAGCTGAAGAAGGAGGGCGAGACCGGGCGCCAGCAGCTTTCGCAGATCACCCGCTACCTCGCCATCGTCATCTGCGTGCTGCAGGCCTGGCTCGTCTCCATCTCGCTCATGAACCCGGTGCAGCTTGCCGGCCTCCTGGGCATCCAGGACGCGGGCGTCGTGGCGGCCCTCAAGCAGGTCGTGGTGAACCCGGGCCTCGGCTTCCAGCTCATGACGGTGATCGGCATGACCTCCGCCACGCTGTTCATCATGTGGATCGCGGACCAGATTACGACGTTCGGCATCGGCAACGGCGGCTCCCTCATCATCATGATCAACATCACCTCCCGCCTCCCCGACGCGATCAAGGACGCCTGGCGCCGCTACTTCGGCCTCGGCGGCGAACAGGCAACCGGCAGCGTGACCGAACTCGCGCTCCTGCTCCTCTTCGGCTTCGCGGTCGTCATGGGCACCGTGCTCCTCACGCAGGGCGTGCGCAAGGTCGCCATCCACGCGACGCGCCGTTCCATCGGCGGCGGCAACACCTACGGCATGCAGCAGACCTACATGCCCCTGCGCGTGAACTACACGGGCGTGATGCCGATCATCTTCGCCCAGCCGCTTCTGCAGCTGCCGGCCGTGCTGCTCACGAAGATCCCGCCGGACAAGACCGGGTTCCTCGGCTGGCTGCGCTACTTCGGCATGCAGCTCGGCGACCTCGGCAGCCCCACGCACATCGTCATCTACGCGGCTGTGATCCTGTTCTTCGCCTTCTTCTGGGTGGCGACGCAGTTCAACGCGATCGAGATCTCCGAGAACCTCAAGAAGGACGGTTCCTACATCCCGGGCATCCGTCCCGGCCTCGCGACGGCCGAGTACCTGGACGCCGTGATGACGCGCATCACCCTCATCGGCGGCGTGGGCCTCCTCCTCGTCGCCATCGTCCCGCAGGTGCTGAGCGGCATGATGGGCGTGCCGGGGTCCGTCGCGGCGTTCTTCGGCGGCACCTCGCTGCTGATCATCGTGGGCGTCGCCCTCGACACGCTGCGCGTCATGGAGTCCCACCTCCTCGTGCGCAAGTACGACGGCTTCCTCCGCCACGGTTCGCTGCGCGGCCGCGGCGGCATGTAAGTGCCCCTCCGGGCACGTCCCGCACGAACGCGCGACCCCACGGGGCCGCGCGTTTGTGCTATACTATTCCCCGTCATGAAAATCGGTCTCGCCTTCTGGCACGGCATCTTCAAGAACAACCCGACCTTTCGCCTCGTGCTCGGGCTGTGTCCGACGCTGGCCGTGACGACCTCCCTGGAGAACGCGCTCGGCATGGGCCTTGCGGCGTCGTTTGTGCTCGTCTGCTCGAACGGCCTCGTCTCCGCCCTGCGGAAGGTCATCCCCGATGCGGTCCACATCCCCTGCTACATCGTCATCGTCGCGACGTTCGTGACGACCATCGACCTCCTCATGCAGGCCTTCCTGCCCGCGCTCTCCGAATCGCTCGGCATCTTCATCCCGCTCATCGTCGTGAACTGCATCATCCTCGGGCGCGCGGAGGCGTTCGCCTGCAAAAACGGCGTCGTCGCCTCCCTGGCGGACGGCCTCGGGACGGGGCTCGGCTTCACGCTCGCGCTTGCGCTCGTCGCCGCCGTGCGCGAGGTCGTCGGCGCGGGCTCCCTGACCGTCTGGGGCGATCTCGCGATCCGCGAGATCCACACGAAGCCCGTCGTGCTGGCGATTCTCCCCGCCGGCGGGTTCATCGCGCTGGGCCTTCTCCTGGCGGCGATCAACCACCTGGGCGCGCTCTGGGCCCGGCGCCGGGGCGCGCCGCCGCCGCTTCCGCTCGCCCTCGACTGCCGTCACTGCACGCTCTGCCCGAACGGAAAGCAGCCATGAAGTGCCCCAAGTGCGGAAACGACGACGACAAGGTGCTTGACTCGCGCGCCTCCAAGGAGGGCGTGGTCATCCGCCGCCGCCGCGAGTGCCTGAAGTGCGGCTTCCGGTTCACGACGCACGAGGAGATCGACCGCGAGGACCTGTTCGTCGTCAAGCGCGACGGGCGGCGCGAGGTGTTCCAGCGCGAGAAGTTGGAGAAGTCGGTGCGCATCGCCTGCCAGAAGCGCCCCATCCCCGAGTCGAAGGTCCAGGACCTCATCGGTGGCGTCGTGGCGGCGCTGGAGGGCGAGGAGGTGCCGTCGGAGCAGATCGGCCAATGCGTCATGGCGCGCCTCCACGAGCTCGACGAGGTGGCCTACATCCGCTTTGCCTCCGTCTACCGCCGGTTCACGGACGTCAACCAGTTCCTGAGCGCCATTACGGAGATGGTGAAGAAATGAGGGTGCGGAGCCTGTTCTGCGCATGCGCCGCACTGCTCGCGGGCGTCTGCCGCGCCGCCAACTACGTCGGCGCGGCGGGCGGGCTGCTGCTGCCCGGCAACGGGAACGCGCTCTCCCGCGCGGCGGAGACGTGCGTGCGCGCCGGTTTCTACGCGACCGACTTCCTGGCGTGGGAGGTGGAGGGCCTGTGCGCGCCGAACGTCTCCGGCGCGGGCGGACGGGAGGCGCTTTCGGGCGTCGCCGTGCGCGGCCTCTACCATTTCACCGGTTTCGAGGCGTTCGACAAGCTCTTCGGCTGCGAGCGCTTCGACCCGTTTGCGACGTTTGGCGCGGGGACGCGCTTCGGCGCGCGGCATGTGTTTGCGGAGGGGGCGCACCGCACGGCGACGGGGCCGGTCGTGGGGCTGGGCGCGTTCTACCACCTGACGGAATCGCTGGACGTGCGCGTGGACGCGCAGGCGCTGCTGGCCTGCGACGCGCCGTGCGGCATGCTCTATTCGGTCTGCATCGGCCTGCAGTGGAACTTTGGGGGAGCTGTCGAATGAAAACCCTTGAGCGCTATGTCTTCGGCGCGTTTCTGTCTTCCTTTTTCCTCGCGTTCCTCGTGCTGTCCTTCGTGCTCACGGTGGGGCTGATGGTGCAGATCGTCCGCTACATGCTCCAGGGCATCCCGGTGGACCTCGTGGGGCGCTTCGCGTTCGTGAGCTTCCCCGAGACGCTGCAGTGGACGATCCCCCTCGCGCTGCTCGTCGCCTCCGTGCTTGTCTTCTCGCGCCTGTCGGCGGACAGCGAGATCGCCGCCATGCGCGCGTGCGGCGTCAACCTGCTCACCGTCATGCGTGCGCCGCTCCTCTTCGCCCTGTTCTGCACGGTGATGGGGCTCTTCGTCAACAACGAGATCGTGCCGCGCGGGCACCAGATCCGCCGCGACCTCGCCCGCCGCATTTCCGTGGGCGCGGGGCTGGAACTGCTGGAACCGGGCCGCGTCATCGACGACTTCCCGAAGGTGAAGATCTACTTCGAGGAGAAGGAGGGGAACTGGCTGAGGGACCTCATCGTGCTTGACTTCTCGAATCCGCGCGTCGACCGCATGATCACGGCCTCCAAGGCGCTCGTCACGAGCGAGGGGCGCGACGTAGTCCTCGACCTCCACGGCATGACCGTCGATCCGCTGGACGAGAACAACCCCGGCATGGCGCGCGCCACCCGCTTCCAGTACCGCGTGAAGGACGCCCTCAAGGACCGCACCTACAAGCGCCGCGAGAAGGACTTCCGCTTCTTCGAGATCCTCTCCGAGATCCGCCTCGCGAAGGCGGACGTGAAGGATCCCCAGGCGGCGGCCGAGCGGCGCGCGCGCGAAGGGCGCGCGAAGGGGGCCGTCGCCAAGGAGCTGAAGCTCGTGAAGAAGTCCCTGAAGAGCCAGCTCAGCAACCTGCGCACCGAGTTCCAGAAGCGCCTTGTCTTCGCGTTCGCCTCGATCTGCTTCGTCCTCGTGGGCGTGCCGCTCGGCATCCGCGCGCAGCGGCGGGAGTCCTCCATCGGCATCGCGATCGCGCTCGTCACGGCGCTCGGCTACTACCTCGTCGTCATCCTCATGACGAGCCTGGAGAAGAACTACGCGGTGCGCCCGGACCTTCTCATCTGGCTGCCGGTCGTCCTCTGTGCGGCCCTTGCCAGCTACCTCATCCCCAAGAACCTCTAAGGAGCAAGCACCATGTCCGTTTCCATCCACCCCACCGCACTTGTCGACAAAAACGCGCAGCTCGGCGACGGCGTCGAGATCGGCCCCTACGCGAGCATCGGGCCGGACGTGAAGCTCGGCGCGCGCACGGTCGTGCAGCAGGGCGCGATCATCCGGGGCCATTCGACGCTCGGCGAGGACTGCCAGGTCTTCCCCTACGCCTGCATCGGCATGAAGACGCAGGACCTCAAGTACAAGGAGGGCAGCGTCTCCTACGTCGAAATCGGCGACCGCACCGTCATCCGCGAGTTCGCCACGGTCCACCTCGGTACGGCGGACGGCGAGAAGACGGTTCTCGGCAACGACGTCCTCTTCATGGCCTACTGCCACGCCGCGCACGGCGTCGTCCTCGGCGACCACGTGATCTGCTCCAACTCCGTGCAGCTCGCGGGTGACGTCCACATCCAGGACTGGGCGATCATCGGCGGCTGCGCCGCGTCCCACCAGTTCTGCAGCATCGGGCGCCACGCGATGGTGGGCGGCATGTCGAAGATCCGCCAGGACTTCCCGCCGTTCATGCTCGGCGACATGGTGGAGGGTTCGCTCAAGGTGATCGGTCCGAACGTCGTCGGACTCAACCGCCGGGGCTTCCCGAAGGACGTCATCGCCGCCCTCAAGGAGGCGTTCCGCTTCATCTACCACAGCGGCCTCAACCGCTCCCAGGCCCTTGAGCGCGTCGAGAACGACGTCGAACCCTTCGACGAGATCAAGGAACTCGTCCAGTTCTACCGCCACTCCACGCGGGGAGTCTGTTGAGAGATTAAGTGATTAAGTAGTTAAGTAGTTAAGTGATTAAGTGGTTAAGTGGTTAAGTGGTCAACCGGTCGGCTGCTTGGACCGTTCTGAACGAACTCCCCCCACTCACCCAACTTACCCCCCAAAAAAACTTAATCACTTAACGACTTAACCACTTAAAGCCCGTCGGGCGGCTTAATGGTTGCATGAAGAGATGAAAGAGGAAATTCTAGGGACGCCTTTTGCGGGGGCGACGCTTGATTCCCGGCTTGTGAAGCCGGGGATGCTGTTCGTCGCGGTCAAGGGCGAGAAGGTCGACGGGCACGCCTTCATCGACCAGGCGCGCGCGAAGGGCGCGGTGGGGATCGTCGACGGGCGCGAGGAGCTTGCGCGCGTCGCGCGCGCCTACCGCCGCACGCTCAAGGCGACCGTGATCGGCGTGACGGGGTCCGCCGGCAAGACGACGACGAAGGAACTCGTCGCGGCGTTCCTCCGCGCGGGCGGCCTCAAGGTCCACGCCACCGCCGGCAACTTCAACAACGACCTCGGCCTGCCGCTCACGATCCTCAACTGCCCGCCCGATGCCGACATTCTCGTCGTGGAGATGGGGACGAACCATCCGGGCGAGATCCGCCACCTCGTCGGCATCGCCGAGCCGGACGTCGGGATCATCTCCTCGATCGGCACGGCGCACATCGAGTTCTTCGGCACGCAGGACGGCATCGCCGACGAGAAGGGGACGCTCCTCGCCCACCTCTCCGGCTCCCCCGCGCATCCCTCCTTCGCCGTCCTCGCCCGCGAGAACGCGCGCTACGACCGCCTCGCCGCCCTCTGCCGCGTGCCGCTCGTCACCGTCTCGCTCGCCGACCCCGCCGCCGCGCGCTTCGCGGACGCCCTCCGCCTCCGCC
>OLGE01000590.1_pt1 | contig 42207 bp, 40 predicted proteins | sample 1605151 | NCBI WGS metagenome assembly OLGE01 (sample SAMEA3888912, study PRJEB22519) | human gut metagenome | biome: human gut; feature: human-associated habitat; material: faeces | place: Denmark | collected 2010
AATTAGATGAAGAACAAATTAAAACAATATTAATCGATCAGGATTATTGTCTTGTAGTAGCAGGCGCAGGAAGTGGAAAAACGACTACCATGTCTGCAAAAGTTAAATATTTAATAGAAAAACAAAATGTAAATCCTAATAACATAATAATTATGTCATTTACAAAAAAAGCAACTGAAGAATTGGAAGATAGAATTAATAAACAATTTAAATTAGGTGCAAAAGTAACGACATTTCACAAATTAGGAATGGAGATAATTAAAAAAAGTTATAAAAAGTATATAAAAGTTATAACAGAAGAGCAAAAACAACAAATACTAAAAGATTTTATTGTGGAAAACTTATTTTATGATAAAAAGCTTTTAAAAAAAATAAATGACGCTTTTTGTAACTATTTGTTATTTGATAGAAAAGCAAAAAAATACAAAACATTTGATGATTATTATATATATTATATAAAGCTCTCTGGAAGATCAGAGTCATTTACCGGATAAAAACCACCGTTTTTCTCACATTCCCAGATATCATTGATCTTGTGATTGATATCCAAAAGAACGGCTGTAACGTCAGCTCCTTTCCGGAGCTGCTGGCGGTAGTATCCCTCCGGAGTGATCCCGTAAAGCTCCGCAAATATTTCGTCTATCGTCAATTTCAATCACCTCACTGCACACGCCGGGCAATGTCTGTGTGTCCCGCTCCGGGCACTCGCACGCCACACAGACAGCACCCGGCTGGTGCTGTCAGGCACCGAAATCGGCATAGCTGTCATAAAGCTGGTAATATTTCTTTTTCGCCCGAAAAAACTCACTCCCGACTTTTTCTTTCATCGGATACCAAACTTTCACGCACACAAATAACTTCCCTCCGGCGAAGAGAGAGAATATTTTACCCCATATACCGAAATTAGACACTTTCCGGTGTATACACTCGTATTCGATCAATGCCCGGATCTGGCGGTCAAGCATCTTGTCGAACTGCGCCACAAGGATAACATCATAGCCATATTTGCGGTGTTGTGTAAAGAATGAAAGCCAGTCACCACGCCCGGCTACGTTCCAATCCCGGCTATTAAAAAGAATCTGTGATTCGTCAATCACAAGAGTAATAGCCCCTTCATGAAACTTATGGCAAGCGAACCAATTCCGGGAGAAGTTGATCAGTCTTTCCGGAGTCAGGTCCATGTTATTTATGTACAAGTAATGCGGATTCTTTCCGCAGTCCTGCCAGCGAAATGTAAAATTTGCAATCACAGGTTTACCAGCACGAAGCCGCCAGTACAGCTTATCGGCTGTATGCAGGCTTTTCCCCGAGCCGGGCGTACCGGAATAAAGATAAATCAATTTATCACTCCTGTTCTTCCTGTCCATGTGTGAAATAACAGCATGGCATCTAAATGAAATAAATATTTTGCCGTAATCAGTGCCGCTAAAATGATCAGCAGGACAGCCCACCATGGGAGATCATTGATGTGCATTTTAACGTCCCCCCTTATTTTTAGAATTACTCTTATGCACTACAAAGAGCATAAAAGATAACAGCGCAATTACTATTACATAAACAATTAAAAATTTTTTCAATCCTAGTTTAAAAATAAGATATGTGCCTATTTGAAATAGGACAACTATCATGATAATAAATATACAAAACTGTTTACTATTCAATTATACTACCTCCTTTTATAGAAGTAGTATATCATGCCATATAATGAGAATCAATCACCGATCATTTTAACCCAGCGCATTATTATACTATAAATATAAAATACGCCCACAGCGGTTACCCATGTCAACAGGATCTTAATAAAGCTACCAACCGGAATAAACCAATTCAGATAACCTAAATAATCTAAGTTTCCTAAACCGTCTAAATACTTATCAAACGGAGAAGTCGGCAAGACGGATAAGATTATAGCACCGAACTTCTTGATGATTTCCAGAAACCACTCCAGCATAGTATCACCCCCTCAAATAGATCCGTCTGGTCGCAGTTGCTAAACCAATTATAAACAATAAGCATTCCATCCGGCGCAGGATCGCCGCAACTGAATTAAACTTGTTAAGATTTATATCAATAGTAAAGCTTTTGCTTTTCTTATAATAAAACTTATAATGAACAACTGGAGCGGTCGGAGTAGCATCCAACAGCTTTACAGCCTTGTAAATGTCAAACGGAATACAGAAAGGGAAAAGCTTACGGAAATCCAGCGTATAATCTTTTACATCATCGTCTATTTTCATATCTCCCGAGCCGCCCCCGGGATCTTGTGGATCGGCAGGCACAGCAGGATCTTGAATAGCCGGGAGCGGATACGCCAACGATCCGCTTACTGGCAAAGCGGTATCTTTGTCCAATTCCTGCGCCTTATCCTGCTCATTTACCCATTCCATGCCACTCACATACTCCTGCGGTATAGATATAACTGCTCCATCCTCAAATGTAATTGTAACGTTTCCGGCGGCATCTACATCATAACCAACTATAGTGCCATCGTGGTATGCCGACCAGTCCTTGGCATTCGATGGGCTGTAATCGTTCGCCAGATCTGAACCAATCGTGATAACATCCGAAGCATTAGCCACTTCCTCCCATGTGGTATCTCCTGTGGCTACACCACCTAAAAGGTCATACCAATCATCATAACCAAGCTTACCCGGTATATCTGCACCAATAGATACTTGTCCTTGTTTTCCGTTTGGATCGCAGATATCCCAAGCCCCTTCCGGGCGGGTATATGGCAAGTCAGAACCAATGCTTATATAGTCGTTGACATTTGATACACCGGGAACGTCGGTGGTTCCGGAGGGAATAGCAGGCAACACATTACCGCTTATCAACGGTAAAGAGGTACCGATGGCTGCATTAAATCTACACAACCCCTGAGCTCCCACCTGCGGCACTGTTTCCCAACTGTCAACGTATCCGGAGTCATAGCCTGCCTCACAGATCCAACGGTATGTCGCACCTATGTTTCCTACCATTGAGTCGGGGATTTCCCTAACAGCACCGCTTGCAAGGATTTCCATCAGTATTATGTGCACACCCCGGTCGTCTATTCTTGCAGCTAGAAAGCAGTCATTATCCGTTATTTTTGTTACATCGAATTTTGCAAACTCAATGCCCCATACGACTCCGTTGGCAAATTGCGCAGCGCCGTTGTAAACGCCGCTCAAATCTTTCCCAACCATCACACCGTTTCCCGATGATCCACCACCCAGGGCATTACGGATATCACTTACAAAGTCCTGAAACCATCGCCATGCTTCACTGGTGGTATCAATAACTCCTGCTGATGCAGATTCTAAGAAATCATCTATAACAGATCTGGCATGAGCAGCGTTATCGCGTTGTTGTTCTGCAGCAGAAACATTATTATTAAGAGCTTGTACAGTATGATTATAAAAATCATCCGCTACCCGTGATGCTGCTTTTTCGATTGTGTGTTTTCGTCCTTCGTCCTTCAAATCTTTCCAATCCTCAATCTGATCATGAATCGTAGGAGCTGCAAGACTAACAACTCCAACAGCGCCCATTATCAAAAGAATTCCAGTTGGACTTGCTACAACCGCCCCAACTCCAGCTAATACACCCGTTGCCTTCGCTTCCTGATACGGTTTAGCTGTGGCAAGAGTTATCAGCGTTATTGACAACAGGATTGCTATGAGCTGCTTCGTTCTTTTTCTTCTCACGTTCTTCCTCCTTCCATTTACATTCATTGCAGTATTTACTTCCTTCGAAATAACAGTTGTGGCATCCATGAAATCCGCTTCCGCAATAATCATCACAGGATGAAGTTCTGCTTCCGTATTTCTGTTCTTCGACCAGTAAAGGACAACTGCCACTACAACAGGAGTAGTAAACATAAAAGTCTTTCATGATATTTCAAGCCTTTCTATCTATGAAAAAAGAGGGATCGCCCCGAACCTGTAGGTAGACCCCTCTTGTTTCTTGGCGAAATTGATCTGCTCCGGCTTCTGGCTATCTGCCTGTTACCTTCTTGAAGATCTTGATACCGATACCGACAACTACGATCGCACCCATAACCGGAAGTGCTACCGGAAGTACTGCGGCAATTGCGTCCTTACACTCGCTTGCGGTTGTTGTCAACGCACTTGTTAATGCGGAAACAACGGTTGAAGCTGCGCCATCTGCTCCGTATACAACCATCATATGTATAACCCCCTTTCTTTCTGCAGCTTTACTTCTGCATTATTCTGTAAAGCTGATTTATTACAAAACCTACCATTGCCGGGATCGTGGCAAGTATAAACCCCCCACCGATTCCCATAAGGAAAGGCTTGCAAGCATTTAAATAACTAACTGATTCGATCATACACTAACCCCCAGAAAAAACAGCCTAAGACTACACCGATCAGAATACCAAGAAAGCACGATACACTTTGATGATAGAAGAATACGTTATAATCTGCGTAGTCGGCTAAATAGATCGCTGAGCCTGTTACTACTTTCATAAAATCCCCCTTTTATAGATAAGGCGTGAATGGAGCAGTATGCCCATTCACACGCCTGCCCATTATCAGGTTTTGACGCTGTCAACCATAATAGGAAATCACGATTACAGTTGACAGCGATTGAACCCTTTTGGATCTATCCAAACATTAGCGGCTTATTTACTGCTTTTTGGGTTGCCAGCAGGTGATGTACTTTGGGGTTTGCCGCTAATGAGTGAACCAGCTTCGCCAGCGTGGGTTATTCTGAACCCTTTATACTGACCATCACGGTAGATTCCCGTGAAGTCGTATGATTCGATTGGCTGACCGGATGCCAGCACCGCGTTATACACGTCCGGACTACAAGCAATATTGCCAGCCTGTCCATTCTGGACAAGTGCAAGGGTATAAAATGTTGTCTTTCCGTCACTTGTTGTACTTTCATTCTTTCCTACGCATAATGCGTTAAATCTTGTTTCGATATTCATAATAGCTACCTCCTAGCTTTTCTTTCAACCCCCGTCGCCGTGCGGGGGCGTTATTAAGTTGTATGTGATCCCATCCAGTTTGATTTACTGGGGGTTGTCACCATGATAATACTTTGCTTTTTTCAAAAGCTTCTTTCAGTGATTCTGCAATTTCTTTCTCATTCGTTCCGCAATATCCGGTACAATCCACATCCGCAATCACTCTCGAAAAAAAATCCCGAAACCTATCATACGCATAATCTGGTGCATATTTGTTAGGTAATTCTATTTCAACTTTCATGCAGACACCGCCTTTTGATTGCTGATGGATTTTTCAATATCGTCAATCTCCTCCAATGTAAAAAGCCCTGACCGGATCATCATATCCCGCATTCCAAGATACACACCAAAATTCAAAGCGTTTTCATAATCATTCTTTTTTTTTGTTCGATAGATCTTATATTTTTCAACAAAAACCCTTTTGCAATCTTCTTTATTCATATTTGCCCCCGTTTCCTCTATCCTCTACCGGATAGATAAGTACATCATTTTTCGTTGCAAATACATATTACAATTTGCAAAGAAGTAAATCTTTGAAAATTATCTTTGACATCCCTACTCATACGATATATAATAAGGAGAAGTGCGTTGATATAATATGAACGATGAATTATCATGGCGAATAGGAGGATGCAGCGTGGCAAATTATACCAGAGACGACATATTGGACATGATCGAAGAGGAAGATATCGAATTTATCCGTCTTCAGTTTACGGATATTGCCGGCAATCTTAAAAACATGGCGACGACCGTTGATCAGATTGATAAGATCTTAGACGGCAGATGTCAGTTTGACTGTGCGGCGGTTGATGGCTTTGATGGCGATATGGAGGAATTATTTTTAATTCCTGATTTAGATACATTTGTTATTTTTCCATGGCGTCCACAGCATGGCAAAGTAGCTCGTTTTATCTGTGATATCGTGAAACCGGATGGAACACCTTTTGACGGCGACAGCCGTTACATTTTAAAAAGAACAATTGCGCAGGCAAAGGAGATGGGGTTCGATTTTGACGTTGCCCTTAAGAATGAATTTTTCTTGTTTGACCTTGGCGAAAACGGAGAGCCGACCCATAATTCCAGCGAGAAGGGCGGCTATTTTGATGTTGGGCCTGCGGACTGCGGTGAGAATGCAAGACGTGACATGGTCTTATATCTTGCAGATATGGGGATTTCAACCGAGTCCTCCTATCATTCCGACGAGGCGGCACAGCATGTGCTTGACATGTCATACACCAATGCGCTTGCGATGGCAGACAACATTATGACATCCCGTCTGGTTATCCGAACCGTAGCAAAGCGTCACGGACTGCATGCGACATTTATGCCGAAGCCGAAGAAGGATTCCAAGGGCTCCGGAGCACATTATACATTTTCTTTATCAAAGAACGGTCAGAATATCTTTACGGATGTATCGGACTCAGCCGGTGTGAGCAAGGAAGGATATGCCTTTATGGCGGGCATGCTTGAGCATATTGCAGATATGTCTCTGGTAACCAATCCGCTGGTAAACTCCTACAAGCGTCTGGTTCCGGGATTTCTTGCACCGCTCAGGGTGAGCTGGTCCGTACATAATTCCAGCCCTCTGATCCGTCTGACATCGGTTGGTGGAGATGGCGGAAGGATCGTTCTTCGCAATCCGGACGGTGCGGCGAATCCATATCTGGTGATCGCGGCTTGTCTGGCGGCAGGAATGGATGGTGTCCGTAAGCAGCTTGAGCCGCCGGTATGCATGGACAAAATGTCAACGGAAGAGCTTGCTGAGCGTGAGAGACTTCCAAGGACGCTTTATGAAGCTGTGAAGCGTTTTGAAAATGATGAGTTCCTGCGGGAGGTGCTGGGAGCACATGTATCGAATTATCTGATTTCTACAAAGGATGCAGAATGGGAAGAATACTGCAGGCAGGTAACACACTGGGAGACGGAGCGTTATCTTGGAACAGTATAAGCAGTACCGCTGATAAGTAACCGATACACGGGAGGTTTTTATGGCAGATATCATCATTGCATTTCCAAAGCTGGACGATGCAAAAAATCTTAAAAAACTTCTGCTTCGAAACGGGTATGATGTCAGTCTGGTATGCGATAATGGTGCGCAGGTTGTCGGCGCGGTGAACGAACTGGATGGCGGTGTAGTGATCTGTGGCTATCGCTTCAGCGATATGCATTTCTCAGAGATACTTGATTATCTGCCGAAGGGATTTCAAATGCTTCTGATGGCATCGCCGGCAAAGCTGGAGGACAGCGATATCAGTGAGATTGTGTCGCTGCCAATGCCGCTAAAGGTACAGGATCTGCTTGACACCCTGAACATGATGATGGTGCAGTACCGGCGCTGGAAGAAAAAGCAGAAGAACAAGCCGAAGGTACGGTCAGAAGGTGAGAAAAGAATAATTCAGAAAGCAAAAGAGCTGTTGATGGAGAGAAACCAGATGACAGAGGAAGAAGCACATAGATACATACAAAAAATAAGCATGGACAGTGCGATAAATTTAGTTGAAACTGCTGAAATGATACTAGAACTAAATGGAAAGGAATGGGAAATTTAGATGAAAGCGTTTCTTATTTTAGAGGATGGAACAGTATTTGAGGGCAAGAGTGTTGGCTCGCAAAAGGAAGTGATCAGTGAGATCGTATTTAATACGTCAATGACCGGATATCTTGAGGTTCTGACTGATCCGAGTTATGCGGGACAGGCGGTAACGATGACATATCCGTTGATCGGTAATTACGGTGTTGCCTATGCAGACATGGAGTCGCGAAAGGGATGGCCGGACGGTTTTATCACCAGAGAAATTTCCCGTATGCCAAGCAATTTCCGATGTGAAGATACCTTACAGAAGTTCCTGGAGGATCAGGACATTCCGGGCATCTACGGTATTGATACCAGAGCCCTTACGAAGATCCTTCGTGAGAAAGGAACCATGAACGGAATGATCACAACCAATGAGAATTACAATCTGGATGAGATTCTTCCGAAGCTGAAGGAATATACCGTAACAGGTGTTGTGAAGAAGGTTTCACGAAGTGAGAAGGAGTCCTTCAAGCCGGGTGATCTTGGTTCTGAAAAGACCGAGACAAAGTTTAAGGTTGCAGTGATTGATGTCGGAACAAAGAATAACATCATCCGCTGCCTGTTAAACAGAGGCTGTGAGGTCGATGTGTATCCATGTGATTTCAATGCAGATGATGTGATCGCTGCAAAGCCGGATGGTATCATGATCACCAACGGACCGGGAGATCCGGCAGAGTGTGTGGAGATCATTGAGCAGATTAAGAAGCTGTCAGAATCAAGCATTCCGATCTTTGCAATCTGTCTGGGACATCAGCTTATGGCATTGGCACATGGCTTTAAGACATACAAGATGAAATACGGTCACCGTGGTGCGAACCATCCGGTTATGGATCTGCATACAAGAAGAGTATATATTTCTTCCCAGAACCACGGATATGTTGTGGATGGCGAATCACTTGATGAGACAAAGGCAAAGCCTTGGTTTGTCAATGTAAACGATAAGACTATTGAGGGGCTTGAATATATCGGAAAGCCGGTTAAAACCGTACAGTTCCACCCGGAGGCAAATGCAGGGCCAAAGGATTCAGAAGTGCTGTTTGAGGAATTTATCAAAATGATGGGAGGTAATCAGTAATGCCAAAATTAGAGGGAATTAAACGTGTATTGGTAATTGGTTCCGGTCCGATCGTTATCGGACAGGCGGCCGAGTTTGACTATGCGGGAACACAGGCATGCCGTTCTCTGAAGGAAGAGGGAATGGAGGTTATCCTTGTCAATTCCAATCCTGCAACGATCATGACTGATAAGGACATCGCCGATAAGGTTTATATTGAGCCGCTGACCGTTGAGGTGCTTCAGCATATTATTGAGGTAGAAAAGCCGGACAGTCTGCTTCCGAACATGGGTGGACAGGCTGGTCTGAATCTTGGTATGGAACTCGCAGAATCCGGTTTTCTGGACAGTCATAATGTAAAGCTTCTCGGAACAACAGCAGAGACGATCCGTAACGCAGAGGGACGTCAGGAGTTTAAGGATCTGATGGAGCGTATCGGTGAGCCATGTGCGCCTTCCGAACTTGTAGAGAATATTGAAGACGGTGTGACATTTGCGGATAAGATCGGTTATCCGGTTGTGCTCAGACCAGCATATACACTTGGTGGTTCCGGCGGTGGAATCGCGCATAACCAGGAGGAGCTTGAGGAAATCCTTTCCAACGGACTTCGTCTTTCCCGTGTCGGTCAGGTTCTGGTTGAGAGATGTATCGCCGGCTGGAAGGAGATTGAGTATGAGGTAATGCGTGACAGTAATGGCAACTGCATTACCGTATGTAACATGGAAAACCTTGATCCGGTTGGCGTACATACCGGAGACAGTATCGTTGTGGCTCCTTCACAGACACTGTCTGACAAGGAGTATCAGATGCTTCGTACCTCCGCACTCAAGATCATCAGCGAGCTTGGTGTGACAGGTGGATGTAACGTACAGTTTGCGCTTCATCCGACATCCTTTGAATATTGTGTCATAGAGGTAAACCCTCGTGTAAGCCGTTCTTCCGCACTGGCATCCAAGGCAACCGGTTATCCGATCGCCAAGGTGGCAGCGAAGATCGCGCTTGGCTATACTCTGGATGAGATCCCGAATGCCGTTACCGGAAAGACTTACGCAAGCTTTGAGCCGGCATTGGACTACTGTGTTGTAAAGATTCCGAGACTTCCGTTTGATAAGTTTATCAATGCGAAGCGTACACTGACCACACAGATGAAAGCAACCGGTGAGGTTATGAGTATCTGTACAAACTTCGAGGGTGGTCTGATGAAAGCGATCCGTTCTCTGGCACAGCATGTAGACTGTCTGGAGACCGGTGATTATGATGGCATGTCCGATGAGGATGTACTTGAGAAGCTGGATATCGTGGATGACCGCCGTATCTATCTGATTGCTGAGATTCTCCGTCGTGGTCTCGCATCCTACGACAAGATCCATGAGATTACAAAGATTGACAAGTGGTTCATTGATAAGCTTGCGATCCTTGTTGAGATGGAGAAGAAGCTCAAGGCATGTGGCGGCAATATCGACAAGGAACTCATGAAGGAAGCGAAAAGAATGGAGTTCCCGGACAACGTGATCGCACGCTGGACCGGAAAGACCGAGGAAGAGGTCAAGCAGCTCCGTTATGAGTATGGCATTACCGCAGCATTTAAGATGGTTGATACCTGCGCGGCCGAGTTTGCATCTGAGACACCGTATTATTATGGCTGCTTTGATGGAAGCAACGAGGTTGAGGAGACAAGAGACCACAAGAAGATCATGGTACTTGGTTCCGGCCCGATCCGTATCGGTCAGGGTATCGAGTTCGATTACTGTTCTGTTCACAGCGTATGGGCGCTGAAGCAGGAGGGCTATGAGACCATTATTGTAAATAACAACCCGGAGACTGTCAGCACCGACTTTGATATTGCAGATAAGCTGTATTTTGAGCCGCTGACACCGGAGGATGTAGAAAATATTGTTCGTCTGGAGAAGCCGGACGGAGCCGTTGTACAGTTTGGTGGACAGACTGCCATCAATCTGACAGAATCCCTGATCAAGATGGGTGTTAAGATCCTTGGAACAAGCGCAGAGAATGTAGATGCTGCAGAGGATCGCGAGCTGTTCGATGAGATCCTGGAGCAGTGCTGTATTCCGAGAGCAAAGGGTGATACGGTATTTACGACAGAGGAAGCGTTAAAGGTTGCCAATGAGCTTGGTTATCCGGTGCTGATCCGTCCGTCCTATGTGCTTGGAGGGCAGGGTATGCAGATCGCAGTACGCGATCAGGATATCGTAGAGTTTATGGCGGTTATCAACCGTTATCATCAGGAGCATCCGATCCTGATCGATAAGTACCTGATGGGTAAGGAAATTGAGGTCGATGCGGTATGCGATGGCGAGGACATTTTGATCCCGGGTATCATGGAGCATATCGAGAGAGCCGGTATCCATTCCGGAGACAGTATCTCCGTATATCCGGCACAGACGATCTCAGAGAAGATCAAGCGAGTTCTGGTTGATTACACCGGCAAGCTGGCACGTTCCCTGCATGTAATCGGACTGATCAATATTCAGTTTATCGTATATCAGGATGAGGTTTATGTGATCGAGGTAAATCCTCGTTCCAGCCGAACCGTACCATATATCAGCAAGGTTACCGGTATTCCGATCGTTGATCTGGCATCCCGCGTAATCCTTGGAGCAAAGATCCGTGATCTTGGCTTTGAGCCTGGTCTTGCACCGGATGCAGGCTATCTTGCAATCAAGATGCCGGTATTCTCTTTTGAGAAGCTTCGTGGAGCTGAGATTTCCCTCGGACCGGAAATGAAGTCTACCGGTGAGTGCCTTGGTATCGCCAAGACATTTGATGAGGCTCTGTATAAGGCATTCCTCGGAGCTGGAGTGAACCTTCCAAAGCATAAGAAGATGATCATTTCCGTTAAGGATTCGGATAAGTTGGAAGCTGTTGGAGTGGCAAAGCGTTTTAAGAAGCTTGGCTATGAGATCTTCGCAACGAGAAATACGGCACGTGTACTGAATGAGAACGGTGTGCTTGCCATTCCGGTAAACCGTATCAATGAGGAAGCACCGACACTGATGGATCTGCTTCTGGAGCATCAGATCGATCTCGTTATCGATACACCGACACACGGCGACAAGATGAAGGATGGTTTCCTGATCCGCCGTACTGCGATCGAGACAGGTGTAAATGTTCTTACTTCACTTGATACTGCCAATGCACTGCTGACCAGTCTTGAGAACTCAAATAAGACACATCTTTCTATCGTGGATGTGGCAACAATCTCCAAGAGTGGTTCCTACGCAAAGTAAGATATAAAGAAAAAGAGTAATATTATGATGCCGGCAGACAGATCAGCAATATGTACCTATATATGAATGGTTGTCTGGTTGTCGGATTGCAAAATTGCATCGCAATGGAGCAATCCGTGGCATCTGTTAGATGTGTGTATATAAAAACAGAATCCATACCGATCTACACCGGTATGGATTCTGTTTTTTTGGTATAGGAAAATGTCAGATGTATAAAAAACCAGCCCCATACGGATTTGTTCCGATATGAGGGCTGGTTTTTATGATTATATGATGAAAAAATGATTGTCTTAATCTGCCGTGATCACAGTTCCGGTCTTGCCGGCTACGCCGTCCAAAGCAGTGTTCAGGTCAGTGATAACAGACTTGTGGGCAGGAGAGGAGGATGCGAAGGAAACAGCAGCCTCGATCTTTGGAAGCATTGCTCCTGTAGTGAACTGTCCTTCATCGATATACCTGGTTGCCTCCTCAACAGAGAGATGATCTAACGGTGTTGCCTGTGGTGTGTCAAAGTTCAGCATAACCTTCTCGACACCGGTAAGCAGGAGAAGCATATCTGCCTGAACACCCTCGGCGAGACATGCACTGGTAAGATCCTTCTCGATAACAGCGCTGGCTCCCTTTAAGCGGGTTCCCTGCTGCAGAACAGGAATTCCGCCACCACCGCAGGCAATGACAATCTGATCTGCGTCGAGAAGTGCCTTGATCGCATCTAATTCATAGATTTCCATTGGACGTGGGGCGCCGATGATACGGCGGTAACCCTTGTCGCCGTCCTTGATGACATGGTTGTTTTTCTTTTCCTCAGCTTTGGCTTCCTCCTCCGTCATATAACGACCGATGACCTTGGATGGCTGGCTGAAGGCTGCGTCAAACGGATCAACACGAACCTGTGTGATCAGTGTGGTGACCGGCTTGTAGATACCGCGGTTTAACAGCTCGGTGCGGATCTCATTCTGAAGATCATAGCCAATGTAGCCCTGGCTCATTGCGCTGCAGATGGACATTGGTGCTACTGTATTGTCCGGCTCGAGAAGAGAATACTCGGTCATTGCTGCGTGGATCATGCCGACCTGTGGTCCGTTACTGTGCGTGATCACAACCTGATACTTTGCCTCAACGAGATCGGCAATTGCTGCAGCGGCTTTCTTTACGGCAGCCTTCTGCTCCGGAAAGGTGCTGCCAAGGGCGTTATGACCAAGAGCAACCACGATTTTTTTATTGTTCATAATGGGTACCTCCATATGTATTATGTAGTGATAGACAGATATATTTACGAACAAAAAACATCTGCATTGATAACTTTAAGTATATCATAAACGGAATGATAACACAAGAAAAGAGACGATTGCCATACGGTCAACCGCCCCTTCTCTGATTCATTTATAAATTGGGAATATTATAATATGAAAGCATAATTATTCTCTACGGTTCAAAGGTATGTATTATACCTCGAACAGCAGATCGCCGTAGGTTGGTACCGGCCAGTACGTCTTATCGACGATCATCTCCAGCTCATCGATCGGAGCACGGAGTATCTCCATATCAGCAAATACAACCTCGCGGAAGAACAGAGCCTGTTCCTTGCCCTCTTCCTTAGTATCTGCCTCATCAACTGCCTTTTCAAGGGTAGCCAGTGCCTTCTGTGCAGAAGCAAGGAGAGTAGATGTTTTCTTTAACAGCTCAGTCTGTACAGATACATCAGCATCCGGACATGCAGTCTGAACCTTTGTGATAGAATCTGCAAGGCTTGTTGTATATTTGATAACAGATGGAATGAACTGCTTGCCAGCCATATCAATCATTGTCTTAGCCTCAATGTTGATCGTCTTTGAGTAGTTCTCATAGTTAATCTCTACACGAGACTCAAGCTCTGCCTTTGTCATGACATTCTGTCTCTCAAAAAGATTTACGCTCTTGTCTGTTGCAAGATAAGGAATTGCCTCAACCATGGACTTGATGTTTGGAAGACCACGTCTCTCAGCTTCCTCAACCCACTCATTAGAATATCCGTCTCCGTTGAAGATGATACGCTGATGCTCGGTAACGGTTTTCTTGATCAGAGCGTCAACAGCAGAGTCGAAATCGTCTGCCTGCTCAAGCTCATCTGCAAAATCCTGAAGGACATCGGCAACCATAGTATTTAATGTAAAGTTTGGTCCGGAGATGGACATGGAAGAACCAAGCATACGGAACTCGAACTTATTACCGGTGAATGCGAATGGAGATGTACGGTTTCTGTCAGTAGCATCCTTTTTCAGTACCGGAAGAACATGAACACCGGTATCAAGCTTCTCACCCTGGATAGAGGAAGAAACATCACCTCGGATGATCTGCTCAATGATATCCTCAAGCTGCTCGCCAAGGAAGATAGAAATGATAGCAGGCGGTGCCTCGTTTGCTCCGAGTCTGTGGTCGTTTCCAGGGCTGGAAGCAGACAGACGAAGAAGCTCTGCGTTGTCATCAACAGCCTTGATCACAGCGGCAAGTGTCAGAAGGAACAGCTTGTTCTCATGTGGTTTCTTGCCCGGATCCAGAAGGTTGATTCCGGTATCGGTTACGATAGACCAGTTGTCATGCTTACCGGAACCGTTTACACCTGCAAATGGCTTCTCATGAAGCAGACACTCAAGATTATGTCTCTTAGCTACCTTTTTCATCAGCTCCATAACAAGCTGGTTATGATCGGTAGAGATATTAGCAGTTGTAAAGATTGGAGCCATCTCATGCTGAGCCGGAGCAACCTCGTTATGCTGTGTCTTGGAAAGGATTCCAAGCTTCCAGAGCTCAATGTTGAGATCCTTCATGAATGCAGCGATGCGCTCCTTAATGGTACCGAAGTAGTGATCATCAAGCTCCTGACCCTTTGGAGCCGGTGCACCGAAAAGAGTACGACCGGTGAAGATCAGATCCTTACGCTGTAAATATTTATCTCTGTCAACCAGGAAATATTCCTGCTCAGGTCCTACGGAGCAGGATACCTTCTTGACATCATCATATCCGAAAAGCTTTACGATGCGGACAGCCTGTTTGCTGAGCGCTTCCATGGAACGAAGGAGAGGAGTTTTCTTATCAAGTGCCTCACCTGTATATGAACAAAATGCGGTAGGGATGCAGAGTGTAACGCCGGCAGCATCCTCACGCAGGAATGCAGGTGATGTACAATCCCATGCTGTATATCCTCTTGCCTCAAAGGTCGCACGAAGACCACCTGAAGGGAAAGAAGAAGCGTCCGGTTCACCCTTGATCAGCTCCTTGCCGGAAAATTCAAGAACCGGTTTGCTGTCAGATGCAGGACTTAAGAATGAATCATGCTTCTCTGCTGTAATACCGGTCATTGGCTGAAACCAGTGTGTATAATGAGTAGCGCCGTGCTCTAAAGCCCACTCTTTCATGGCATGAGCTACGACGTTTGCGATATCCTGATTGAGATCCTCGCCATTCTCCAATGTTTTCTTCCATGATTTGTAGACGTCCTTAGGCAACTTTTCCTTCATTACCTCATCGTTGAACACGTCTTTACCAAAAACCTGCTCAATTACGTTTTGTTCCATAATTCCTACCATCCTTTCATCATCAACTGACTTTTTATTTTATGAGGCGGTCGGATAATGTGTCAAACCCTGTTGTCGATGACCGTCTCATGGATGCTGGATAAACTGTTTATGTCAGTCTGATTAGTAAAAAAGGGCGCACTCATTACAAGTAATGAGAACACCCTTGTTCCATTCGTTATCCAACTGCAGATTACTATATCACAAAATAAATCATTTGAAAAGCCCTTTTTTTGATTTTTTTTAATTCTTTGATCACAAATTCCTTGTTGACAAAACATTTTAATAGGTATACTCTAAAAAACGCTGTCTGTAAAAAGCAGTTATATCACAAGTACATAGCGAATATTCGCAGAGAGAAAGAGGTGTTTTTCGGTTGAAGTATCTGAAGCAGTTTTCAATCATTCTTTTCATTATTAGGAGAAATATTACATAGTATTGTTCCACTTCCGATGCCGGCAAGCATTTATGGTCTGGCAATACTGTTTACGGCATTATCGACAGGGATCATACCATTGGAAGAGGTTCGTGAGACCGGTCGTTTTCTGATCGAGGTAATGCCGCTTATGTTTATTCCGGCGGCAGTCGGACTGCTCGGAGCATATCATACATTAATGCCGGTGCTGGTGCCATATGCAGTGATCACGCTTGTGAGTACACTGCTTGTGATGCTGGTGGCAGGCAAGGTAACGCAGGCGATGACAGGAGAGGAGCAGACCAATGAGTGAGTTTATGCAGAATTCGGTATTCTGGGGTGTAGCGTTGAGCTTTGTGGCATATGGAATTGGAATGCTGCTGCAGAGAAAATTTCATCGGGCAATTTTTAATCCATTATTAATCTCTGTTATTTTGATTATGGTCTTTCTTGGTGTTTCAGGGACAGATTACAGAGAGTATCAGGAGGGGGCGGATGTGATCAGCTATTTTCTGACACCGGCAACGGTCTGCCTTGCGATTCCTCTTTATGAGCAGATTGAGCTTTTGAAAAAGAACTTCCGTGCGATCATGGTGGGGATACTTTCGGGGGTATTGACAAGTCTTTGCAGTGTGCTTGCCATGTCTGTTTTCTTTGGACTGAATCACAAGGAGTATGCGACGCTCCTGCCAAAATCGATCACAACAGCGATCGGGATGGGCGTTTCGGAGGAGCTTGGCGGTTATGTGACACTTACTGTGGCAATCATAATTATTACCGGTATTCTTGGAAGTGTTCTGGCGGAGACGGCGTGCAGGATCTTTAAGATCACGGAGCCGGTTGCAAGAGGTGTTGCGATCGGAACGGCATCGCATGCGATCGGTACCTCCAAGGCAATGGAAATGGGAGAGACGGAAGGGGCGATTTCCGGCTTGTCGATTGCGGTTGCAGGTCTTTTGACGGTTGTGGGAGCGTCCGTATTTTCCTGCTTTCTATAAAGAAAGGATGTACCGCCTCGCTATTGCTTTTTGAGGGCGAATCGTTTATCATAAGAAAGAGTGTGTGTAACCGATATACATCGAACGTCAGCAAAAGTGTAGAAATGAGGAGTGCTTATGGAGAAGAAGCAGAAAAAAAATATAGATATATCTGTACAGGAGCCGGAGGAAATCTTTCATCCGGATTATGTGGCATCACAACAAAAGAAAAAGAAACGTTTCCGGGGAATGCTTGGTCACTGGTTTGGTCTGTTTCTTGTTATTATCATATCAATCGTTATATTTTACTGCCTTTCTAATATGGTGCATATTCTGAAAGCAGTGCGGACGCTGGTGAAGCTTCTGATGCCGGTCATATATGGTCTGGTGATCGCATACCTGCTGAATCCGCTGATGGTATTTTACGGCAATGTATTTTACCGCCTGTTTGGAAGAAAGATTCCGGAGGACGAGGAGCGGCATGTGGAACGTTATCAGAAGTTTTCCAAGGTGATCAGCCTGATCCTGGCGATGATAACAGGTCTGCTGATCATTACCGTGCTGCTCTGGATGCTGATCCCGCAGGTGTTTAACAGTGTCATTGCACTTGCCAATACGCTGCCGGATCAGGCACAGGATTATTATCATAAGGTCAGCAAGTGGGTTATGGACAATCCTTATATGGCCAATCAGTTTCAGGATGCGCTGCTTCATCTGACTGACAGTCTGGATGAGTGGACACAGAAGGATCTGCTTCCGTGGCTGCAGACCGGGCTCCTGCCGAATGTCAATTCGCTTGCGTCTATGTTTGCAAGTGGTGTATTCAGTGTGCTGGGCGTATTATATAATCTGCTGATCGGCTGTATTGTTGCCGTGTATCTGCTTCTTGGCAAGGAGAAGTTTTTGGCACAGGCAAAGAAAATGATCTATGCGGTTTTTGGAAAGAAGCAGGCAGATGTGATCTTGCATTACAGCCGCATGACAAATGATACATTTAGCGGCTTCATTGTTGGTAAGATCGTGGACTCAGCGATTATCGGAGTGATCTGTTTTATTGTAATGTGGATCCTGAAGCTGCCGTATCCGCTGCTGATCAGCGTGATCGTTGGTGTGACGAATGTGATCCCTGTATTCGGTCCGTATATTGGAGCGGTGCCGAGTGCGTTACTGATCTTGTTGGTCAGCCCGATGCAGTGTTTATATTTTGTGGTTTTTATCATTATTCTGCAGCAGCTGGACGGAAACGTAATAGGACCTGCTATTCTTGGTGAATCGACCGGTCTGACCGCATTCTGGGTACTTTTTGCGATCCTGCTGTTCGGCGGAATGTGGGGCATTGTCGGCATGATCGTCGGAGTGCCGTTGTTTGCGATGATCTATCGTCTGCTGAAGGACTATCTGGAGCTTCGGCTGTATCATAAGAGACTTAGTACGGAGACAGAGATGTATAAGGATCTGAAGAGTATTCAGTCCGATGTCCAGGGAGATAAGCATTATATCCTGTATACAAAGAAGGAAAAGAGAAATGCAAATCTGCGTAGAGATGCAGAGGATAAAATAACGCTGATGCAGCTGTTAGACCAGAAGCTGATGGATGTTTCGGATGCGGAGGGAGAACAGCCGAAGCTGAAGAATGCAGCAGGGCAGGATAGTCAAAATGCATCGGAGAAGACAGTGGACGATTTGGCAGAAGGCGGCAGAGACGAGTACGGGAAGGTCGTGGAAGCCGGGGAAAACATGCCGGGGCGGACTGTGGAAGCTGCAGATGTATTAGTGACAGACAAGCAGGAACACAAATAAAGCAACGGTTAATGATAGAAAATGATGCCGGCCGGGTGTGCAGGACCGGAATCAAAAGGGGAGCTGTACACAGAAATGGGGAAAATATGATTAAAAGTATGACAGGCTTTGGAAGAAGCGAAGTGATCACCGAAGAATACAAGATGACAGTGGAGATGAAGGCGGTCAATCACAGATACTGCGATATCGGGATCAAGCTTCCTAAGAAGTTTAATGCATTTGAGAATGCAGTGCGTTCCACCGTGAAGGAATATGCTTCCAGAGGTAAGATTGATATTTATATTTCTTATGAGGATTATGCCGGAAAGCGGACAAAGGTGGATTACCACGATACCGTTGCAAGAGGCTATATGGATGCGATCGAGAAGGCGACTGCCACCTTTGGTATTGAAAAGGGAATCTCTGCGGCAGCGCTGATCCGTATGCCGGATGTGATCGCTCTGGATGAGATAGAAGACGATGAAGAGACGCTGTTTCCGGTGCTGGAGCAGACGTTAAGAGAGGCTGCCACGCGTTTTGCAGAATCCCGAGAGAAGGAAGGGGAGCATCTGTTCCGTGATCTGAATGAGAAGTTAGATGGTATTGAGCAGATGGTATGCGATGTGGAGAAGCGTTCTCCGGAGATGCTTGCTGAGTACAGACAGAAGATCACAGATAAGGTAGAGGAGCTGCTTGGTGATAAGAATATTGATGAGCGTGTGCTTGCGACAGAGCTTACGATCTATGCAGATAAGGTCTGTGTGGATGAAGAGACAGTCCGGCTTCACAGCCATATCAAGAATATGAGAGATACATTGCTGCTGGGAGAGAACATCGGACGCAAGCTCGACTTTATCGCACAGGAGATGAATCGAGAATCTAATACCATTCTTTCAAAAGCAAATGACAGGACACTTTCCAATATTGCCATTGATCTGAAGACGGAGATCGAGAAGGTTAGAGAGCAGATTCAGAACATTGAATAATGGCAGAGCCGGGAGGAAATAAAATGCTGGTAAATGTCGGTTATGGGAATGTGGTTAATATGAATAAGGTCATCAGCATTGTGCGTGCCGATGCGGCACCGATCAAGCGGATGATTCAAAATGCCAAGGATGCAGGGCTGGCGGTGGATGCCACCTGTGGCAGAAAAACAAAATGCATTCTGGTCATGGACAGTGGACATCTTGTTTTGTCGGCACTTCTGCCTGAAACGATTGAGAGCAGAGTGAAAACGCCGATGGATTATGAGAAGCATAATGAGGAAATGGAGGAATAAAAATGTCAGACAGAGGAGTTCTTACAGTGATTTCAGGATTTTCGGGAGCCGGGAAAGGAACCGTTGTTAAACAGCTCCTTCAAGAATACGATTATGGTCTGTCGATCTCAGCGACAACCCGATCACCGCGGGAGGGGGAGCAGGATGGTAGAGAATATTTCTTCAAAACAAAAGAAGAGTTTGAGAAAATGATCAGAGAGCATCAGCTCATTGAGTATGCGCAGTATGTCGGAAATTATTACGGAACACCAAAGGAATATGTGGTGCAGCAGTTGGAGCAGGGCAAAGACGTTATTCTTGAAATTGAAATGCAGGGAGCGCTTCGTGTCCGCGAGATCCTTCCGGAGGTAAATCTGATCTTTCTGACACCGCCAACGGTGGATGAACTGGAACGGCGGCTGGTCAGCAGAGGAACAGAGACGGCAGAGGTGATCCGTGAGCGCATGGCGAGAGCCAAAGAAGAGAGTGCTTATATGAAAGAATACGACTATGTTGTCATTAACGATGATCTTGATGAATGCGTGGAGAATGTCCATCAGCTGATCCGCTCTCTTCATTATAAGAGAGAACAGCAGGAGGGCTTCATTCAGAAAATAAAACAGGAGTTTGAAAAAAGATAGTTGATAAATTTATCTTTTTGCGATATTCTAATAGCTAGTGCAATATTTTCAAATTAATCAGATTACAATTGAAAGGGGTATATTTATGTTACATCCATCTTATACAGATTTAATGAAATTAGTAAACAGTGAGGTAGAGACCGGTGAGGCTCCGGTAGTCAACAGCCGTTATTCTATCGTTATGGCAACCTCCAAGAGAGCACGTCAGCTGATCGATGGAGTTCAGCCACTCGTAAAATCCAAATGTCCAAAACCGCTGTCTACAGCAATTGAGGAGTTAAGCAATTCCAAAATCCATATTCTCAGCGAGGAAGAGGCTGCTGAGCTTGAGGCAAAGAAAGCCAAAGAGGCACAGGAGAGAGCAGAGGAAGCAGAGTCATTCCTTTCTTTTTCTGAGGAAGACTAATCAAATTGTCAGGATAGGAGCTTGTTGATGATGGAACAAAACCAGGATCAGACAAATGAAGTGGAGCAGGAAGAAAACTGCCCGGTAGAAGAAAATACACAGGATAAGGATAATACGAAGAAACCATCAAGGGCACAGCGCATCCGAAGTGCCATTTTTGAGCTGCTTGTTTATGTGGCGATCATTGTGGTATGTGTGATGGTTGTGCCGCGCTATGTGATACAGCGTACGATCGTGGATGGTACCTCTATGGAGGCGACACTGCAGGATCAGGATAACCTTCTGGTTGATAAGCTGTCTTACCGCTTCTCCGATCCAAAACGGTTTGATGTGATCGTATTTTATCCATATGGCAGAGAGAATGAGGATTATTACATTAAGCGGGTAATCGGTCTGCCGGGAGAGACGATACAGATTGTGGGAGATACGATCTATATTGATGGAAAGGTTCTTAAGGAGAGTTATGGCAAGGATCCGATGACGGAATCCGGCATTGCCTCGGAGCCGTTAAAGCTCGGCAAGGATGAATATTTTGTGTTGGGAGATAATCGTGAGGTCAGCGAGGACAGCCGTTATGAGGAGGTTGGTCCGGTATCCCGCGACAAGATTGAGGGAAGGGCTGTACTTCGGATCTATCCGTTGAACAAGTTTGGCACACTTCGTTCCCAGGGGAATAAGGCTAAGGCTGCAGAGCGCAGTTCGGATGCTGATACAGATGATGCAAAGGTAGTTGCGATCGATGCCGGTCATCAGAGTCGCGGTAACAGCTCGACAGAGCCGGTGGGACCGGGTTCTTCAGTGCGTAAGGCAAAGGTTGCCGGAGGTGCGACAGGTGTGTCTTCTCATGTGCCGGAGTATAAGATTAACTTAAGTGTTGCCAAAAAGCTTCGTAAGGAGCTTGAATTGCGTGGATATAAGGTTGTTATGATCCGCACGAAGAATAATGTCAATATCAGTAATAAGCAGAGGGCGCAGATTGCCAATAAAAGCGGTGCTGATATCTATGTAAGGATCCATGCGGACAGTTCTGCGTCATCGTCAGTACGGGGAGCATCTGCGTTATATCCGTCGACAAAGAACCGGTATGTCGGAAAGCTCAGTGCGAAGTCTAAGAAGCTGTCTCAGTATATGCTGAACAGTTATTGTAAGAAGACAGGAATTCGTAGCAGAGGTCTCTCTCTTAGAGACGATCTGACAGGAACAAACTGGAGTAAGATTCCGGTGACTCTGATCGAGATGGGATTTTTGAGTAATCCGACAGAGGATCGCTATATGCAGAAAAAGTCTACCCAGAACAAAATGGCAAAGGGAATGGCAGACGGAATTGATAAATATTTTAACCGCTAAACCCTAGAAATAATGCGGGTTCGCGGAGATTTACAAAAAATATTTTAAAAAAAATCAAAAAAATGCTTGCATTTTGTCAGAAAGTAGTGTAATATATCAACTGCTGACGCGGTAAAGCGCAGCAGCGAAATGGTCTGTTGGTCAAGCGGCTAAGACGTCGCCCTCTCACGGCGAAAACAGGGGTTCGATTCCCCTACAGACTGCTAACTGTTATTTATAACAGCCCAACCCGAATGGAAATCTACTCGTAGTATATGAGTAGATTTTTGTTTTTTTACATTATAGGAAACTTGTCGTTTTCTATAATGTAAAAACGCACCGCGAGGATGCGATCACCGCACAGAGGAAGATTGCATAAGCAATTGTGCGGTGACGCGCAAAGTGGGCAAGCCCGCTTTAAGACGGACTGCTTACGAAGGGAGAGGAGAAGGTGGTATTTTCATTGTCGAAGGAGCAGTTCTCAAGAGATCAGTTGAAGTGGATCGCTATGGTAACGATGGTTTTGGATCATGTGGGCTGCATTTTTGTGCCGGTGAAAACGATGCCGGTATGTTATTATCTGCTTCGTGGGATTGGAAGGGTTTCTTTCCCTCTGATCTGTTTTCTTCTGGTACAGGGCTTTTTCTATACGCACAGCCGCAGAAAGTATCTTTTCCGGCTATGGTGCTTTGCACTGGTATCGGAGATTCCGTATGATCTTGCGTTTTTCGGACGTGTCTGGAATCCGTGGAATCAGAATGTCTTTGTGACGCTTGCAATCGGACTAATGATGCTTTTGGGACTTTTCCGGACGAAGGAGTATGTTGGAAAAGGGTGGCGTATTCCGATTTCTTGTGGGATCGTTGGGGCTGCCATGGTGGCTGCCGTGCTTTGCCGAAGTGATTATTCGTTTTGGGGAGTGTTAATGATTCTTGCGTTTTATGTGGGACAGTATGACTGGCGATTGCTGATATACAGCATTTTGCTTTTGTGTGTCGGTCAGGGCTGGCTGGAGGCGTTCGGTGCAGTGGCGTTATTTTTTGTGCGTTATTATGCGGCGGATAGGGATGCGGGCAGGACGAGGCTGCCTCGAAGCTTTTTCTATTGGTTTTATCCGGTACATCTACTGATCTTATATGGGATTTTCGTGCTTTTGTGAGATGGCGGCAGTCTTCAAAATTACCAATGGAAAAATAATAAAAAATAGTTGACAGAATAGAAGTGTAATGATAAGATAATCAAGTGTGCCGCTCAACGAGGTTTTGTGAAATGTCGGAAATGCTTCCGGATACCAAAGTTGGCGAGTAATGATAAGGAGGTGCAAAGATGTACGCAATTATTGCAACAGGTGGAAAGCAGTACAAAGTAGCCGAGGGTGATATCATTAACGTAGAGAAGCTTGCAGCAGAAGCTGGCGAGGCAGTTACATTTGATAGCGTTTTGGCTGTAAACGACGGAGCTATGAAGGCAGGTGCTGATGTAGCAAATGCAAGTGTTTCTGCAACAGTTGTTAAGGAAGGCAGAGCAAAGAAAGTTATCGTTTACAGATATAAGAGAAAAACCGGATATCATAAGAAAAACGGTCACAGACAGGCTTACACACAGGTTAAGATCGATAAGATCAACGCTTAATCCGGTCTGATGGCAGGGATTCTGTGAAGTTCACAGAAGGGTGACAGTATGATAGATGTTGAGATTTTTCAGACTTCCTCCGGGGAGTATACAGGATTTCGGATGAATGGTCATGCGGAGTATGCAGAATATGGTCAGGACATTGTCTGCGCTGCCGTGTCAGCGCTGGTGATCAACACGATCAATTCGATCGAGCAGTATACCGAAGATTCATTTGAAAGTTCTGTAGATCCTGAGACCGGAACCGTTCTTTTCAAAATAAAGGACATGCCGGTCGGATCATCGTCAGAGCTGTTACTGAAATCACTTGTTCTGGGGCTTAATGGCATTCAGGATGAGTATGGTAAGAAACACATTAAACTTCGAATTAAAAAACAGGAGGGATAGAACCATGTTAAAGATGAACCTTCAGTTATTTGCTCATAAAAAGGGAATGGGTTCTACAAAGAACGGTAGAGATTCCGAGTCTAAGAGATTAGGAGCAAAGAGAGCCGATGGACAGTTCGTACTTGCTGGTAACATTTTATACAGACAGCGTGGTACAAAGATTCATCCGGGTGTAAATGTTGGACGCGGTGGAGATGACACTCTGTTTGCACTTGTTGATGGTGTTGTTCGTTTCGAGAGAAAAGGTAGAGACAAAAAGCAGGCTTCCGTATATCCGGTAGAAGCTAAATAAGACTTTTTGACCGGGGATCCGGTTACCGATAAGGGGTTGCCACTGGCAGCCCCTATTTCTTTATTGTATGTGTAGGAAGCTTCCATTGGGTTTTCGACTAAGCGGAAGCAGTTTGAACAAAAGGAGGATATGATGTTTGCTGATAGTGCGAAGATAACGATACGATCCGGAAAAGGCGGAGACGGTCATGTGAGTTTCCGAAGAGAACTGTATGTAGCTGCAGGTGGTCCGGATGGCGGAGACGGCGGCCGTGGTGGTGATCTGATATTTGAAGTGGATCCCCGCGTAAATACACTGAATGACTTTCGTCATATCCGTAAATATTTTGCGGGCGATGGTGAGCCGGGCGGCAAGCGCCGTTGTCATGGAGCCGATGGCGAGGATATGGTTGTTCATGTGCCGGAGGGAACTGTGGTACGCGAGGCAGAGACAGGAAAGGTCATTATTGACATGTCCCATGAACACAAGAGAGAAGTTGTGTTAAAGGGCGGTCGTGGCGGTAAGGGCAACATGAATTATGCAACGCCGACGATGCAGGTGCCGAAGTATGCACAGCCGGGTAAGCCGGGTAGAGAGCTTGAGGTTATTCTGGAGTTAAAGACGATCGCAGATGTGGGATTGATCGGTTTTCCAAATGTTGGAAAGTCGACTTTCTTATCCAGAGTCAGCAATGCAAAGCCAAAGATTGCCAATTATCATTTCACAACACTGAGCCCGATTCTTGGTGTTGTCGATCTGGACGGGGCAGACGGCTTTGTGATCGCCGATATTCCGGGATTGATCGAGGGCGCATCAGAGGGCATTGGACTTGGTCATGAGTTTTTGCGCCATATCGAGCGTACCAAGCTTTTTATTCATATGGTGGATGCAGCTTCTACAGAGGGACGCGATCCGCTCAATGATATTCTTGTCATCAATAAAGAGTTGGAAAACTACAGTCCGGAGCTTATCAAGAGACCGCAGGTCATCGCAGCGAATAAGACTGATGTCTTTTATGGCACGGAGGAGGATACGGTGATCACACTTCTTAAGGAAGAGTTTGAACCGAAGGGAATCCCGGTATTTCCAATCTCTGCCGTAAGCGGCAAGGGCGTTAAGGAACTTTTATATTATGTCCGCAAGGAACTGGATCAGCTTGATCAGGAGCCGGTTGTCTTTGAACAGGAATACGATCTGGAGCAGGAAACCTTCAAGGACGAGCCGTATACGGTTGAGTACGATGAGAAGGAAGGCATGTATGTGGTCGAGGGACCAAGGATCGAGCGTATGCTTGGTTACACGAACCTTGATTCCGAGAAGGGCTTTGAATTTTTCCAGAAGTTCCTGCGCACAAGCGGTATTGTGGACGAACTGGAGAAGCTTGGCATCGAAGAAGGCGATACCGTTCGTATGTATGGTCTTCAGTTTGATTATTTGAGGTGACAGGGTGAAAGAAATCCTTATAGAAACAGGGAGCTGTCTAGTGGCTGCGATGCTGCTGATGATCTGGCACGAAGTAATCCGATTGATTGTATATGCGTGCTGTCAGCGGTCTGTACACTGTTTTCGGACAACTCCGTGGAAGGTGTGGCGGTATATTGATCCGATCGGTCTGATTCTTTCCCTTACCAGCTGTGTGCCAATTTCCAAGCCGTATTTCTACCGGGTCAGGGATCCGATAACAAACAGACGTCTGGGGGTGGCGGGACTTGTCAGTCTGCTCATGGTATTTGCGGGCAGCATACTTGTTCTACGGTTCGGTTACGGAGGCGTGAAGGGACTGGATCATCTGGTAATACATCATTGGTGGCAGAGTATTGCCCCAATTTTCGTACAGTACCTTGCGATGCTCAGCTTTGGGATGTTTGTGGCAAATCTGTTTCCGGTGTCAACGTTTGACATGGGACTTCTGATTGCCGGGACATCACCGACGGGATATCTTGGGATGCTGAAGGTGGATGGAACTGTCAAGCTGATCTTTGTGCTGGTGCTTTTGTTTGATCTGATCCACTATGGTGCATCGAGGCTGATTCTTTTATTATTGTGATTTTGGAAAGGTATGATTGCTGGTATGAGTTTATCTGTTAAGCTGGAAGCATTTGATGGTCCGTTGGATCTTCTGCTTCATCTGATCGAGAAAAATAAGATTGATATCTTTGATATACCGATTGTTGAGATCACGGAGCAGTACATGGATTATGTGTCGCGGATGGAGACAAAGGATATGGATGTGATGAGTGATTTTCTGGTAATGGCAGCGACACTGCTTAAGATTAAGTCCAAAATGCTTCTTCCGGCACCTCCGACCGAGGAGGGCGAGGAGGAAGATCCGAGAGCAGAGCTGGTTGAACGTTTGCTTCAGTATAAGATGTACAAATATGCATCCTATGAGCTGAAGGATCGTCAGCTGGATGCCTCGAGAATGATTTTTAAGGATCCGTCCATCCCGAAGGAGATTGCCGAGTATCAGGAGGAGGTCGATGTGGGAGAACTTCTTTCTGATGTGACGCTTTCCAGACTGCAGAGCATTTTCCGGGATATCATGAAGAAACAGGTCGACAAGATCGATCCGATCCGAAGCAAGTTTGGTAACATCGAGAAGGAGAAGATAAGTCTGACCGACCGGATGCTGCATATCGAGGAATATGCGATGCTTCACGGAAGCTTTACATTCCGCGGAATGCTGGAGGAGCAGCACAGCAAGCTGATGCTGATCGTGACATTTCTGGGAATCCTGGAGCTGATGAAGGTTGGTAAGCTTAAGATCGAACAGGAAAACACCTTTGATGATATTCAGATTACATATGTACCGGGTGTGAAGGACGTAGAGGTTGTGCCGTCCAGTGGCGTATAAGATCCGGAAGGATATTGCGTGAAATAAATATATTCACCCGGCAGATGTTTCGCAGAGAGTTCGTTTTTTGTGCTGAGAAAGGAATGTAAGAAGTAGTATGGATAAGGAAATGAAAATATCAGATCTGGAAGCGGTGATCGAGGCGATTCTTTTTACCATGGGAGAAGCAGTGGAACTGGAACGGATCGCTGCAGCCACAGAGCAGGATGAGGATACCTGCCGTCATGTGATCCGCAACATGATGGACCGGTATGCCGGCGATGACAGAGGAATACAGATCATAGAGCTTGATGGTGCATTTCAGATGTGTACGAAGGCATCCATGTATGAATATCTGGTTCGGATCGCTCATGTGCCGAAGAAGCATGTGCTGACCGATGTTCTTCTTGAGACATTGTCGATCATTGCCTACAAGCAGCCGATCACAAAGCTGGAGGTGGAACACATACGTGGTGTCAAGAGTGATCATGTGATCAACAAGCTTGTCGAGTACAAGCTGATCTGTGAGGTTGGGCGTCTTGATGCACCGGGTCGCCCGATCCTTTTCGCTACGACGGAGGAGTTTTTACGTAACTTCGGCATTGAATCGCTGGAGGATCTGCCGGTGGTAAATCCGGAAAAGGTAGAGGACTTCAAGATTGAGGCAGAGGAAGAGATACAGCTTGAGCTTGATATTTAAGCGGGAAACGTTGGAGCATAACAGAAAATTAGCAGAAATTTAACCGAAGCGGTTTACAAACGCATTACAATGTGTTATTCTTAATAAGTTGTGATTACCGTTGCTCAGATTTCGGATACTCCAACCGGATCTTAGTGACAGGCATATATTAAATTTTAGGAGGAAGAACAATGATTAGCAAAGAGCAGAAAGCAGAAATCGTAAAAGAGTATGGACGTACACCAGAGGATACAGGATCTCCAGAGGTACAGGTAGCAATTCTTACATTCCGTATCCGTGAGCTCACTGAGCATCTGAAGGAGAACAAAAAGGATCACCACTCAAGACGTGGTATGCTGAAGATGATTGGTCAGAGACGTAACCTTCTTGAGTACCTCAAGAAGAAAGATCTTGATGCATATCGTGCACTGATTGAGAAGCTTGGTCTTAGAAAATAATCATGATACAATAAGGGATGAGGCACCTGCAAGGGTGCCTTGTTTTGCAAAGCCCGCCGGGCATAGGAAAGGAGATTATCGATGGCATACAAAACATATTCCATGGAGCTTGCCGGAAGAACTCTGTCAATTGATATCGGACGAGTTGCAAAGCAGGCAAATGGTGCAGCTTTGATGCATTATGGAGACACAACGGTTCTGTGTACCGCAACCGCATCAGAGAAGCCACGTGAGGGAATCGACTTTTTCCCTCTGTCAGTTGAATTTGAAGAGAAGATGTATTCAGTAGGAAAGATTCCGGGAGGTTTCAATAAGCGTGAGGGTAAGGCGTCTGAGAATGCAGTGCTTACCGCCCGTGTTATTGACCGTCCGATGCGTCCTTTATTCCCGAAGGATTATAGAAATGATTGTTCTCTGAACAATCTGGTGCTTTCTGTAGATCCGGAGTGTCGTCCGGAGCTCGTTGCAATGATCGGCTCTGCCGTAGCAACCAGTATTTCAGATATTCCATTTTACGGTCCATGTGCAACAACCCAGATGGGTATGGTAGACGGTGAGTTTATCGTAAACCCAAGCCAGGAGGTATGGGACAACGGTGATCTTCGTCTGACTGTTGCATCTACTGCTGAGAAGGTTATCATGATCGAGGCAGGAGCCAATGAGATTCCTGAGGACAAGATGATCGAAGCAATCTACAAGTGTCATGACGTCAACCAGACGATCATTGCGCTGATCAATCAGATGGTAGAGGAGATCGGTAAGCCAAAGCATGAGTATACAAGTTGTGCGATCCCGGAGGAGATGTTTGAGGAGATCAAGAAGATCGTCCCTCCTGCTGAGATGGAGGAGGCCGTATTCTCTGATGATAAGCAGACAAGAGAAGAGAATGTCCGTCAGGTAACAGAGAAGCTTGCTGAGGCATTTGCGGACAAGGAAGACTGGCTGGAGATTCTGGATGAGGCAGTATATCAGTACCAGAAGAAGACAGTCCGTAAGATGATCTTAAAGGATCATAAGCGTCCGGATGGTCGTGAGATCACACAGATCAGACCGCTTGCAGCAGAGGTTGATCTGATTCCAAGAGTACATGGTTCTGCAATGTTCACCCGTGGACAGACACAGATCTGTAATATTACAACACTTGCTCCTCTTTCTGAGAAGCAGAGAATCGACGGTCTGGATGCCAACAAGACAGAGAAGAGATATATGCATCATTACAATTTCCCTTCATACTCTGTTGGTGAGACAAAGCCAAGTCGTGGACCGGGACGTCGCGAGATCGGTCATGGTGCGCTGGCTGAGAAGGCACTTCTTCCGGTACTTCCGAGCGAGGAAGAGTTTCCATATGCAATCCGTTCCGTATCCGAGACCTTCGAGTCCAACGGTTCTACATCCATGGCATCTACCTGTGCATCCTGCATGTCTCTTATGGCTGCCGGTGTGCCGATCAAGAAGATGGTTGCAGGTATTTCCTGCGGTCTCGTAACCGGAGATACCGATGATGATTTTGTACTTCTGACCGATATCCAGGGTCTTGAGGACTTCTTTGGTGATATGGACTTTAAGGTAACCGGTACAGAGGATGGTATCACAGCAATCCAGATGGATATCAAGATCCACGGACTGACCCGACCAATCGTTGAGGGTGCGATCGCAAGATGCCGTGAGGCAAGAATGTTCATTATGGATACCTGTATGAAGCCTGCAATCAGCGAGCCTCGTGAGAAGGTTGGCGAATTTGCTCCGAAGATCATTCAGATCATGATCGACCCAACCAAGATCGGTGATGTTGTCGGACAGCGCGGTAAGACGATCAATGCACTGATCGAGAGAACAGGCGTTAAGATCGATATCAACGATGAAGGTCAGGTTTCTATCTGTGGTGAGGATGAGGCAATGATGAATGAGGCAAAGCGCCTGATCGAGATCATTACAACAGACTTCCATCAGGGACAGATCCTCGAGGGCGAGGTTGTCAGCATCAAGGAATTTGGTGCATTCGTTGAGTTTGCTCCCGGCAAGGAGGGAATGGTACACATTTCCAAGATCGCCAAAGAGAGAATCAACCATGTTGAGGATGTTCTGACACTCGGCGACCATGTTAAGGTAGTATGCCTTGGCAAGGACAAGATGGGCAGAATGAGCTTCAGCATTAAGGATGTTAAATAAATATATAGAATAATTTCAAATAGAATGTGAAGACTTCAATTATGGGGGCTTCACATTTTATTTTTGAATAAATAACCCTGAAAATACAGAAAATGATAATGAAATATCATTTTCTGTATTTTTTATATAGAGACGCAAGGGAGGAAGCAATGGAAGAAAATATCAAGGAATATGGCAATATGATGCTGCAGGATGAAAAGGGACATAAGATACAGATGATATCCATTATCGGAGAGATTGAAGGGCATGAGAGTTCTTCGAATACAACAAAGACAACGAAATATGAACACATGCTCCCGATGTTAGCTTCGCTGGACTGTACGAAGCAGGTGGATGGTGTTTTGTTTGTGATCAATACCATCGGTGGAGATGTATCCTGTGGACTTGCCCTGTCAGAAATGATTGCGTCCCTGTCGAAACCATCTGTGGCACTTGTTATGGGAGACAGTCATTCTATTGGCGTGCCGCTTTCTGTCGCTGCAGATTATACGGTGATCGCACCATCTGCAACGGTCATTATCCATCCGGTACGCATGAGCGGTCAGGTTCTTGGGGCACCACAGACGTATGAATATTTTCAACTGATTCAAGATCGGATTACGGGCTTTATTGCAGACCATTCCGGTATGGATCAGAACAGGCTCGAGAGTATGATGGTAAAGCCGGGAATCCTTACAAGGGATCTGGGGACGATCCTTGTGGGAAAGCAGGCGGTAGAGTGCGGACTATTCCAACAGGTGGGCGGGATGCATGATGCACTCAAGAAGCTGGAGGAGTTGATTGAAGAAGTGGGAACAGTGTAAAAATGATGTGATTCTTTCTATGGATTATTCTGAAACTGAGCTGGAAGCTGTCGAACAGGAGTTGTTCGCGCAGGCGTAAGATGGATGGAGTTGTAACATTTTAAGAATAGAACCGCCGGATGTTCTGCATTTCTGCAGAGCATCCGGCGGTAATTTGATATAATTGTATTTTGTAGGTTTCGATGATTTAGAAAATATGTTTCGTGTGAGATGGTAATAAGTCGGAATTATTCGTCGTCATTGTTACCTTTGTTGCGGGAATATAAAATAGTGCCATCACTTCGGATAACTTTATCAGCTCACCATTCGGAATAATTCGTGCAATTGGAGCCATCGTAAATGATCTGAGGGATGCCATAGAATGCTGAATAGCCGCAGTTTTCGTCATCCCCGATGCCAATCATAATAATATTGTCCGGAATTTTAATAGAGGTTAGGTTGGAACAATCCTTGAATGCGCCATAATCAATAGAAGTCACATTATCAGGAATGTTGATGGAAGTGAGATCGGAGCAATAAGAGTATGTACTCTGTTCGATAGAAGAGAGACCGGCTTTTTTGCTGCATGAGCGGCAGATGGGGCTGCTGTCCCGCAGACGAGCAGCGATGTGGCGCACAGCCACGCGATAAGTTTCTTCTTCATTGTAATTCTCCTTTTCGTTTTCTTGTGGCTTCCTTTATTACTTACGTTATTAAGCCATGTTTATCTTATCATCGTATGGCTTTTTTAGGTTGTGAAATGTCAAAAAAGGATGCAATATGTTATAATTTACAGGAAAGTCATCTTGCTTTCATCGCACAGCCCTGTCGATTGACGACGATTCTGGAATTCCCGATGCTAATCGTGGCGTTTGCAATTCCATTGAAAAAACGGTATAATAATAAGCTGGTGTACTGGCAGATCCTTCTCTGATGGGATAAGAATCCGCCGGTACCGGAGGAAAATAGCTTGGCAATGTACAAAGGAGGAGAAAAATGTCTTTATGGAAGGCGATTTTACTGGGACTTGTTCAGGGATTGACGGAATTTCTGCCGGTGAGCAGCTCCGGTCATCTTGTTTTGATCAAGCAGCTTCTTCATGTGGATCTGGAAAGTGGAGGCTTGTTTTTTGATGTGATGCTTCATTTTGGAACATTACTGGCGATCTTCGTCGCATTCTGGGGCGATATCAGCCATTTGATCCGGGAAGGATTTCATATACTGGGAGACAGTTTTTCAAATGTGGGACGATTTTTTGAAAATTTAACCGGAAAGAAACGTCCGTATCATAAGATAGTCAGAAGCTCGTACCGTAAATATGTGATGCTGCTGATCGTTTCAACAATCCCGACCGGTCTGATCGGTGTGATCTTTAAGGATTATGTTGAGCAGGCCAATCAGATTGCACTGATCCCGGCATGCTGTCTGATGGTGACGGCTGTATTTCTGGTGATTGCTGACATGGTGGAGCCGGGCAGCAAGCGGCCGAAGAATATTTCCTATGGGGAGGCGGCAATGATCGGCATTTCCCAGGGCGTGGCAACACTGCCGGGAGTATCCCGCTCCGGAACGACGATCACGGCATGTCTGCTCTGTGGCTTTGACAAGAAGTTCGCAGTAAAATATTCGTTTATTATGTCGATACCGGCTGTACTTGGTGCTGTAGTTCTGGAGGTCAAGGATCTGGCGACGCTGACGTTAACACAGACGGATATTATCTACTGCATTATTGCGATGGTCGTGGCGGCAGTCTCCGGTTATCTGGCGATCCGCTTCATGATGGGACTGATCCGTGGAAGACGTTTTAAATATTTTGCGATCTACTGTGCCGTAGTCAGTGTGGCATCCGTGATCGCACTGTTGAGAGGATAAGGATAATCTGTTTTTTGGGATATTCGGATCGCATTATTGGGAGGACAATCTGCCGGGACATCAATCCCGGTATTATGTAAGAAATGAGGAATGAGGAAACATATGGCGGCAGCAAAGAAATCAACCGTAAGAAATTCAGGGGCTTCGTCCCGGTCTGCTTCCGGACGGGGGAGCACGGGAACGCGTAAAAGCGCAGGTTCCGGAAAACGTACATCGACCGGGAAAAAGACCTCCGGAAATAAGCGGCCTGCAGCAAGGAAATCATCGGGCAAATATAAAAGAACAGCCGAGGAGATCAACACATACAAGGATCAGCTTGCGTTTGAGACGGGAATTACCATTCTGGTTATCTCCATTATCAGCGTATTTTTCTATCTGAGCTTTTTCGGCTTATGCGGAAAGATCGGAATCATTTTGACAGGTCTGCATTTTGGTTTTTTCGGATGGATCTCGTGGCTGATGCCGGCGCTTGTGGTGATCGGCTATGTGTTTACCGTGGTCAATCCGGGAGACCGCCGGGTACCGCGTAAGCTCATCAGTGCCGGAGCATTTTTGATACTGCTCGGTGCTTTGACGGAGCTGATCCTCCGACCGGAGATTCTAACAGAATACTTTACCAGCAATCATGTATTGCATCATGATTATTTTCAGTGCCTTTATATGTCATTGGAGGATGTGGCAAAGTACGGAAAAGGCAGTGGTGGTATTATAGGAAGAGGAATCGCGGACGGTCTTTCTGCCTTGATCGGCAAGGGTGGCGCCGGAGCGGTACTGTTTGGACTGATCCTTTTGAGTGTATATATTTTCCATGGGCTTGAAATGATGGCATCCCTTCGCAAGCGCAATGCCTACAAGGAACAGATGGAAGAGGAGTACGGCAGATTTGTGCAGGAGGAGACGGATTACAGAGAACCGTCTTACCGTGTGATCCCAAAACGCAGACAGGAGCCGGCAGCTACTGCGAGAAACGAGGCTTCTCTGCAGGCAGTAGATCTGAAAGCGGCGGGAGAGCGGCTGGATGAGATGGAGGCAAAGGAGAAGGAAGAACGTCTTGCTGCGAAAAAGCAAAAGGAAGCGCTCAAAAAGCTGGAAAAACAAAAGAAAAAAGAGCAGGACGCTGCCGCAAAGGCATGGGAGGCAGCAAAGCCGGAGAACCGTAAGGACGAGGCTGACCTTAGTGTTCCTGTGGGAATGCAGGAGATTGCCGGTGAGCCGGTTGAGGAGCATCAGCATTCCGGAAATGCTTCCGAAAGGGATAAGCAGACGGACGAAAGCATGACGCGTGAGTGGCTGTCTGCAAACGAACCGACAGCGGCAGAGATGCCTGCGAAGGAACAGATTAAGTCCGAACAAAAGCCGATGGATATTCCAATCTACCGGGAGGAAATGAACCATAAATTCCGTGGTAATTCTGAGACGGAGACAGTTTCCGGTGAACCGACAGCGGAAACGGGAAGAGGCGCCTCAACCGGAAAAGAAACAGCATCCTTGTCCGGGAAAGCAGACCATACGGAAAGTGTGACCGGAACAGCAGGGAATGCCGGAATAACCGGCACAGCAGGCACCGCTGTTGCCAACGCTGCCGCAAATGCAGCGACAAACCACAGTGATTTAGAACCGGCTGCCGGGATGCAGGAGGAAGCTGCAGCTTCCCATGTGCCGGGAACGGTTCCGAGAAAGAAGTCTGCACCGAAGAAGCAGACAGCACATGGACGGATTGGCGGGGACGATTATGTTTCCGGTTCGGATACATTTAATGCATTAAATGACAGCAAGGTGGATAATCGAAAGATTCCATATCAGTTTCCGCCGATCGATCTGCTGAGTCTGCCACCGAAAGCGCAAAACGGCGTCAGTGATAATGACCTGCGTGAGACAGCGATGCGGCTCAAGGACACGCTGCAGAGCTTTAATGTTGATGTAGAGATGGGGGCTGTGACCTGCGGACCTACGGTGACGCGTTTTGAGGTGCTGCCGGCACAGGGCGTTCGTGTCAACAAGATCACGAATCTTGCCGATGATCTCAAGCTGAGCCTTGCAGCACCGAGCATCCGTATTGAGGCACCGATCCCGGGAAAGTCTGCGGTTGGCATCGAGGTGCCAAACGATACACCGAGCGCAGTACATTTCAGGGAGCTTCTGGAGGGAGAAGCCTTTGAAAAGGCAAAGAGTCCGGTGGCGTTTGCGGTTGGTAAGGATATCGGCGGCAAGGTTATTGTGACGGATATTGCAAAGATGCCGCATCTGTTGATCGCCGGTGCGACAGGTTCCGGTAAATCCGTCTGCATCAATACGTTGATCATGAGTATTTTGTATAAGGCGGATCCGAATGAGGTTAAACTGATCATGATCGATCCGAAGGTCGTTGAATTAAGTTGTTACAACGGGATTCCACATCTGTTCTGTCCGGTCGTGACCGATCCGAAGGAAGCGGCGGCGTCCTTAAACTGGGCGGTGCGCGAGATGATGGATCGTTACAATAAGTTTAAAGAGCTTGGTGTGCGTAATATCGCCGGCTACAACGAGAAGATCAAGAGTGTGGAAGATGCGGAGGCGGCAGGCTATACGCATATGCCTCTGCTTGTGATCATCGTGGATGAGTTTGCCGATCTGATGATGGTTGCCTCCAAAGAGGTAGAGGATGCGGTATGCCGTCTGGCACAGCTTGCAAGAGCGGCAGGAATCCATCTGATCCTTGCAACGCAGCGTCCGTCGGTTAATGTCATTACCGGTGTCATCAAGGCGAATATTCCGTCCCGAATTGCATTTTCGGTATCCTCTGCCATTGATTCCAGAACCATTCTGGACAAGGGTGGTGCAGAGAAGCTGTTGGGAAAGGGTGATATGTTATTCTTCCCGTCCGGCTATTCCGAGCCGGTTCGTCTGCAGGGCGCCTTTGTGTCAGATAAGGAAGTATCCGATGTTGTTTCATTCCTTTGTGACCACAATGAGACGCCGGTTTACAATGACAAGGTGACCGAAATTGTGGACATGCCGGCAGGAACAGACAGCTCCTCCGAGGAAAAAAAATCGGATGTTGACGAATATTTCGAGGAGGCGGGACGCTTCGTGATCGATTCCGGCAGAGCGGCCGCAGGTCAGCTGCAGCGCAAGTTCTCCATTGGCTTTAACCGCGCCGGAAGGATCATTGACCAGTTAAATAAGGCAGGGGTTGTCGGACCGGCGGTTGGAACAAAACCACGTCAGGTGATGATGACTATGGAGCAGTTTGATGCCTATCTGGGAGGCAGTGAAGCGGAGAGTGGATCGGAGGATCCATATGCGCTGGCACATGATTTTGTGGATGAGCAGGAAAGCGAAGTGATAGAATGAATGTAGAGAATAGTGGATGCAAAGGCTTGCTGGTTACGAATGCTTTCTTAAGAACCGGAAAGTTTGTAGAACATTATGAATGGCTCAGAGAAGCGGCAGTACGGTGTGGCATGTCACTTCATATGACAGAGAATGATGAGCATCTCTGCTGTATTGGAGAGCCGATGGAGTGGCTGAACGAATATGACTTTGTAATCTATTGGGATAAGGATATTTCCTATGGGAAACAGCTGTCCGATTTTGCGGACAGACAGGGCATTCCGGTCTTTAATAAAATTGATGCGATTGCGGCGTGTGACGACAAATGTGAAACATATCTGAGGCTTGCCGCATGGAACCAGAGTCATACGGAGGAAAAAGTGAAGCTTCTGCCAACCATCGTGGCACCGATGACCTATGCTAATATCGGATATACAAAGTCCGATTTTTTGGACACAGTAGAAAAACGTCTTGGATATCCGATGGTGGTCAAGGAGTGCTTTGGTTCCTTTGGCATGCAGGTATATCTGGCACATGACAGAAAAGAGCTGGAGGAGCTTACAATAAAACTTGGCGGCGTACCGTTTCTTTATCAGAAATTCCACGAGGCAAGCAGCGGCCACGATGTGAGACTGCAAGTTGTCGGAGATCAGGTGGTTGCGGCGATGGAGCGATATTCGGAGAACGGAGATTTCCGTGCCAATATTACAAACGGTGGCAGCATGAAGGGATATGAGCCGTCGGATGCGGAATGTCAGCTGGCGGTGCAGACGGCACAGATTCTGGGGCTTGATTTCTGCGGTGTGGATCTTTTGTTTGAAGAGACCGGTGGTGTGGCAGATATTGTGTGTGAGGTCAATTCCAATGCGCATTTCAAAAATATCCACACCTGCACCGGCGTCAATGTGGCGGAAAAGATTATGGAATATATCCGAAACAAACTGAAATAATAGGCTGTTGTGAGAGGAATTCATACAAATGAAAAGGGCATATTTGATCTATCAAAAAGACGAAGCTGAGAAAAACAAAGGCTTTATTGAATTGTTTCGACAGGCAGGAAAGAGAGAAAAAATTGATTTTTCGTATGTGCCTGTTACCGAGTATCAAAAGGCATCCGAAGAGAAGCTTCCGGACCTGGTTCTGAACCGGACGAGAGATCCTGAGGTTAGCCGCTGGTATGAAGAAAGAGGGGTTCCGGTTCATCATGACAGCCGTCTGGTTGCACTTGCTAATCATAAATATCAAATGATACGGTATTTTGAGGAGAAGCTTCCGGAAACGGTGCGGCAGCATAAATGGTGTCCCACCACCAAGTTTGTACCGGATGCATCGAAGCTTTGCAGCGACGAAGCAGTGGAGCGATCTTTGACGGAGGGCTATGAGGTGATCAAGTCGGTTTCCGGGCATGGAGGCAGTGAAGTGTTTCTTATGGAGAACTGCAGGCAATGGAAGCAGGTTCTTGCCGGCAGGGAGGTTATCCTGCAGGAAAAGATCGAATGCCACAGCAGCGATATGCGTGTGTATGTTCTATTTGGAGAGATTTACTGTGCGATGCTCCGGGAGGGAAAGGATGATTTCCGGTCGAATTTCTCGCTGGGAGGAAGTGTCCGAAAAATGGGACTTACTGATTTGCAGAGAAAATATATTGACTGTTTTATAAAATGTCTGCCGGAGTATGAAAAAGGCATGTACAGTATTGATTTTCTGCCAACGGATGACGGAGGTCTTCTGTTTGATGAGGTGGAGGAGATGGTTGGCTGCCGGATGCTGTATCAGCACACCGAATACGATATTGTCGCCGATTATATAAAGAAACTGGATTTGTAGGTGGTATGCGGATACAGATGGAAAAGTATCTGTGTGGAATGGATAACTATTGTAATTTACATGTCATGTATGGTAAGATGATTAACATATGTTATATGACTTACGAATGGAGGATTTTTATGAAGACAGATATTGAGATTGCACAGGAAACCGTGATGGAACCGATTCAGAACGTCGCAGCACAGCTCGATATTTCGGCAGATGACCTTGAATTTTACGGGAAGTACAAGGCAAAGCTTACGGATGAGCTGTGGGATTGTGTGAAGGATAAGCCGGATGGAAAGCTGATCCTGGTGACGGCGATCAATCCGACTCCTGCAGGAGAGGGAAAGACAACCACAACTGTAGGTCTTGGTCAGGCATTTGCAAAGCTTGGCAAAAAGGCAGTTATCGCGCTTCGTGAGCCTTCGCTCGGACCTTGCTTTGGTATCAAGGGCGGTGCTGCAGGCGGCGGTTATGCCCAGGTTGTACCGATGGAGGATTTAAATCTCCATTTTACAGGTGATTTTCATGCGATCACCTCTGCCAACAATCTGTTAGCGGCTATGCTTGACAACCATATCAAGCAGGGAAATGCGCTCCGCATTGATACAAATCAGATCGTATGGAAGAGATGTATGGATATGAATGATCGTGTTCTGCGAAACATCGTTGTCGGTCTTGGAAGACCGGTGGATGGTGTTGTCCGCGAGGATCATTTCATTATTTCTGTTGCTTCCGAGATCATGGCAATCCTTTGTCTGGCAGATAATATGAAGGATCTGAAGGAAAGACTGGGACGCATCATTGTTGCTTACAATTATGATGGAGAGCCTGTTTTTGCAAAGGATCTGCAGGCAGTCGGTTCTATGGCTGCTCTGTTAAAGGATGCGATCAAGCCGAATATCATTCAGACTGTTGAGCATACACCGGCATTGGTACACGGAGGTCCTTTTGCAAATATTGCGCACGGCTGTAACAGTGTCCGCGCAACGAAGACCGGCTTAAAGATTGCGGATTACTGCATTACGGAGGCAGGCTTTGGCGCTGATCTCGGTGCAGAGAAGTTTATGGATATCAAGTGCCGTATGGCAGGCTTAAAGCCGGATGCGGTTGTACTGGTAGCAACAGTACGTGCACTGAAATATAACGGCGGTGTTGCAAAGGAGGACTTAAGTGCCGAGAATCTGGAGGCTCTTAAGAAGGGAATCGTCAATCTGGAGAAGCATATTGAGAATGTTGCCAAATTCGGCGTGCCATGTGTTGTTACATTGAACCGTTTCGTGACAGATACGGATGCAGAGCTTGACTTTGTCAAGAAGTTCTGTGAGGAGCGCGGCTGTGATTTTGCGCTCTCCGAGGTATGGGAGCACGGCGGTGAGGGAGGAATCGCTCTGGCCGAGAAGGTATTAAATACACTTGAGAATAAGGAAAGCAAGTTTGCACCTCTTTACGATATAAAGCTGCCGATCAAAGACAAGATCGAGACGATCGCAAAGGAAATCTACGGAGCAGGAAGTGTCAGCTATGCACCGGCTGCTGCACAGGCGATTGCACGTCTGGAGAAGCTTGGCTATGGTGAGCTTCCGGTATGTATGGCAAAGAATCAGTATTCTTTATCGGATGATCCGAAGCTTCTCGGATGTCCAAAGGATTTCCCGATCAACATCCGTGAGGTTTATGTATCTGCGGGTGCAGGCTTTGTGGTTGCCCTGACAGGGGATGTCATGACGATGCCGGGACTTCCAAAGCAGCCGGCAGCCTATGGAATTGATGTGGATGATGATGGCAGGATTACCGGTCTGTTTTAGGGCTTTATAGATAGAGAGGACGGCAGTTATGAAGTGTCCCAATTGCGGAAGGGAAATGGCGGAAGGCACTCTGTATTGTGAATACTGCGGAGAAGATATCCATATTGTACCTGATTTTGAACCGGAGCTGGAACTTGATATCCAACAGACCATATCGGAAATGGCGGAGGAAACAGAGCCGGATAAGGCAGATGGAGAAGCAGTTAACAAGAAGCCGGAGGCTGCAGGGAGAAGGAAAAAATGGTTCTGGTATTTTATCGGGGCTTTGGGAATCCTGATTCTGGCGGCAGCGGCGGCAATGGGAATCTGGGTCTATCAGTACCATTCAGAGGCGGCACAGGTAAAAAAGGCAGTCAGGTATACAGCGGAAGGAAAGTATGAACAGGCAATCGGCTGCTACGACAGGGCGCTGGAACTGAAGGGCGAGGACATAGAACTGCAGTTTGCTCTGGCAGAGGTCTATTTTCTGGAAAATAACAAGGCGGAATATGAATATTATTTACGGAGTATCGTCAAAAATGAGGCTGTCACTACGGAGCAGCTTGACAGAGCATATGGTAAGCTGATAGCAATTTACAGGGCGAGGGAGGATTATCAGACGATTAATGACTTGCTGCTGGGAAGTAAGAATGAGCAGATTCTTTCCATTTATCAGAATTATATCGCTGAAGATCCCCAGTTCAGTGTCAATGAGGGATATTATACCTCCATACAGATTCTGAAGCTTTCCGGTGGGGATAACGGAAAAATTTACTATACCACAGACGGCAGCGAGCCGGATGAAACAAGCGAAGTATATGTGTCACCTGTTATTCTGGAGAACGGGGACTATACCATACGGGCGGTTTTTATTAACAGTAACGGAGTTTCCAGTGCTGTTGTGACGAAGGAGTATCATATCGACAATGAGGTTATTCCGCCGCCGGAGGTAAGCTTAATCAGCGGGGAGTATTCCAGTCCCATTTCCATAGAAATTCTGGAGGACGGCGGAGAGGTTTACTATACCACAGATGGCAGCACCCCCACGGAAAATTCCGTATTATATACAGGTCCGATTCCCATGCCTCTTGGAAAAAGCACCTTCTGCTTTGCAAGAATCCGGGATGGAGTGACCGGGGAGCAGGCGGTCAGAACCTTTGAACTGACGCTGAATACGGATTTGACACCGGAACTGGCAGTCCGCAGAGTAAAGGATTATTTTTTACAGACCGGGAAACTAATAGATGAAGCAGGGCATTTCAGCGAGGAAACAGCGGAAGCGTACCGGTATGAATATCAGTACGTTATCAATATAAAAGAGGTGGGTGATTACTATATCATAGCGGAAAATCTGCTTGGTACGGACGGCAGCCTTACAAAGACAGGAACGACAATGGCAGTGGATATTTATTCGGGAGAATGTTTCCTGGTACAGAGGGACAGCTATAACCGGATGGTATTGGTGGAAACCGAAAAGAAAAAGGAGGAGGATTCCCGGGAAGGGGAATAGAAAGGTGAATTATGTATAAGATTGTAAGAAAAGAAGAGCTGACAACAAACATCTACCTGATGGATGTGGAAGCAAAAAGGGTTGCAGCAGCCTGTGAGCCGGGACAGTTTGTAATTGTGCGTATGGGGGAGGATGGAGAGCGTATTCCCCTGACTATCTGTGACTATGACAGGGAAAAGGGAACCGTTACCATTGTGTTCCAGTGTGTCGGCGCAGCAACTACCATGATGGCAGAGCTTGAGGAGGGGGATGCCTTCCATGACTTTGTAGGGCCTCTGGGATGCCCTTCCGAGCTGGTAAAGGAGCCGGTTGAGGAGCTTCAGAAAAAGAAGATTCTTTTTGTGGCAGGCGGTGTGGGTGCAGCACCGGTTTACCCTCAGGTAAAATGGCTGCATGAGCATAGTGTAGATGCTGATGTGATTGTGGGAAGCAAGACAAAGAGCCTGTTGATTCTGGAAAAGGAAATGGAAGCGGTAGCCGGAAATCTGTATATCACCA
>OLGE01000594.1_pt1 | contig 41955 bp, 38 predicted proteins | sample 1605151 | NCBI WGS metagenome assembly OLGE01 (sample SAMEA3888912, study PRJEB22519) | human gut metagenome | biome: human gut; feature: human-associated habitat; material: faeces | place: Denmark | collected 2010
CCTCCAGCTTCTTCACGGTCTTCTGCAGGTCGATGATATAGATGCCGTTGCGCTCCGTGTAGATATAGGGAGCCATCTTGGGGTTCCAGCGACGGGTCTGGTGACCGAAGTGGACGCCTGCTTCCAGCAGGGACTTCATGGATACGACGTTTGCCATTTTGTGTTTCTCCTTTAATGTTTAGTTTTGTACCTCCAGCTCCGTCATCTCACCTGCTAACCCTCCGTAAAGAGCACCGGCCGGCGATCAAAAGCTGTGTGGATTCCGACCGATATATGATACCACACTCGTATCACGATTGCAAGGTATTTTTCCTCATTTTTTCTACTATTTTTCCCTGCGGCGGGGCATATTTCAGAATTTTCGCCGCTTTTTCTGGTTGGGCGGGCCGTCCCGCCGCTGGAAGGGCTTGTCGATCAGCACGATATCGTCCCCGAACTTCTGCACACAGTCCCACGGGATGTAGTAATCCTCTCCCCTGCCGAACAATCCGAAAAACCGGCAGGGACCAAATACGATGATGGCCTTCACCGTTCCCTCCGGAAGGCATATCTCCAGATCCCCCACGTAGCCAAGGCGACAGCCGTCGCAAAGATTGATGACCTCCTTACGCCGCAGCTGGCAAAATCTCACAAGCATATTTCCCACCTCAAGGGCACTATATGCACTGGCCGGGCTGTCCTATTCCGTCGATTCCACACTCTTTTCGCGTCGGAGAATAACAGCCATCTCCCCCGGAAATACTGGAAGCAAACGAACAGACGGAGGCGCGCTCATGCGGGGAAAGGTGGAGATCTGCGGCATCAACACGGCAGATCTGAAGGTGCTGAAAAATGACGAAATGATGGCGTTGCTACGGCGCTGCCGCGAGGGAGACAAAAGTGCACGGGAGCAGTTGATCTGCGGAAATCTGCGGCTGGTGCTATCGGTGATCCAGCGATTTCTGGGGCGGGGAGAAAATGTGGACGATCTGTTTCAGGTGGGCTGCATCGGACTTATCAAGGCAATCGATAACTTCGATATCCGCCAGCCAGTGCGTTTTTCCACCTACGGCGTCCCGATGATCGTAGGGGAAATACGCCGGTATCTGCGGGACAACAGCGCCATTCGCGTCAGCCGCAGCATGCGTGATACTGCCTACCGGGTGCTGCAGGCCCGCGAGCAGCTGATGTCGCAAAACCAGCGGGAGCCGACCGTGGAGCAGATCGCCGCCAATCTGGGGATCCCCCGCGAGGAAGTAGTGATGGCGATGGACGCCATCGTCGATCCCGTCAGCCTGTATGAGCCGGTGTATTCCGACGCTGGTGACAACGTCTGTGTCATGGATCAGGTGCGGGACAGCAATAACAGCGACGAGCACTGGCTGGAGCAGATCAGCCTCAAGGACGCCATCGCACGGCTGGACAAGCGGCAGCGGAATATTCTGGCACTGCGGTTTTGTCAGGGAAAAACGCAAATGGAGGTCTCCTCGGAGATTGGTATTTCACAGGCGCAGGTAAGCCGCTTGGAAAAGAGCGCTATCGCCTGTATCAAGCGGGAAATGTAACGATGAAAACCGTAAGCAGCGCAAAACTGCTTACGGTTTTTATGATTCTTTTTTAACCCACAGCATCGCAGCGGACGGTGACGCGGGATTTACCGCCGTAGGTGCAGGTAAACAAGGTCAACGGATAGTCACCGGAGGTCATATCCTCCACCTGATCCGGGCCAAGCACCTGAATCTCAGCCACCGCATAGCGGGTCACAGTACCGTCCAGATCGGTAAACAGGACGTCATCTCCGGACTTTAGCTCCGTCAGACGACCGAAGTGCCGTGCGTAGTTGTGGGCACAGATCACCAAGTCATTACCGTTCACCGAGCCGTAGTAACGGCATGGCGAGAGCTTCAGATTTGCCTCGCTCCAATCCGCCATGACGGGCAGTTCAAGCTCCAGCGTGGGCAGACTGAGAAAGCCCACGTACTCATAGCCATCAATCAGAACGGCGGTCATCTGCGGGGAGAAGGGATCGGCGGGAACATCCTTTCGTTCCCGGATTTCATCCACCAGCAACGGCAGTACCTCGTCGGACAGCTCACCGGCCGTGTTGCTCTCCCGCCAGTTCCAAGAGAATAGCGCAGCAGCAGCCAGAACCATGGCAGCGCCCACGCAGATCAGAAGCGTCCCCAGCTTACCGCGCATGCTTCGACTTCCTCTTCAGCGCCGTGCCAGTCACAATCAGTGCCAGTCCCAGTATCAGCAGCACCGGCATAGGCCAATTTACCTGCCCAGTTTGGGGCAGCTTATCACCGGGCTGATCCGGCGTTTCCGGCGTTCCGGGGGTAGGCGGTTCCTTCTTGATCTCGAATTTCTCCGAAACGTTGATCTCGTACAGATAATGATCCTTGTCCCACAGAGGGACGGACACCAGGAACGGTGCGACCTTCTCGTAGCCGGAAATGCTCTTCGTCTGAACGATCAGGTACAGTCCCAGCTCCAGATTATCAAAGGTCACAACGCCGCTTTTGAACGACGCGGGCTTAATGGCACTGGAAGCCTTGACCATTCCGGCCAGTTCTTTCGCCAGCTCCGGCGTCAGGTTCTTTTCGGACAAGTCCTTGCCCTGATAGGCGGGCAGCGGCGCAAAGCTGAAGTTGCCGTCGGTATCCTTTAGCGTGCCAACACGATAGGCGCGCAGCGCGCCGTCCGGCAGCGCATCGCCCTGAAATTTCCATTGGATAGTGATTGTTCCCTTTTTCGTGAGATCCGGCGCTTCATGGCCAAGAGCCGTCACGCACAGGCTCAGCAGCAACAGAATGCTCAGAAAAAGGGCTGTGATGCGTTTCATCCTACATCACCCTTTCTTTTTTGTTCGATGGGGTATCAGTACCATGACCAGCAGAACCAGCAGCATGGGCACCGCTACCAACGGCGCGATCAGCAGCGGTTCGATCTGCATGGCGTCCGCCGTCACACGAATGGTGGACGCGCTGGCCTGATTCTCTACCCGATGTCCCCGCACCAGCAGGCGATGGCTGTTGATGCCATAGGGCGTGCAGGTGACAAGTGTGCAGTACTCCTTGCCCTCCTCAATGGCAAGGTCGTCCAGTTCGTCGGGCAGCACAGTGCGGATCTGATCCACCTCGTAGGTCAGTGTCTCGTCCAGCACCCGCAGCAGGAATACGTCGCCCTCGGTCAGCTGATCCAGATCGGAGAACAGCTTGGCGCTGGGCAAACCGCGGTGGCCGGACAGGACACAGTGCGTACTCTCGCCGCCGGCAGGAAGCGAGGAGCCCTGCACATGGCCGATGGCGATCTGCAAAACCGCCTCGTCCGTGCCATGATAGATGGGAAGGTTACACTTTATTTTGGGAATCTCGATGTAGCCCATGACGCCGTTGTCCGCAATATTCAGCAGGGCTTCATAGATCTTCTTCTGCTCCTCGGTCATGACAAAGCGGCTTGTGCTGTTGTCCAGTGTTTCATTGTAAGCGCGTGCATCCGCCCAAATCTGGTCATACGTGGTATCGTCCAGATCGGCCACCTGCTCGGCATAGCTGGCGATGGCGCGGGACTGGTGGAACGAGTTCCAGTAATCGCTGACGGTAGGATACAACAGCAGCAGCGCTCCGGCAAGAAGCGCGGCGGAGAGGATCTGTCGCTTGATGACATCGGCGGCGCCGGAGACGGCGAGGACCCCAAGTTCTGGGAAGCGGTCGAGGTGGCAGTCGATGCCAACAAGGTGTCCACCTCCCTCCTTCAGCGCCGGCTGGAGCTGGGGTACGGGCGTGCCGCCAAGATTATTGACCGTATGCAGGAAATGGGCTTTGTCAGTCCCGCCGACGGGAACAAGCCCCGCAAGGTACTGCTCGCACCGCAGGACCTTGCCGAGATCAAGATGAATAAGCGGAAGTAAGGAGTATCCGGTATGTATCCGTACAAAATTATCTGGGATCTGGATCTGTACAGCATCCTTATCACGGTAGGGCTCATCGCGTGCATGATCCTGATCCGCGTCCTGTCCGACAAGCGCGGGCTGTCTGCCAAGTGGCAGAATTTTATCCTTGTCACCATGGTTTTTGCTGTTGTGATCGGGTACGGCTCTGCCGTCGTCTTTCAGGCGCTGTATAATATGGAGCGGGACGGCGGGTTCCACATCACGAAATCCACTGGGCAAACCTTCTACGGCGGGCTGATCGGGGGGGCGGCTGCCTTCCTGCTGATTTACTTCGGCGTCGGGTACCCCCTGTTCCGGGACAATGAGCATCTGCGCAATTTCCCGGATCTCATGTCCATTGCCGCCTGCGGGGTTACCGTTGCGCACGGCTTCGGGCGGCTGGGCTGCCTGATGGCGGGCTGTTGCTACGGGCGTGCGACCGATGCCTGGTACGGCATTGAGATGGTCGGCATCGGGAAGCGCATTCCGGTTCAGCTTTTTGAGGCGATCTTCCTGTTTCTGCTCTGCGGCTGGCTGGTCATCCGCTACTGTGAAGGCAGGCGGTGCGGTATGCCGCTGTACATGATGCTGTACGGGACGTGGCGGTTCTTTGCCGAGTACCTGCGGGATGACTACCGGGGCAACTCGCTGGTCTCCTTCCTGACGCCCTCTCAGCTCATTTCACTGGTACTGGCGGTCGCCGGGCTGATCCTTCTGATCGTAGAGGCGACTGCCGAGCGTGCCGCACGCCTGCGGGCGGAACGGGGCGAAGCCTTCCGGGCGGAACTGCTTGCCGCCCGGGCAACGGCGATGCCGGACGCCGGCGCGGAAGAGCAGGCGGAAACACCGGAAGCAGTCCCGGAGACAGCTGCGGAGCCGGTTATGGAGTCGCCGGTGGACAGCGCGGCGCCTGCTGAGCCGGCGCCTGCCGCACCGACCGGGCAAGCCCCCGTTGCACCTGCCGAGCCGGAAAGTCAGCCGTCCCCGCCTGCATTCGGCGTGATTGACGTGTCGGGTATTGCACCGGCGCATTCCATCGGGGAGGAGTCGTTCGTTCGCGCAGACAGCTTCCGGACGGAAAAGGACTTCATCAAGCCCGAATCCTTCCGCCGTGTCCCTGGACATGTCCCCGGACGTGTCCCCGGACAGGAGCCGAAGGCATGACGCATCCGTTCCGGGGGAGGGGGGCGCACCCCTTTCCCGTTTGGATCTGCTACCTGGTGATTGCCGCCGGGATGGGAATACTGCTGTGGTTTGAGATCGGAAAGCCAACGCTGAGCGCGGATCCTGTCCTCCAGCCCATCATAACCATGACGCTGACGCGTGCAGTCGGGGCGGCGGTGTTCCTGTGTATCCTGCTCTGGCGCGGCTACCGGGTACTCAACCCCCTGCGCAAGCCGTTTTTTCGTTCCCTTGCGTTCTCCCTGCCCGCGTGGCTGGTCGTGATAAACAACGCCCCCATCCTTTCGCTGGCATGGGGGGATGCCGTCCTGACGTATACCGCGCCGGCTTATTTCCTTTGGTTCGGTGCCGAGTGCCTTGCCATCGGACTGTTTGAGGAGTTTGCCTTCCGGGGCGTGATCCTGCTCTCGCTGGCGGAGACACGCCGCGCCACGCGCTTTGATCTGTTCCGGTGCATCCTGCTGACCTCGGCGGTTTTTGGCGCGGTGCACCTTGCCAATCTGCTGGCTGGGGCTGGGGTCGGCGCCGTGATCCGGCAGATCGGATACTCTTTCCTGATCGGCGCCATGTGCGCGGTGGTGCTGTACAGGACAGCCAATCTGTGGCTGTGCGTGCTGCTGCACGCCGTATACGACTTTGCGGGCGATCTTGTCCCCTCGCTGGGGGGCGGTACATGGTGGGACACGCCTACCGTCGTCTTTACCGTTCTGCTTGCCGTTGCCGTTACCGTGTACTTTGTGGTCGCGCTCTGGCGCATGAAGCCGGAGACGCTGGATCGCATCTATGTATCCGGCGGCACGGACGCCTGATCCTGCCTGCTGTGCAAAAAAACAAGGAGGTATACCTGTTATGATCTATCTGTTTTTGGCTCCCGGCTTTGAGGAGGTCGAAGCGCTGTTTCCGCTGGACATTCTGCGGCGCGCCGGACTGGAGGTTGCGACCGTCGGCATCGGCGGGCGGCGCGTTCCGGGCGCACACGGTGTGGTTGTGGAGGCAGACCTGTCCGAGCAGGATTATGACCCTGCCGCGCCCGCCGAGGCGGTCATTCTGCCAGGCGGTATGCCGGGAACGCGGCATCTGGATGAATCGCCGGTCGTGGACGAGGCACTGAAGCACGCCGTAGCCTGCGGCGCATGGTTGTGCGCCATCTGTGCGGCACCGTCGGTGCTGGGCAGACGGGGGTACCTGCGCGGTCTGCGCGCGACCTGTTTCCCCGGCTTTGAGAACGCACTGGACGGCGCGCGGGAGATCGGCGGCAAGGTCATCCGGGACGGGAAGGTCATCACTGCCGCCGGGGCGGGCGTTGCCATGGAGTTCGGGCTTGAGATTGTCAGCGTACTGTGTTCGCCTGAGCAAGCCGGGCGTATCCGTGCCGGGATTCAGGCACCCTGACGACCGTGGGAACCATCCGGAAAAGCCCCCTGCCGGGACATCTCCCCGGAGGGGGCGTAACGCAACCGGCGGACGATGCGCGCAATGCGGCGGCGGTCGCGGAGAAAAAGCGTCTGCGCCCGCTGTGCCTTGCCCGGCGAGAGTCACTGCCGCAGGACGAGCGTGCCGCCGCCGATGATGCTCTGTGCGGAGCGCTGCTGTCCTCCCCGCTCTGGCAGACAGCGCGGCTGATCTGCCTGTATGTTCCCATGCGGGGCGAGCCGGACATTCTGCCTTTGTGGCGGCGCGGGCAGGCGCTGGACAAGCGGATCGCCCTGCCGGTATGCGGAACGGCACGGAGTCTGTCCTTCCGGCTGATGCCGGGTTATGGCGCGATGTTCCTGCGTCCGGGACCATACGGCACGCAGGAGCCGACCGAGGACTGCCTGTCCCTGCCGCTTGCGGATCTGGACGGGGCGCTGATGCTGGTGCCGGGGCTGTCCTTCGACGGAGACGGCTACCGTCTGGGCTACGGTGGCGGATACTACGACACGTTGCTGTATACGCTGGCGGCGCACGGCATCGCGCCGATCACAGTCGGCGTGACGTATGCGAGTTGCCTTGCGCCCTGCCTGCCGCACCAGACGCACGATGTTCCGGTGCGATATGTACTTTCCGAAGGGAGGCTTGCGCCCGCTCATGCAAAACGAGACGATTTCGCCCGCTGACGGCTCCGGAACTCCGGAGAAGCGGTTCCGGCTCAAGCCGTTTCTGCGCGGCGAGTATGCCGTTGCGCCGCGTGCCGCGCGGCTGGTGCTGGTGATTTATGCGTTGCTTCTGCTTTCCCGCCTGATTGACCGGGCATTCCTGTCGCGGGAGGGGGAATACCTGAGTACGGTTCTTCTCCAGCTGCTGATATTCCCGATTCCGGCATACCTGTATATCCGCCTGCGCGGGAAGCAGTTTGTGCCTGCCCTGCGTCTGCGGCGCGTGTCGCTGTCGCATATCCTGATTATCCTGTCGGCGATCCTGCTGCTTGCTGCCGGCTGTACCCTGCTTGCCATTGTATGCGGGATGCTGAATGCGCAGACCTCCTTCACTCTGTATGACACCTTCTCCTCCGCCAATGACGGCACGGCGGGAGCGACTGTGCGTCTGATTCTGACCTATGGTGTTCTGCCCGCCTTCTGCGAGGAGCTTGTTTTCCGGGGCATTCTGTGCGCGGAGTATGAGGAAAATGGCATTCTGTATGCGATGGCGGTCAGCTCGCTGTTCTTTGCTTTCCTGCATTTTGATCTGACCGCTCTGCCGGTTTACCTGTTTGCGGGGATGCTTCTGTCGCTGGTGCTGTACATGACGCGTTCCTCTGTCGCCGCCATGCTTGTTCACCTCGGCTATAACCTGTTCGGTGTCCTTGCGCAGGCGGGATTGTCGGGCTACTGCCGCAGTACCGGGAATCTGGGGCTTCTGGTCGTACTTCTGATTGCCTTGCTCCTGCTTTCCACCGCGGTTTTCTGCGGCGAATCCGCCCGTGTTCTGCGGCGCCGCGCCCGCCTCCGCCTGACCGATGCGCCCGATTCCCAGCAGACCCCCGGTCTTTCCGCACTTTCCGCCCGTGAGTTTCTGCCCGCCCTCGGACGTGCCTTCTTCTGCCCCGAAGCTATGCTTGCGGTGGTTCTGTGGGCGACAGGCGTCGTCATCAATCTGGTGCGCTGAACGGAGCGGCATCCGGAGGGGAGGAAAACGCCGTGGGGGAAAAACGCCGGGGGACTCCTGAAAGGAGTTCCCCGGGTTCCTCAGAACTTTTCTTGATTTACTTGTGGTTGGAGTCAGGGTTCATGCCGGCTCCGACCTTTCTTTTTGCCCTCGCTCCCCAAGCGGGGGACGCCATACACAACAGGTGCGCCCCTGCCATGTTGGCAGGTGCGCCCCTGTTGTTGCGCTGTGCCCGGTGGAAAACGCACAATTCGAATTTTACAAAAAAGCAAAAGGTACAATATATCATTTCAGGAAATAAAAAGGCAATAAAAACTCCGCACCTCAAAAAAGTGCGGAGAAGATGATGTGTGTCAATCGTTGTTTGCACTTTGTTTACTTGTAAGCGTTGTTATCAAATTTTTCCTTTTTTTGAAACTGAACAATATCAAATAGACCGTCAGTGTACCGAATGCAATGATAAAAAGAGAAACGATTACACATGCAGTGTAAATTTTGTTCTTGAATCCGATGAACAACAAATAGAACATTAACGCAAATAGAATAACACTTGTTGAAACTATATTCAGTAAATGATCATGGTGTTTTTTGATTATTTCCTCAACATCCGGCGTGCACAATCGCTCGGCTGGAATGTCTGGAAAAAATGAGATCGTTGGCTCGTAAAACCGGTTAACATTTTTGTCGAATTTCCCTCGTGTCAAGTCAAATGAAATCTGCGTGTTTTCACTTAGATTGATATCAATATACCCGGAAATTTTAAAGGCTGATATGTCTTTTTCCCATTCTTGGACTGTGTTGAATGTTAATACATTCAAAGTGCCCCTGATTGGCAGGAACAAAATGTTAAGAAAAGTTTCGACATAATGGGGAATAAACTGTTCTGACTTCTGCTCAAATTTAAGCCGATAAGGCTGTCCTTCCTCAAGCGAAAAGAGAACTTCGTTAGAAAAACGGTCTATTGTTTTTGATTCTCCGTTCAGAGAAAACACAACAGCGTCATTATCCGGAGATCCGGATATAAGTAAATCAACCATTCAAATCACCTACATGACACACAGCAGTCAAAACTGCCGATGCACGGTGCCCCCTGCCAAGACCACTATTTTTCGTGCTTCTGCGGACTGATGGGCTGCATCTTTTTGTCAAGTCCCACGTAGTTGATTTCCTCCCGGAAGGCGTCCACGCTTTCCTGACTTATCTGCTCCATGCTGTCGTTCACATCGTCGATCCGGTTCCGATGGAAGAACAGAATGTCAACGCCGCGCACGATCCAGAACAGCGGCAGAAGGATCGCCCAGCGAACCAGCACGGGGTATTTTTCCTTCATGGCAGAGTATGGCAGGAAAAACAGCTCAAACCACTTCCTGCGGCGGCGGGTAGAATCCGAGGCGCGCTTGCCACCTGCCTCCTCCGCTTTGGTGCGGCGATACGCCTCCGACACAAGCGCCCGCTGACGGTCGCCGAATACCGTGTTGTTGAACAGCCGATCGGTCAGGTAGTCGGTCATTTCGTCCGGCTGCGCATCGTCGAACCATACCGCCACAGTACGCAGGATGTTTTCATGGAACTCATCCAGTCCCAGCTTTGCCAGCTCACCCCGGATGTAGTCCATGTCCATGTCGGGGTGCGCCTGCCGGAACACATGAAAATCAATGACGAACTTGATGCCGGCGCCCACGCCCCGGAAATGCTTGACAAAGTGGGCGAACAGGAATACATAGTGATCCTCCGGGCGCATCTCGTACCGGCAGGGGTGTACGCCGCTGGGACGCGCCGTCCACCAACCGTCACCGTAATACGGCTCCAGATCGATCTCGCCGTCCGGCAACAGCTTGACGTGCAGCTCCACAACCATGCCCTCGGCGTTTTTGTACTCAAAAACGTGATTGGTCGTTTCCTCCAGATGGTAGTCGAGACGCTTCATGAGCGCGCGCGCCGCCTTTGCCTGCTTTTGCCGGATCAGAATGTCGCAGTCGCCCATCACGCGCATTTCCGGTTGAGGGTACAGGCGCTTGAGAATAGCGCCCTTGACCGGCATATAGTCAATGCCCGCCGCTTCAAGACTGGCGGTCAGACTGTCAAAATTCTCGATTTGGCGCGTGCTGTGGGCGATGACACCGCCTGCCCGGGCAGTGAATGCGGGAAAGATAGGGGAAGCAGGGAAGTTCTCCGTCTTGCAGGCACCGTAATAGAGCAGGGGGATGATCTGCTGAGAGCCGGCGAACATCAGTGCGTTCGCATAGGAGAAATCATCGGGCAGGGAGGGGAAGGACTCCTCGGGGGACAGCGCATACCGGACAAGCGTCAGGATGCCTTTCTGAAAGCTGTTCATGAACGAAAACCGGCGACCGCTCGAAGAAACGGTGCATCTCCTTGTCAGAAATGGGAAAACCGGGTTTTATTATACCATACCGGGGATTCTTTGTCAATCGCTTTCACGTTTTCATTTATAAGATATTTTTGATTATAGAAACTCTCAACTACAAGCATTATTCATCCGCACAAGCCAGTCTGCCGACTGACGCCGGAAAACGCCCGGGAAGCCATTCTCGGCAAAAGTTAGGCAACATATTCCCCTTTGTGCAATTGCCTTACCCGTGTGTGTCGTTCATCTCCCTGTGCTATATTGTACCCCTTTTTCTGTAATTGTCAAGTGTGCCTGTTTTTCTGCTGTTTTGGCAACCGTTACAGCTGTGGCAGTCACTTGTGTTTTCGCACGACCTGCTCAAGGAGTGCCCGCAGGCGCCGACTGCCACCGACCTCCCGCTTGGCGGTGCTTCCGGCACGCGCCGCCAAGCCCTGCCGAAGGGATTCCTGTGTCAGAACAGCATCCACGGCATTGGGCAGATTCTCCCGGGACAGCGCCAACTCTGCGCAGTGATGACGCCGCAGGTAAGTCATGGAAGCGACTTCCCGCGGTCCGTAGGCAAGCAGCGGCTTTCCGCTCGCCATGCCCTCAATGATCTTTGTGGACACGGAGTAGCGTACCCGCTCGCGGTAGTCCGCGTCAAAGGACTCCGCGTGAACAAACACATCCGTGCCGTCCAATGCTTCCTCGTAGGCGGCACCGGTGACAAAGTCGTGGAGCCGCACTGCCGGGCAGGCGGACAGCTCCGACAGTACCTTCGGGTTGCTGTCTCCGGTATAGATTTCCAGCGTGTGCGCCGTGCCTGCCGTGCGATTCTCCGCATCGAGAACCTGCCCGAGCTCCAGCAGAGCCCGATCCCTGCCGAACTGCAGATTGCCCATATAAACCATGTGTCCGCTATCGGGATCCCGTACCGGTCCGGCATAGGTGCGCACCCGGAAGGGCGGGCAGGTCATGACCGTTTCCGCCCTGACGCCGAATGTCTTTCTGTACCGGTCGGCAAGCTCCGGACAGATGGTGATTACCAAGGAGGCAAGTCCGGTCAGTCCGGCGATCTTGCGCCGCAAATGCCGCTGCCTTGCTCTGCGCAGAATCTGCGGCTTGTCATCGATAAAGTAAAAATCGTCGCATACATATGCGACAAGAGGTATGGAGTATTGCTTTGCAACCGTCAGGGCTATGTCGTACAGCAGCTCCTGCTCTCCCGGTGCCACAAACAGTACGTCCGGCGCCTGCCGCTCCAACCATTCCTGCAGGGAGTGGTTGTTCCAGTGGGAGACGCTCCACATCAGATCCCGTCCCCAGCGGCTCAGCGTTGTCGGGGTTCGGGGCGCGTGGCAGATCCGTTCTTCCCCTCGATTGCTGAATGCGGCGCAACTACCCGGCTCCGGGGTCACCTCGCCGCCCGTAACCCGGTGATCCAGCAGGGAATGCATTGCATCCCGGTCCGTGAAGCGGTAGTAACTGCCGCAGCAGGTGGTGTCCGGAACCGAGGGGTACAGGTACAGTTGGCACAATTCCTCCGGGTGAAACGCGGAGAACAGAGAGAGCAATGTCTTTCCCATGTTGTTGTAGGTCGTGACCGGCGTGTGTGACAGCAGGAGGACTTTCATTTTCCTGTCCTCTCCGGCATCGCCTGACCGCCGTGCGCGTGTTGGTTGAGCATCGGTTGCGCTTCCGCGTCGAAGTTGAGTAATCGTTGTGTGTCTGTTTCCATCTCAAAAATGCCAATTCCTTTCTCACCAACGCGGAAGTTTTGAGCGGCTCCGGCTTGCCGGAAGGGCAGTCGCTCCGACTGCCAAGGCACAAAACTTCCTGTTTGCTTCCTGCCTGAAAAATTTTCAGACCTTCTTTGCCTCATACTGTCTGCGAACCCGCAGTACTGACATAGTTCAAAATAAATATACAAACATTGACAAATCCGCTGTATTTTACCATGCAGAGCCGGGGGTGTCAAGAGGTTTGGTGAAAATAACAGGGGAAGTCGGCGTAGTATTACAATTGGCGTGAGACTGGAAGGAGGAAAAAGCCGAAAGGTATCGTGTGTTTGTGCGACTCGGATTTCGGAAGAAAGTCGAGCTCACCAAGAAGAAGTCTAAGCACACCGGCAAATACGAAACACCGACCACACTCGGCGCAAAGTGGCAAATGGATGTAAAATATGTTCCCAAGGTCTGCCATGCCGGCAAAGACGGCAAGAAATTCTACCAGAGCAATCGCCGGTGCGACGCCCTGCCGGCTTCGTTCGTTCCGTTCCTCCGCTTCGAACCTCGCAGGGCGTTTGCGTATCCTATCCTACTCATTTTTTGGTCATTTTGTCGGTTTCACATCATTGACCAAACTACACGAAAGCATAAAAAAGCGGGAATTAAGGCGAAAAAGCACAAATAATAGCGGATACTATACAATCTGTAACTTGCAGACGATTTTTTTAATTTAGTTCAAAAAATCGCTTGACAATAGTACACATATGTGGTATACTTTGCGCGAAGACCTTTACATATGTGTAGCAAACACAAAAACAGGAAATGTAAAGGCGAAGGAGGAGAACTCATGTACAACCACCACAATTACCTCCGTCGCGTCTGGGCGGTTCTGCTCGCCCTGACGTTGGTCATCGGCTGCTTCGGCGGCATGACCTTTGTTTCCGCGGAAGCCGGCAGCGATGTCCATGCCGATTCCGTTGCATCGACCGAGGACACCGAAGCCGCAAAGCCCGCACGCCGTACGGGCGGCATGTTACTGAATGCCGGCGGCGTGCTCCGTGCCGCAGCGCAGCAGAGCGGCACCTGCGGCAAAAACACAACCTGGAGCTTTGATCCGGACACCGGCGTGCTGACAATCGGCGGCGAAGGTGCCACGAACGATTACAGCTCCGCGACAGGCACGCCTTGGCAGAGCGTCCGCAAGGCTGTCACGGAGGTTGTGGTTGCAGATACCGTGGACGCGGTTGGCAATTACGCCTTTGCGGACATGACCTCCCTGACCAAGGTGACACTGGGAAATCAGATCGTCAGGCTGGGTGCCAACATTTTCAGTGGCTGTACGGCGCTGGAGCAATTCCGCATCCCCGCGAACCTGACCGCCATCGGGGAGGGCGCGTTTGCCTACTGCAACGCGCTGACTACCATCGAAGTGGATGAGACCAACGACGTCTGGTCTACTGCCAACGGCTGCCTGGTCTGCCTGCTGGATGGTTCGCTGATCGCCGGCACCAACGATGCCGTAATCCCCGCCGACGGCTCGGTGGAGCGTATCGGCAAGTACGCCTTTGCCGGGCGCACGGGGCTGACCTCCGCAGTTGTTCCGGACAGTGTCGTGACCATTGGCGACTATGCCTTTGACGGCTGCACCGCGCTGACTGACGTGACTGTGGCGGATGAAGTGACATTCATCGGCTCGTTTGCGTTCCGCGGTTGCACGGTGCTGACTTCCATTGCTCTGCCGGAAGACTTGGTGTCGGTAGGATCCTATGCGTTCTACGGGGATTCCCGGCTGGCAAGTGCGACCTTCGGTTCGCAGGTCAGCACGATCGGAAACTATGCGTTTTACGGTTGCACCTCGCTGACAACGTTGGATATTCCCGCAAGTGTGACCCGTATCGGTGAGTACGCGTTTGCCTCCTGCAAGGCAATTGCGGAGCTGACTCTACGCGACGGACTGGTCACAATTGGCGCGTGCGCATTTGAAAACTGTGATGCGCTGACTGTTGTTACCGTGCCGGATACGGTTACGGTGGTGGAGGCCGCTGCTTTCCGCAGCTGTGACTCCTTGGAAACCGTTGCTATGGGCAAGAAGGTTGCCAGAATCGGTGATGATGCGTTTGGGAGCTGCAAGAACCTGAAGAATCTGACGCTCAATGAGGGGCTGACTGCGATTGGATCTTCTGCTTTTTCAGTTTGCACGCAGCTTCCCTCCGCCGTCATTCCCGATACGGTGACAACGATCGGAGGTTCTGCCTTTTACAGTTGCACTTCGCTTATATCAGTGTCGCTTAGTGAAGTTCTTGTGTCTATCGGTCGCGATGCCTTCCGCTATTGCACGAGTCTGACCACCGTGACAATCCCCGACAGTGTGGTCAGTGTCGGGGATGGTGCGTTCTATGATTGCAGATCGCTTACGACTGCTGTTCTTGGCAGTGGAATCTCTATGCTGGGTGCTTCTTCCGCCAACGATGGCGTATTTGGAGGCTGCACCGGGCTGGTTAAGGTCACGATCAAGGACGGTGTGCAAATGATCGGAGCCAGGACCTTTGAAAACTGTACAAGCCTTGTAAGCGTGACGCTTCCGGACAGTGTGGAGACTGTGTACTACGGCGCCTTCCGAAACTGTACTGCCTTGGTGCGCGTTAACCTTGGAAACGGTGTCAAATCCATTGGTGCCTATGCATTTTCGGGTGATAAGGCACTGGTGCGTCTGAACTTCGGCACTTCCGTCGAGAGCATCGGAAGCGAAGCCTTCAGGTACTGCAGCGGACTGTCCACGCTGAAGCTGCCTGCCAATCTGCGGAGCATCGGCAGTTATGCATTCGGCGGCTGCACCGGTCTGACAGTTGTCAGCCTGCCGGACAGTGTGCAGAGCATCGGCGGGTATGCCTTTGCGGATGTGAGCGCATTGAAGTCCTTCCGCATCGGTAAGGATGCGACCTCCATCGGTGACGGTGTTCTCGCGGGGTGTCACAGCATCAATACGCTCACTATCGCCGAAGAGAACAGCAACTTTGCCTTCCGGGGTGGCTGCCTCATTGATCTGGCGAACGGAACCCTGTTGTACGGCTGTTCCGACAGCAGCATTCCGGCAGACGGCAGCGTATCCCGCATCGGGGCAAGTGCTTTCAGAGGTTGTGCCGGACTTAAAGCTGTCCTTATTCCCGCCGGGGTTACCGAAATCAGCGAGAGCGCCTTCGACGGGTGCGCAGGCTTGACAGCACTGACCTTGCCGGACGGGTTGACAAAAATCGGCAAGGCTGCATTCCGGGGCTGCGCCGGACTGACCGCGCTTGTCCTGCCTGATACCGTCACGAGCATTGGGACAAGCGTTTTCGGGAATTGCAAGGGCTTGCGCCGGGTGGTGCTGAGCGATAACATCACGGTTATACCGCAAAATGCCTTCTATTACTGCACCGGGCTAACCAGTGTACACCTGCCTGCCAAGCTGGAACGGATTGAACAGAGCACGTTCGAGGGATGCTCTGCACTTCCTTCCGTAATAATTCCGGAAGGTGTTGTGGAGATCTACTACAACTCATTTTTCGGCTGCACCAATCTGAAGGAAGCATATTTTGAGAACACGGTCGGATGGGGCACAGCAGATTCGCGGACTGTTACCGGAGACTCCAAAAACGATGCGGCGTACTTGTCTAACAACAGTTACGGGAGACGTGTGACCGTTTTCACCTACACCGCCACTTTTGTTGCCGACGGCAAAACCGTAGCCGAACTGGAGTTCAAAAACACGCACAAGCAGGTGGAGGAGCCGGAGGTGCCGGCAGTTGCGGGCAAGCGCGGCTCCTGGGCGCCGTATACCCTTGGCTATGAGGATGTCACGATCGCTGCGGAGTACACCGACGTTCCGGTCGGTGGGGAGCATCTCGTGTCCTTCCTGGCGGACGGTGTCGTGGTTGCCACCCGCGCCTACTATGACGGCGATGAGTCCGTGACCGTGCCCGAGGTGCCTGCAAAGGCTGGGTACACCGGTGCATGGGAGAACTTCACACTGAACGGAGAGGATATCACCGTTCGTGCCGTCTACGCGCCCATTTCCTACGCCGTTATCTTCCTTGCGGAGGGCAAGGTGATTGCCACTGCCACCTACACGGTCGAAAACAAGGATATTGCCTATCCTCCCGTGCCCGCCCGCACCGGCTATACCGGCGAGTGGGAGGACGTGGAGCTGACCACCGGGAAAGTCACTATTTCCGCTGTCTATACCCCCATTGTGTACACCGTGACCTTTATTGCCGACGGCGTGACCGTCGGTACCGTGACCTACACCGTCCGTGACAGGGCCATCACTGAGCCGGATGTTCCCGCCAAGGAAGGCTATGTCGGGTCATGGGAGACATATACGCTGACCGGCGGCGATCTGACGGTACAGGCAATCTATGAACTGGAGCACACCCATCGCTATACCGAGGCAATCACGCCTGCCACCTGCACCGAGGCGGGGCTGAAGACCTACATCTGCACCTGCGGGGACAGCTACACCGAGATCATTCCGGCACTGGGTCATGACCTGAGCCACCATGACGCCAAGGCTGTCACCTGTACCGAGGCAGGTTGGGCTGCCTACGACACGTGCACCCGTTGCGATTACTCTACCTATGTAGAGATTCCCGCGCCGGGACACGCATGGGACGATGGAGTTGTGACGCTTGCCCCGACCTACGAGGCAGAGGGCATCCGTACTTACACCTGCGCCAACTGCAACGCGACCCGCACGGAGTCTATCCCGAAGCTGGTTGCGCAGGATGCAGCACAGTTTGTCATCAGTACCGTGCGCGGCAAGGCGGGCGATACGGTCAAGGTCACCGTTGCGCTTGCCAATAACCCCGGTATTGTGGCACTGCGTGTCAAGATTGCGTACGACACCGATGTTCTGACGCTCACGGCTTACGAGACGGCGCTGGAGGCAGCCTCCTTCGGACCGCTTGCCAATATGCCGTTCTCCGTGTCCTGGGCTGATTCGCTGAACGGCAACGTGAGCGATGACTTTACCCTTGTCACCCTGACGTTCCGGATCAAGGACGGTGCGGCAGTCGGAAAGTCCGCCATTACGCTGACCTATGATCCCGAGGACGTGTTCAACAGCGACTGGCAGGACGTGGAGTTCAAGGTGACTGCCGGCGGAGTGGAGGTCGTGGAATACGTTCCCGGTGATATCAATGGAGACGGGAAGATCAACATGAAGGATCTCGTTCTGCTTCAGCAGTACCTTAACGACTGGGCAGTGACCCTTGACGACCTCGCCGCAGATGTCAATCGAGACGGCAGACTCAATATGAAGGATGTCATTCTGCTGCAGCAGTATCTCAACGACTGGGCAGTTGAACTGAAGTAACAAGTAACCTGTATGCGTGACCTGCCCTTCGGGGCAGGCACGCCTAATCTCAATCTGCGCCCAGCAGAAGTAAGGAGTATGGTATGATCAAACGTATATGTGCGGCGCTGCTTCTCCTGACACTGTTTCTGAACCAGCTGATTTGTCTGCCCGCCATTGCCGACGGGGAAACGGTGGACACGAAGCCTGCCTTTGTCCTGTCTAATGCGGAGGCAAAACCCGGCGAAACGGTTCAGATTGAGGTGTCCATCCGGAACAACCCCGGGATCGTGGCGCTGAAACTGAAGGTGCGGTATGACGATTCTGTCATGCGACTGACCGGAAAGGCGGTCGGCGCCCTCGCCGAAATGACATTCGGACCGATGACCAAGAACCCGTTTACTATGTCCTGGGCAGACGGTCTGCATGGAAACAATACGACCGTTGGGGTCGTGGCGACTCTGACATTTGTAGTCGCGGACGATGCAACCCCCGGCAACTACCCCATTACGATTTTGCACGATGATGAGGATGTGTTCAACCTTGAATGGCAAGACATCCCGTTTGCGGACATCGCAGGTACTCTGACGGTCGTGGCGCCTGAGACGGAGCCCGAAACCGAACCGGAAACTGAAACTGAAACCGAGCACACGCATACTCCCGCCGAAGCAGTCCGTGAGAATGAGGTCGCCCCGACCTGTGACAAGGCAGGAAGCTACGAGGAAGTGATTTACTGCTCCGAGTGCGGCATTGAGATCAGCCGCGAGAGCAAGGACATCCCCATGATTCCGCATACTCCCGCCGAAGCCGTCCGCGAGAATGAGGTCGCCCCGACCTGCGACAAGGCAGGAAGCTACGAGGAAGTGATCTACTGCTCCGAGTGTGGCATAGAAATCAGCCGTGAGAGCAAGACAGTTCCCGCTACCGAGGCGCATGAAGACAATAACCACAATCATCGTTGTGATGCCTGCGGCAAACAGCTGACAGAGTGCATCGACGAGAACAATGACCGCAAGTGCGATATCTGCGGGAAGATACTCCGCCGGACGATCGATGACGCCGTTAGCGTGTTTGCCATTGACGACATATGCGAAGCGGATTTGATCAAGTGGCACTCCGCAGTTATCGTGATTGGGGATACAGTGTCTTTGCGGATCAAGTTCAGACTGCCTGCCAAAGAGGATATGGACGGGAATATTATCCGTGCGGATTTTGCAGACGGAACCGTTTGTGTGTTTACACAGGATGATTTGGTATTGGGTGAGGATGGCTTCTTCTACGTTGAGATCAAGGACATTCCCGCTTCCAGGTTTGACACCGAATTCACCATTGCCATGTATGCAGATGAACAGCTTGCTTCGGATATTCTGCACTATAGCGTGGCATCCTACGTATACGCGATGAAGGATAACGACCGTACGGGTCCCCGCGTGAAAGAGATGTACGAGGATCCGCAGTCCTAAGGCAGTATTGCACAATTTTTGGCGGCACAGATGTGCCGTCAGAAATTGTGTCAGGTGTAGCATTATAACTGGTGTAGCATTATAACTAATCAAAGAGAAAAAGAGGAGGTTTATCTATGAACAAGAAGGAGTACATCAAATTGGAAGCTCGGATCGTTGCCTTGCCGATGAAGGAAAACATTGCCGCCAGCGGCGTACCGGTTCCTCCGGATATACCGGATCACGGAGATGTCTTTGTCGGCGACGACGATGTGTTTGAGAACGACTGATTAGAACATGGCATAGGGGCGTAGTGGATATTCTGAAAGGGAATCCACTACGCCTTTTTTTGTAACCGCAAATGCTGTTACCCCGTAAAAGCGCCGCAAAACTCTTGACGGCTTGTCTGATTTATGGTATACTGAAACACGGTTCATGCACAAGGACATCCGAGAGGCGGAACCGGAAAAGCGGGATATATAAGAAATGAAACAATCCTCCATAAAACTGATTATTTTTGACCTGGACGGAACCACGGCGGATACCCTTGGCGGCATTACCGCAGCCATCAACCGCGCACTGACCGCCTGCGGCTTGCCCGGGCATACCGAGGAGGGCGTGCGCCGGTTCGTCAATTATGGCACGAGCCGGTTTGTCGCCGAGGCAGTGCCGGAGAAGCTCCGTCACGACGACGCGTTACTGGCACGCGTCACGGCGCTGTATCTGGACGCGTACCGTGATACCTATACCATGACGGAGGTCTATCCCGGTCTGCCGGCGGTGCTTGACCGGTTGGGACAGCGCACACTGCTTGCCATGAATTCCAACAAGCAGGACGAATTTGTCGGGCGACTGGCGGAACAGCTGTATGCACCCGGCACATTCATGGCGGCGGAAGGGTTCCGCACAGACCGTCCCGGTAAGCCTGATCCTGCCGCTGCACTGGACATCCTGCACCGGGCGTCGGTGTTGCTCGGATGCGCTGTTGCCCCCGACGCGTGCGTGTACGTCGGCGACAGCGACATTGATTACATGACAGCGTGCCGCGCCGGAATGCGCCCGCTCAGCGTCTCGTGGGGGTACCGCCCGTATGAATTCCTCCGGAGTCTCGGTGACCAGCCGATCGCCCGGACACCGGCGGAACTGGAACGGTTGCTGAACGATATGTGGCTTTGATTGCCGTACCAACAAACAGAAACATACAGAAAGGATAACCCATTATGTACCAGGTAAAGATTGTATCTTCCCTCGAAAAAGCCTTCCTTGACAGTGACATCCGCACTTTTGAGCCGCTGACCTCTATCCGGATGATGAAAAACCAGCGCCTGTCCTTTCAGCTGTTCTTCACACTGGACGCGAAGGACGATCCGTACCGTACCATGCCGGCGTTGACGGTCGAGGGCGCGTTCTCCGCCTGCACGACTGTGCGGACGGTGGAATTGGAGCCGGTCGTTTATCCCGCGCCCGCCGAGGTGCTGGCGGTGGATGCGAACTACCTGCGCGGCGAACCGGGGCTGTACCCGGACTGGCTGCGCCCGATGCATTACGGTGGTGCCGTATCGGTTCTGCGCGGACAGCTGCACGCAGTCTGGATTTGCCTTGATCCGCGCGACACGGTAGCCGCCGGGGTGTACCCCGTGACGGTGAGTCTTAAGGGCGGGGACGAGGTGCTGGCATCGGCAACGCTGACCGTTGAGGTGCTGGACGCCGACCTGCCCGAGCAGACGATGAAGGTCACGCAGTGGTTCCACTGCGACTGCCTTGCCAATTACTACGACTGTGAGCCGTGGTCGGAACGGCATTGGCGCATCGTGGAGAATTTTGCCCGCACGGCGGTGGAGAACGGCATCAACCTGCTGCTGACACCGCTCTTCACGCCTCCGCTGGATACGGCGGTCGGCGGCGAACGCACCACGGTGCAGCTGCTGGACGTGACGGTCACGAACGGGGCGTACAGCTTCTGCTTTGATAAGCTGGATCGCTGGATTGATATGTGCGACCGCGTGGGGGTGCGGTTCTTTGAAATCTCCCATCTGTTCACGCAGTGGGGCGCCGGGCATGCACCCAAGGTTATGGCAACCGTGGACGGCGAATACCGCCGTATCTTCGGCTGGGAGACCGATGCGACCGGAGAGGAGTATACCCGCTTCCTGCGCACGATGCTTCCTGCGTTCCTCGCGCATATGAAAGCACGGGGAGACGACACCCGCTGCCTGTTCCATATTTCGGACGAGCCCTCCGGGGAACAGCTGGAGCAGTACAGCCGCTCCAAGGCAGTGGTCGCCGACCTGCTGGAAGGGTACACCATCATGGACGCGCTGTCCAATTACGATTTCTACGAGCGGGGCGTTGTTGCGACGCCGATCCCCTCCAATGACCATATAGAGCCGTTCATCCGGGGCGGCGTGCCGGGGCTGTGGACGTACTACTGCTGCGGACAGTGCGTGGACGTCAGCAACCGTCTCCTTGCCATGCCGTCCTGGCGGAACCGTTCCATCGGGATGCAGTTCTACAAGTACGACATCGCAGGTTTCCTGCAGTGGGGATATAATTTCTACAATAATATGCAGTCTGTGAACACGGTTGACCCGTACAGCGATGCCAGCGGTGAGTATTGGGTGCCGGCGGGCGACACCTTCTCGGTCTATCCGGCGCAGGACGGCACGGCGTATGAGTCCCTGCGGCTTGTCGTATTCCACGAGGCGCTGGAGGATGTGCGTGCCATGAAACTGTGCGAGTCCTTCTACGGAAAAGAGCGCGTGGTTTCCGAGATGGAGCAGGTCTTCGGCAGACCCATCACCTTCTCCACCTGTGCCGCTTCCGCTGCCGAGCTGCTGGCTGTCCGTGCCCGCGTGGACGAGCTGATCGCCGAGGCGGTCGGGAAGGGAAATGCTATAATCAAATAATCAAATAAAAACGGAAAGCGGGAGCTTTTATGCGCTATTTCAGAAGCCGCACAGGCAGGCAACGAAGCAGGTGCGCGGCAAAATAGCGGTTGAACCAATGATATAGCAGCGGATTATCGGACACCCGAAGTACGCAGTAACCACAGGGAGCGGCATTTGCCGCTCCCTGTTTTGGGTACTCCATAATCCGTTGTCCATGCCGTTGAGAGCTGTTGAATGCCGCCCGCCGGGGCGGCGCTCCTTGGCAACTGACGGGCATAGGGCGGTTGCCGGCTTTTTCATAATTGCCAAGATTGACTGCTGTTCGGGCGATTGGTGCGGTTCTCAAATCATTTTTTCGCTGAATACGCTGAATACGGATTGACAAAAGTATGATTTCGTGGTAGAATATATCGGAGTAAAATGTCGATGTCCTGTCCTGCCGCGGAAATGCGGCGGACGTTGAATCGGAAAACAGAAAAACACAGGAGAGAGACGAATGGAAAACAACAGAAACCACGAGACGTCGTCGGGCAAGGACGAAACCGTCCGGTATGTTCTCTCGGCGGATGAACTGCAGGGGATCATTCGGCGGGCGCTTGATGAGGGCGGGGATCGCGCCGGGCGGCGTGACCGCACCGAAAACGGCGACCGGTTCGGCGCGGACGATCGCGCTGACCGGAACGGGACGGCAGGCACGCAGTCGCGCTGGCAGTCCGGCTTCACTGGGGAGGGGGAGTATGTCATTGACCTGAAAATGGCTGTGACGGCGCTTGCCAAACGGTGGTGGATTATTCTGCTGGCTACACTGATCGGCGGTCTGGTCATGCTTGGCTATGCCCGCTATAACTATTCGCCGCAGTACCGTGCTACCATAAAGCTGTATGTCACCAACAACACGACCGCCGGCAACGTGACGGTCATTTCCACGTCGGATATCGTGGCGGCGCAAACGCTTATCCCGACCTACAACGAGATACTTCTGACGCGCGATTTTCTCGACAAGAGCAACGGCGGCGTCATTGAGAAGTACAAGGCGGCTACCGGCAAGGACATCACCTTCGCCCAGCTGTCGGATATGCTGGTCAGCGGCGCCGTGCCGGACACGCAAATCTACTACGTGACTGTCACGAGCGGCGACCCGGATCAGGCGATGAAGCTGGCGAATATAATATACGACGAACTGCCCCGCAAGCTGCAGGAAAAGGTGCAGGGTTCCTCTGTCGAGCAGATCGATAAGGCTGCCTCGGCTGTGCTTGTGACGCCCAATTTCGGAAGCAAGGTTCTGATCGGTGCGCTGATCGGACTGGTTCTGTCTGCCGGATATGCAATCCTGGTCGGCTGTGTACTGAACGATAAGCTGGAGAGTGCCGCATGGCTGTCCAGCGCGTTCCCGTCTGTGCCGGTGCTGGCACAGATTCCGGACACGCAGCGCGGAAGCAGTCGGAACGACTACGACGGCTACGGGTATGACTATGGGTATGGCTACGGGTATGGGTACGGATACGGATACGAGCAGGCACCGCGCCCCGTCCATCACGCAAAATCCAAGAGCCACAAAGAGGATGAAGCCGATACGACCGGCAAAGCCGATACGACCGGCAAAACGGATGCCGTCACGAAGGATACCACCGGGACGGACGGCGCAGATGCCTCCGGACGGAAAGGAGAATGAGCATGAGCCGTAGCAAACAGACTGACGAGAAGAAGCAGGCGAGGAAAGCGGTGGGAGAGCGGAGATCCCCCTTCGCCAGCGGCATGGACTTCGAGACGAGCGAGGCATACAACGTCCTCCGTACCAACATCATCCTGTCCCTGCCCCACAAGCGGCGGGGCAATATCGTGGGAACTACTTCCTCCGCTCCCCACGAGGGGAAATCCTATACATCGGTCAACCTGAGCTATGCGTTGGCAAAGAACGGCTCCCGCACCCTGCTGGTGTCCGCCGATATGCGTAAGCCCACGGTGGAGGGGTACTATGAGGTTCCCCTGTCGCCGGGACTGTCCAATCTGCTGGTCGGAAGCGTCCCGCAGGACAGCCTGATGGAAGTGATCCGCCCCCTGCCGGAATACAGTGAGAACCTGTTTCTCCTGCCTGCCGGGGACATTCCCCCCAACCCGTCCGAGCTGCTCGGCTCGCAGAATATGGGGGATCTGCTGCGGAAGCTGGCGACCCTGTTTGACTTCATCATCGTTGACCTGCCTCCTGTCACGACGGTGGTGGATCCCGTGGCGGTTTCGCCCAATCTGGACGGAATGCTGGTCGTGGTCAACCATGCGTACACGCGGCGTCAGACGCTGATTCAGGCGCTCAAGCAGCTGCGGTTCAGCGGCGTCCGGATTCTGGGCTTTGTGTACAACGGCTACAGCCGGCACGGCAGCGGAAAGCGTAAGAGTTACAGCTACAAGGGGTATGACTACAAGAGTTACGATACCGGCAGCTACGATCCGAAGAACCGGGGGGACAGAGCCGGCAAGGCGGAGTAAAACAGCACCGGACGGAAAGCCGCAACGGAATGCCACAGAAAGGGGACTTGCAGGATGGGTAACAGAAGCAACAGACAGAGACGGAAGATTCTGAAGGGCGTCGGGTATGCTGTCGTCGGGGTGACGGCGGTCATCCTGCTTGCCCTGCTGATTCGGGGAACGCGCAAGCCGTCTGACAGTGTCCATACCGGAAGTGAGGGCAGGATCGGCGACGTCTGGATCGGCGATGCCTGCTACGAGAAGCGCCGCGACCTGAAAAATATCCTCTTTATTGCCGTGGAGAATGACGGTGACTCGCGGGGAATCCACTCGCTTGCCGTGCATCCCCAGGCGGCGTACCTCGCCATTCTGTCCATAGACGAGGCGAGGGGCACATACTTCCTCACGACACTGGACTCCCGCCTGCACACTGCCGTGGAACCGGTCAATGAGTTCGGCGAGGTGGAGAATGCCCAGACACCGATTGCGGACGCCAACCTCGGTCTTGCCCAGGCGTTCGGCGACGGCGGGCGCCGCAGTTGCATGAACACGACGCGGACGGTGGAGAAGCTGCTGAACGTTATCATCACCAATCAGGTGTGCATACGGCTGTCGGACACGACGGAGAAGCCGCTGTTCCTGACGGATCCGCGGGGACAGCTGCAGGAAATCAACCGCAGTGTTCAGGAACTGATGGATGCCAATATTCAGAAGAGCTTTGCCGTTGCCATGAGCGAGTCGTGCGTGTATACGGACTTCCGCGACAAAGGCTCCTTTGAGCGCATTCTGAATCAGGTGCTCACGTACACGTCCGCCGGAAGCTACGAGCTGGAGGCTTCTTCCACGGCGGAGGACGCGACCCGCCTTGCCATCCGGCTGTTTCTGACCGAATTGCCGAATCCCGTGACACGAAAGGAAGGCACGCCATGAACGGCGGGCGCGGTATCCTGCCTGCCTTCGGGCTGGTAGACGTTCACAGCCACATTCTGCCGGGGATGGATGACGGTGCGCGCGATGTTGCGGAGTCGGTCGATCTGCTGAGACTGTCGTATCGGCAGGATGTGCGGCATATGTGGGCGACACCGCATTTTTACCCGCAGAAGGAAAACCCGAATGATTTCCTGCGCCGTCGTGAGCGGGCGATCCGCCGCCTGCAGGACAGTTGGGAGCGGGACTGTATGCCGCGCGTGTACGCCGCGGCGGAGGTCGCGTACTTCTACGGTCTGGGGCGTTCCCCCCACGCGGGTTACCTGTGCCTGGAGGGGACACCGTACATACTGGTGGAGATGCCGGAGGACGAGTGGTCGCCTGATACGGTGGAGGATCTTCTCCTCCTGCGCTTTTTCCAGGGACTGCGTCCGATCATTGTGCACGTGGAGCGTTGTCTCCCCATGCAGAACCGCCGCACGGTCAAGCGGTTGGCGGATGAAGGGGTGCTGTTCCAGTGTAACGCGGCGTTTCTTGCCAGCTATGAGACCTGCAAGCGGCAGATAAAGACGTTGTTCCGGAATGACCGGATGGACCTTATCGGCAGTGACTGCCACAATATGCGGACGCGAAAGCCGAACATCGGCGTCGCCCTGCGCACGCTGAGCGAGGTCATTGACCAGGAAAAACTCCGCACGGTACTGCGGCGGGCGGCGGATATCACACGTGCCGCCGCGCCCTGCTGCTGAGTGCGGCGACAGAAGATCAGAAGATATAGTACGAATCGGAAAGGATGTCCGGATGGCGATCCGGATCGGGTACCTGTATTATGAGCGAAGCGAGGAAATCGCAGAAGCCGGAGCCATTTGAGAAGAAAGTCTGGCTTTCCTCCCCGACTATGCACGGGGAGGAAATGGACTATGTCCGGGAGGCGTATGATGCCAACTGGATGTCTACGGTGGGCGCAAACATCGACGCAATTGAGGAGAAATTCGCCGCACGCATCGGAGTCGGCTACGGGGTGGCGCTTTCCTCCGGAACGGCGGCGCTGCATCTGGCGGTCAGACTGGCGGGTGTGTGTCCGGGCGAGCGGGTATTCTGCTCGGACGTGACGTTTTCGGCGACTGCGAATCCCATTGTGTATGAGGGAGGCGTCCCCGTTTTCATTGATTCCGAACGGGAGAGCTGGAACATGGATCCGGCGGCACTGGAGAAGGCGTTTGAGCTGTATCCCGGCGTTCGTGTCGTGATGGTGGCGAACCTGTACGGAACCCCCGGGCATCTGGACGAGATCCGCGCTATCTGTGACAGGCACGGAGCCATCCTGATCGAGGATGCCGCCGAATCGCTGGGGGCGTCCCTCGGCGGCAGGATGGCGGGCAGTTTCGGGCACTACAATGTAATCAGCTTCAACGGGAACAAGATCATCACCGGCTCCTGCGGCGGTATGCTCCTGACAGATGACAGGTTTGCCGCTGAGAAGGTGCGCAAATGGTCCACGCAGTCCCGCGAGGCGGCACCGTGGTATCAGCACGAGGAGTTGGGCTACAATTACCGCATGAGTAACGTGGTCGCCGGTATCATCTGGGGGCAGGAGAAGCACCTGGAGGAGCATATCGCGCAGAAGCGCGCGATATGGGAGCGCTACCGGGAGGGCTTCCGTGACCTGCCCGTGACCATGAATCCCCGGTTGCCGGACAGTGAGCCGAACTGCTGGCTGTCCTGCCTGCTGGTGAACGAGGAAGCCATGTGCCGGCAGGTACGGAGCGACCGGGAGGCGCTGTACATCCGGGAGCCGGGTAAGACCTGCCCGACCGAGATTCTGGAGACGCTGGCGGCGTGCAACGCCGAGGGGCGTCCTATCTGGAAGCCGATGCACATGCAGCCGTTCTTTTCCGCCAATCCCTTCGTCACGCGCGAGGGCAATGCCCGCGCGACAACCAACGCATACAGATCCGGCGGTGTTGCCGATGTCGGCTCCGACCTCTTCCGTCGCGGGCTGTGCCTGCCGAGCGACAACAAGATGACACCCGACGTGCAGGATCGGGTGATCGGGATCGTGCGGAGCTGCTTCTGATTCGATGCATATGTACGCACGGTTCTGGAAAAGGCTGCTGGATTTTCTCCTGGCGCTGACGGCGTTGCTGGTTCTGTCGCCGTTTCTTCTGCTGCTGACGGTGGCGGGCGCTGTGGCGATGCGGGGAAATCCGTTCTTTGCCCAGCCGCGTCCCGGACGGGGGGAGCGCATTTTTCGCCTGATAAAATTCCGCACCATGTCCGATCGGCGCGACGCATCGGGGGCGCTTCTCCCGGACGGGGAGCGGCTGAACGGATACGGCAGATTCCTGCGGAAAACCTCCCTTGATGAGCTGCCGGAGCTGTTCAATATTCTTGTCGGACAGATGGCGCTGGTGGGACCACGCCCGCTGTTGACGGCTTACCTGCCGCTGTACAGCGAGGAGCAGCACCATCGCCACGATGTGCGCCCCGGTCTGACCGGCTACGCGCAGGTTCACGGGCGCAACGCTGTCCCGTGGGAGGAGCGGTTCCGGATGGATGTCTGGTACACGCAGAACATAACTTTCCGGCTGGACTGCCGGATTTTGCTGGATACGGTGCGGGTGGTTTTCCGACATGACGGGATCGGAAGCGGCACATCGGAAACCATGGAGCCGTTCACCGGAAACCGGACGGCGGCAGTTGAAGTGGGAGCTGAAAAGGAGGAGTCCGCACAGTGGGCACAAGGCAAAGACTGATTCTTCTCGGTGCGGGCGGGCAGGGACGTGTAGTCGCGGATATCGCCCTGCATACGGGACTCTACAGTGAAATCGGATTTCTGGACGATGACCAAGGGGTGGCGGGTACCGGATTGCCGTTTCCGTTGCTGGGCAGTTTTTCCGAGTACGGCAAATGGCTTGGCGAGGCGGATTTTGCGGTTGCGATCGGGAACAACGCTGTCCGTGAGGCGCTGCAGGATCGGCTGACCGCCGCCGGTGCATCGCTGGCGACGCTGATCCATCCCCGCGCGTTCGTGGCGAGCCGCGTGACGCTGGGGGCGGGCAGTGTGGTGATGGCAGGCGCGGTAATCAATGTTGACGCGGTCATCGGGCGCGGCGTCATTGTCAACACCTGCGCATCGGTGGATCATGACTGTCGGATCGGGGATTTCTGCCATGTGAGCGTCGGTGCGCGTCTTGCCGGAACGGTTCATGTGGGCGACCGGAGCACATTGGGCGTGGGTGCCGTCGTGCGGAACAATACCGATATCTGCGCGGACTGCATGGTCGGTGCGGGAGCGGCGGTGGTCAGCCCGCTGACGGAACCGGGCGTGTATGTCGGTGTGCCGGCACGGCGACTGTATCCGGATGGGGCGAACTGAGCTTCGATAAAGATTGGGGGAACCTCTTGCCGCTCGCGTAGTATGCAGAGGTTCCCTTCAGGGATAATTGCCGCCGGCGCGGCGGCAATTTGCGCAAAGAGAACACTGCCGCTTCAGGCGGCGGGCAGGACACGGACTGAAACGGGAAGGGAAACGTATGGGCGGAAAGCTACTGATTCTGGCAAATAACAGCCTCGGACTGTATCGGTTCCGTGCCGACCTTATCCGGACGCTGGGGCAGACGTATACAGTCTATGCTTCCACGCCCCGCAATGACCACTTCGACGATCTGGCATCAATAGGCTGTCATGTGATCGAGACCGGGATCGACAGGCGTGGGCTGAATCCCATCCGGGATCTGCGGCTGTTGCGCACCTATCGGAGGCTGATCCGGGAGATACGTCCCGATTTGGTTATCACGTATACCATTAAGTGCAACGTTTACGGCGGGTATGCGGCGCGGCGGGCGGGTGTTCCGTATGCGGTCAACGTGACCGGTTTGGGGAGCGCTTTTCAGCATCCGGGGCTGTTGCGCCGGGTGGCGACCTGCCTTTGCCGGATCGGGCTGAAGCGTGCCGGGGTTGTATTCTTTGAGAACAGCGACAACCGCGATGTGTACTGCCGGCTGGGCATTGTCCGGCAGGATGTGTGCCATGTTCTGCATGGAGCGGGCGTGAATCTGGAGCAGTTTCCCCTGACGCCGTATCCGACGGACGGAACTGTCACAAGGTTTCTTTTCATCGGGCGCGTCATGCGGGAAAAGGGCGTGGATGAGCTGTTCGCCGCCATGCGCGGTCTGCGGGCGGCGGGGCAGTCCTGCGTGCTCCACGTCGTCGGGGATACCGAGGAGGATTACCGCGCGCGTCTGCATGAAGGGGAGGAAGCCGGCTGGCTGGTGTACCACGGCTATCAGACCGACGTGCATCCCTTTATCGCAGAGGCGCACTGCCTGGTTCTGCCGTCCTACCATGAAGGGATGGCAAACGTCAATCTGGAAAGTGCCTCTATGGGAAGACCGCTCATCACCTCCCGCATCCCCGGATGCATGGAGGCTGTGCGGGAAGGCGAGACCGGCTACCTGTGTGCACCGCAGGATACCGACAGCCTGCTGGACGCCATGCAGCGTTTCCTGCGCCTGTCGCCCGCGGAACGCGAGGCGATGGGGCGTGCGGGGCGGGCACATATGGAGGCGGAATTTGACAAGCGGCAGGTGGTCGCCGAGACGGCGGCGTGCCTGCAGGCGTGCGTGAGCGCGTCCAGGTAAGCAAGTCGCACCGGTCGGAACCGAAATCTACAGGAAGGAAGCGTTTGTAAACGCATGGTTATAGCATAACTCATGACAAAACTGTTGCCGATCATACTGATAGCCATGTGCTTTGCGATGCTGTCGGAAATGCGTTCCCAAAAGAATCTTTCGGGGAACGGCTACCGTCGCAAGGATGCTTTTTTCTGTGTGTGTATGATGCTGGTGTTGGCGGTATTCGTCGGCTTGCGCACGCGCTACAATGACACCACGACTTATACGCATTCCTATGAGCTTCTGCGGGTGAAGGATTCCCTCTTCAACGGGATTGAGTGGTCACTCAGCTCCAGCGTCGGGTTTGAGCTGACGCAAAGACTTATCAAGTACCTGGGCGGATCGGCTCAGACGTTTCTGATGTTGTTTGCTCTCTTTGATGTGGGGGTCAATGTCTGGTTTATCCGGAAGTATTCCGATTCTCTGTGGCTATCCTTCTTCCTGTATATTGCCATGGGGTGCTATGTGTTCAATATGGCTGCCATCATGCAGTGTACCGCGACCTCGCTGATCCTGATCGCTATGGACAGATTGATGGAGGGTAAAAAACGGCGGTTCGTACTGTATGTTATACTGGCTGCGCTGTTTCACACCTACGCAATCATGTTTATTCTGGCACAGTTCCTGTTCTTTACGCCGTGGAAGAGAAAAACCTATTTCATGCTGGTCGGCTTTATGCTGATCGGACTGCTGCTGCCCCGTCTGTTGGGTTTGGTGGTCGCACTGACTTCCGCTATGGGGGAATCGTACTCCATGGAGTCCTTCGCGGGTGCCGGCGTGAATCTTTTCCGGTTTCTTGTTGTGTCGGCGCCGATTGCGTTGTCCTTTTTGGTGCGGGACGAGATCGAGAAGCAGAGTACGCGGAATGATATGCTCATTTTCAACCTGTCCATGCTCAATGCCGAGATCATGTTCGTTGCCCTGTTCGGCACTGCAAACTATTTTGCACGTCTTGCCAACTACTTCCTGATCTTTCAGACGCTGACCCTGCCGTGGTTGCTTCGTTTCTTCCGTCCGTCCGCACGTCGTATGCTGACGGTCTGTATTGTTGTGTGCTATGTCCTGTATTTCTACTACCAGAGTGCCATCGTATTGCCGTTCGATTACTTTTTCGACCGTGTGGATCTGATCGACTACATCAAGACGTTGCTCCCCTGACAGAGGTAGGCGGCTGTGTTCCGCAGAGGCACTATTACGAGAGGAGCCTGCTTTGCAGCAGGGTATGAAATGGAGAGTAAAGTATCCGTTATCGTCCCGGTTTTTCGTGTCGAGGCGTACCTGCCGACCTGCGTGGACAGTATTCTGGGGCAGACTTACCGCAATATTGAGCTGATCCTTGTGGATGACGGCAGCGACGACGGTTGCCCTGCCATGTGTGATGCCTACGCCGCCGCGGATGCGCGCGTCCGATGCATTCATAAGCAGAACGGGGGACAAGCCTTTGCCCGGCGTGACGGTGTCGCAGTTGCGACGGGTGACTACTTTCTTTTTGCTGATTCGGACGATTGGCTGGAGCCGGACGCGATTGAGCGCTTTGTCCGGACAGCGGAAGTAAACAAGGCAGATGTTGTTTGCTCAGGCTATCGGCGCGTGTATCCGAACCGGACATTTGATACGGTTCTTTGCACGGAGGAAACGGTGTATGCGGGTGAAGCGGTACGCACGATTCAGCGGCGACTTATCGGTCCTGTTGCGGATGAGTTGCATTTTGTGGAGGCAGTGGATCGGCTGACACCGATGTGGGCGAAGCTGTACAGCGCACGCGTGATCGCGGCAGGCAAGTGGGTTAGCGAGAGGGAAACAGGGTCGCTGGAGGATGCGATTTTCAATTTGTATGCTTTTCGTGCGTGCCGCGTGTGTGTGCTGATTCCGGATTGTCTGTACGATTACCGTAAGGATAACCGCAACGCCACGACATTGCGGTATCGCCCGCAGTTGGCGGAGCAGTGGGAACGTGTATATGCCTACATGGAGGAGTTCATGCAGGAAACAGGCACAGGTGACGATTGCCGCATAGCTTTGAATAATCGGATGGCGTTGGGATGCTTGGGACTGAGTTTCAATGAACTCGCAGGCAAACGCCCTGCACGGGAGCGGAGGCGTTCACTGGCGGCGTTGCTCCGGCAGGAGCGTCGCCGTCGTGCTCTCGACACCTTGGAATATGCTTACCTGCCACGCAAGTGGAGGCTGTTCTATGGATTGTGCCGCTGTGGGCGAGCGGGTACCGTGTTGATGATGACATGGCTTGTCCAACGGCTCAAGTCGGTGCGGAGCAAGTAGAATCATCAGATTGATCGAAAGGCAGGATGTCGGATATGGACGGGCAGAACCCGGTACGCGTTCTCAATCTTTTCACCATTCTGAATCGTGGCGGCGCCGAGACCATGGTCATGAACTATTACCGCCATATCGACCGCACGCGCGTGCAGTTTGACTTTCTGGTACACCGGGAGGAACGTGGCGCCTATGAGGACGAGATCGAAGCGCTGGGCGGGCGCATCTTCCGCATGATGCCGGTTCGTCCCTGGACGGCGGGGGCGTATCGTCGGGCGATCCGTGTATTCTTTTCCGAGCATCCGGAGTACCGCATCCTGCACGCGCATATGTCCGAGCTGGGGCTGTACGCCTTTCAGGAGGCAAAGCGGATGGGGATACCCGTGCGTATCTGCCACGCACACAATGCACCACACGGTATTGATCTCAAATCGCCGGTGCGCTGGTACATGAAAACCCGGATGAGACCCTATATCACGCACCGCTTCATGTGCGGCTATGAATCCGGGCTGTGGCTGTTCGGAAGCAGGTACCGGGACAGCTTCATTCAGATGAACAATGCGGTAGACGCAGCCGCGTTTCGCTATGACGCCGCACGCAGGGCAGAGGTTCGCCGGATGCTGGAGCTCCCGGAGGGGAGTCTGACGGTCGGGCACGTCGGGCGGTTCAATTACCAGAAGAACCACCCGTTCCTGCTCCGGGCTTTCGCTGCCGTGCGGCGGCAGGAGCCGGGTGCCGTGCTTCTGCTGGTCGGAGACGGGAGCGACCGCCCTGCCGCTGAGACACTGGCGCGGGAGCTGCATATCTCGGATTCCGTGCGCTTTTTGGGTATCCGAACGGACATTCCCGACCTTTTGCAGGCGATGGATGTGTTCGCATTCCCGTCGCATTTTGAGGGATTGTCGGTCGCCAGCGTTGAGGCACAGGCGGCAGGACTGCCGTGTCTCATTTCCGACGGTGTGCCGATTGAGTGCAAGAAAACAGACCTTGTCCATGCTATGCCGTTGTCGGCGGGAACCGATGCATGGGGGGCGGAACTGCTCCGGCTGGCACGAGCCGGCAGAGACGCGCGCCGCGACACGTCGGAGGAAATCCGGGCGGCGGGATTTGATATAACCGAAAACGCAAGGTGGCTGCGGGATTTCTATCTGGGAGCCGTCGGGAGGAGCTGATATGGACACGCAGAAGCTGACGGTTTTCACGCCTGCCTATAACAGGGCACATACGCTGCCGCGCACCTACGAATCCCTCTGCCGCCAGAGCTGCAAGGATTTCGTTTGGCTTATTGTGGACGATGGGAGCAGTGACGGGACGCGTGCACTGGTCGAGGAGTGGCAGACGCGGGATAACGGTTTTCCCATCCGCTATATCTACAAGGAAAACGGCGGGATGCACACGGCACACAACGTGGCGTATGACAATATCACAACCGAGTTGAATACCTGTATTGATTCCGATGATGCACTGGCGGAGGGCGCTGTGGAGGTGATTCTCTCGCTGTGGGAGCGCGCGGGCGGACCCACGCACCCGGAGATTGCGGGAATTATCGGGCTGGATGCGGATATGAATACGGGAAAGGTAATCGGGACAGCGTTTCCGGCGGACATGACAACCACAACGCTGGAAGGTTTTTATGCCTCTGGCGGACGGGGGGATAAAAAGCTGGTTTACCGTACCGATGTGATGCGGCAGATGCCGCCCTACCCGGTGTTCCCGGGGGAGAAGTACATCTCGCTGGGCTACAAGTACCAGCTTTGCGACCAGCTGTACCGCCTGCTGACAATCAACCGCGTGCTGTGTGACGTCGAGTATCAGCCGGACGGTTCATCCCATTCCATGTTCCGGCAGTACCTCCGGAACCCGCGCGGGTTTGCGTTTATCCGGGTGCAGAACATGAAGTTCAACAAGTCTTTCCGCCGGAACGCAAGGGACTGCGTGCATTACGTGTCCAGCTGCCTCATCGCGCGTGAAAAACACTTCGTGCGAAAGTCTCCGAAGCCGGTTCTGACGTGGTTTTCCGTGCCGGCGGGTGTGTTGCTGACGCTGTATATCCGGTGGCGGGCAAAACGATGAGGTCTTGCGGAGCGGCAGGACGCCGGAACCGGAAAAAGAAGGCGGAAGTCTGAAAACATGTTTTCAGACAGGGAGTTTTACGCCGGAACCGCCCCAGACTTCCGCGCCGGTGAGAAAGGAAGGTCATAAATATGATCCCCAAGAAGATACATTACTGCTGGTTCGGGCGGGGCGAGAAGAACGAGAAGGCTAAGAAATGCATCGCCAGCTGGCATAGATTCTGCCCGGACTATGAGATTATCGAGTGGAACGAGGACAACTTTGACGTGAACATGAACGGGTACACCGAAATGTGTATCCGGGAGAAGAAATACGCCTTCCTGAGCGACTATGCGCGCCTGTTGATTCTGGAGCGCGAGGGCGGACTGTACTTTGACTTGGATGTGGAGATTGTCCGCAGCATGGACACACTGCTGGACAATAAGGCATTCTTTGGCTTTGAAAATCGGGATTATGTGGCGACAGGACTGGGCTTCGGCGCTGAGGCAGGGAATCCCGCCGTGTGCGCCATGCTGGCGGAGTATGATGAACTGTTGGACGGCAAGCATGGCACCGTGGGATGCCCCATCCTTAACACCCGGGCGCTGGAGCGTTGCGGGCTGGTCAAGAACGGGACGTTGCAGGATCTGGGCAGTGCCGTCATTTATCCTGCCGACTATTTCAATCCGTATGACGATGCGCTGGGCAAGCTGCGCAGGACGAAAAACACATACTCCATCCATTGGTACGCCAAAAGCTGGATGAGCCGCCGCGCAATCCTGCGTAGCAGACTGTCCAAGCCGTGGCACCGCCTGCAGCACCTGATCGGCAAGCGCTGATATCCGGTTATGAAAAAGAAGATACTGATCCTTCACACCAACATGGAGTTGGGCGGTGCCGAAACGAGCCTGCTCGGTCTGCTTTGGAGTCTGGACTATGACCGCGTTTCGGTGGATCTGTTCCTGTATGCGCACACAGGGGAGTTACTGCCGCTGTTGCCGGATGCAGTCCGTCTGCTCCCGGAGCAACCTGCCTATCGGGCGCTCTGCGATCCGATACGGACTGCAATCCGGCAGGGACACCCCGTAGTGGCAGGGGCGCGATTGCGCGCCAAGCTGGTCACGGCGGTCCGGAACCGGAAGATGCACTTCCGCGATTACGGGCACGCGCTGAAGCAACGCACGCACGCCTACGCTGTCCGGCATCTGCCGCGCATCGGGGGGGATTACGATATGGCGATTTCCTTCATTGACCCGCATTGGATCATGAACCGCCGTACTTCCGCTCCCGTGCGGTTGGGTTGGTTCCACACCGACTGTGCACTGATTACGCCGGATAACCCCCTGGAGGAGAAAATGTGGTCGGAATGCACCCATGTGGTCAACGTTTCGGAATCCTGTAAGGAGGCATTTGACGCGGTTCATCCTGCGCTGACAGCCCGCTCTTTCGTTATGGAGAATATTCTGGCAAAGCGATTCGTTGAAAGCCGCGCGGAAGTGCCCCTGCAGGCGGACGGGATGCGCCGCGACGGACACATCAATCTCCTGTCGATCGGACGCTTTTGCGAAGCAAAGAACTTTGATAACGTGCCGGATATTGCCCGCCGTCTGCTGGCGGACGGACTGCCGATCCGATGGTACATCATTGGCTACGGCGGTGACGAACCCCTGATCCGTCGGCGCATCGCCGAGGCGGGCATGGCGGATGCCGTCATCCTGCTCGGAAAGCGCGATAATCCGTATCCGTACATCCGGGCGTGCGACCTGTATGTTCAGCCCAGCCGCTACGAGGGCAAGTCAGTCACTGTACGTGAGGCGCAGATGCTGGCGCGTCCCGTTGTCATCGCCCGGTACGCGACCTCCGCCAGCCAGCTGGAGGACGGAGCGGACGGCGTCATCGTCCCGCAGGACAATGCGGGCTGTGCCGCCGGGATTGCCGCTCTCCTGCGTGATCCTGCGCGTATGGCGCGTCTTTGCGATACCTGCCGCTCGCGCGACTACACCAACGCAGCCGAGGCAGAAAAGCTGTACCGTCTCCTGTTCCCGGACGGGGAACAATAAAGAAGCATTATCCGTACGATCCGCATGGAAGGAGGAACCGCTCATGCGTGTGAATACCATAACCTGCCATGACGTGTATAACGTCGGCGCCGCGCTTCAGGCATACGCCCTGTGCCGTTACCTGCGGGAGCGGGGACACGATGCGCACATCATAGATTACAAACCGGACTACCTGTCCGGGCACTACCGGCTGTGGGGCGGGGTAAGCCCCCGGTTTGACAGACCGGGACTGCGGCTGGCATTCAATCTTGCCAAATTTCCCGGGCGCGCGGCGGCGCGTATGGGGCGGCGCAAACGCAATTTTGACAGCTTCCGCCGGACGTACCTGCCGCTGACAGCGCGCTATGACAGCTTTGCGGCGCTGTGCGCGGAGCCGCCGCCTGCGGATGTGTACCTTGCGGGCAGTGACCAGATATGGAACACGCTGTTCCCGAACGGGCGCGACCCTGCCTTCTACCTGCAGTTTGCGCCGGCGGGCGTGACGCGCGCTTCCTATGCCGCCAGCTTTGCCATGGATGCGGTCGATCCGGCGTGGGCGGAACGCCAACGCGCCTGGATCGGGGCGCTGGATTACGTGTCCGTGCGTGAGCCTTCCGGGCTTGCCCTTCTGGAACAGCTTGGCATTACCGGCGGGGAGGCAGTTATGGATCCGGTGTTCCTTTTGCCGGCGGCGGCGTGGCGGGAACTGGCGGTTCCCGTCCGGCGGAGCAAGCCCTACCTGCTGGTATACGACTTTGACGGATCGCCCGCCATCCGGGCGGCGGCGGAGCAGCTGGCGGCGGCACACGGGTGTGAGATTGTCACGGTGCTGAAGCTGCCCTACGGAACTCCGGATGCGGCGGAAGCAGGGCCGGACGGCTTCCTCGGCTGGCTTGCCGGAGCGGAGTACGTGCTGTCCAATTCCTTCCATGCGACGGCGTTCTCCCTGATCATGCACCGCCCGTTTATGACCTATGGCAGGCAGGAAAAACTCAACAGCCGGATGCGCGACCTGATGGAGATCGCGGGGCTGTCCGGGCGGAAGCGGGCGGATGAACCGGCAGACTGGGACAGCGTGGACGAGAGGCTGAAGCTGCGGATTGCGGCTTCGGAGGCGTACCTCAGCCGGGTGCTTCATGAATCTTAAAGAGCTGTACCTGGAGATCTACCGGAGCCGACCGGAAAGCATTCTGCGGTTCATGCTGGTCAGTCTGTTTGTCTGGACACTCCTCACTCTGCTGTTCGGGAGCCTGCGCGCGACGCGACGCGGCTGGATGTGGTTCAACCGCATCCTTGCCGGATGCGCGGTGCTGGGTATCCTGGGTATAACGGTGTTTTACCGGTTTATCGGCGGCGGCGGGGAGGTCGGCATCAATCTGGTGCCGTTCCGCGTGCCGGAGGAGGCGTGGCGGGCGGAGGAATACTACCGGATGCTGCTGATGAATGCATTCCTCTTCTTTCCGCTGGGACTGTCGCTGGGTAACGCGTGGCGCCCGGAGCGCCGCATCCTGCGCCGCTTCGGACTTACGGTTCTGTGCGGACTGGCGCTGAGCCTCTTCTGCGAGACGATGCAAGGCATCTTCATGCTGGGAACGGCGGAGACCGACGACCTGCTGATGAATACGGCAGGCGTTGCGCTGGGCGCGGTCAGTGCGCTTGCGGCGGGGGTACTGTCACTGCCGATCCGGTGGTTGCGCAAGAGCGGGGAGACTTCCCGAAAATGACAGACACCGTCTGCCGCCAGCCGCTGCGCGGCGATCTGCGCGGTGTCACGGATGTACGATACCATGATATGGAATAACGAAAGGAACGGAAATCATGAGAGAGAACGAGAAGCCCACTGAGGGGAATATGCCGCCGGTGAACGCGGGGGAGCACGGTCAGCAGAGTCCGGAGCAGAGTCCGGAGTTGTTGGCGCGGGAGCAGGAGCGCCAGCGCTACCGCGAGGAGCGAGCGCGTATGGCTCCGCCGCCGCAGAGCCGCCGTCATATGCCGCGCAGCAGGATGGGGCGCGCCATGTTCAGAATGCGGCGTTTCTTCGCCAGAAGCCGCAGGACGCTGCTGATTGCGCTGGTCGTTGCGCTGTCTGGCATTATGCTGCTTATCAGCATTCTGGTCATTCAGTATATTACGATCAACCAGAGCGTGGGCGGATCTTCCTCTACCGGCACATACGATCCGTCCGGCAACGACGGGCGTGAGCGGGTGCTCATTGTGCCGTACACGGACCCGGTTGATGTGACGGATCCGATGGTGCGCGCCTACGCGGATAAGGATACCAACCAGTCCGTGGCATCCATTATGAGCGCCTACAAGCGGCGGAACAGCCGCGCCGATACGGAAAGATCAGTGGAACTGCAGTACTCGGTCGAGAATCTGTCCAGCGCCAAGCGCATCAAGACAGTCCGATTCATCCTGTCGGAAAACGAGGATTACTCCAATCCGCGCGTCCTGTATGCCGACGGCTCCCGGGATGGGAAGGTGTCCTTTAATCATCTGAAGACGGGTACCCGGTACTTCTACAAGGTCGTCGTGACCCTGAACGACGCTACGACGCTGGAAGCGGAGAGCTTCTTTGTGACGGCAGTTGCGCCCCGGTTTGTGTCTGTCAGCAGTACGCAGAACTCCACCCTGCTCAACGTCCGCGACCTGGGCGGCTGGATGTCCGTCGAGCAGGACGGCGTGAAGAAGTCTATCCGGCAGGGTATGATCTTCCGCGGGTGTGAGCTGGACGGCTACAACGATGCCGATTGCAATATCGACCCGGATGCCGGTGTTTCGGATATGCTGGGGGTGCTGGGCATCCACACCGAGCTTGACCTTCGCGGTGAGAACGGTATTGCCGGCTACAACGCATTGGGGTACAACGTCAACCACATCCGCGTCAACTGCCAGCCGTATTACAACGATAAATCGACCGTTGCCCAGCGTGAGGCTGTGCAGGAGGGGATCCGGCAGGTGTTTGCCGTGCTGGCAGACGAGAGCAATTATCCGATTTATATCCATGATGTGTACGGCTGTGACGAGACCGGCATGATCTGCTACCTGCTGGAGGCTGTGCTCGGTGTGAACGATACCGAGCTGAAGAAGGACTTTGACATGAGCGCCTTCAGCCTGTGCGCTCCGACCTCCTCCGTCTATCAGGGCTTTGTCCAGATGGTGCGGATTTACGGGAACGGCAACAGCACGCAGGAGCGCGTGGTGGACTTCCTGACCGGTACCTGCGGCGTGCCGGCAGGTGATCTGCTCCGGATCCGCAGTATCCTTCTGGAGGATGCCGCCGCATAACGGCGGGAAACCGAACCGCTTTGTCAGCCGGAAGGAATCCGGCACACAATTCCGATACAGAAAAACCCAAAGAAAAAGGAGAATAGCCATGATGAAGAAGAGTTTATCGTTCGGTCTGGCAGTCCTGCTGATTCTTGCGGCTGTCATGGTTGCCGTCCCTGTGCAGGTCACGGCGGAGGAGTTGCCCCGCCTGACACTGAATAAGACGAGTTATCTTGTCGGAGAAGACATTTTCGTTACGGCGACCGGAACCGGCACCGACTGGGTCGGTTTGTATGCGGCAGGGGACACCTATGATCCGGGCGCGGGTGGACAGGTGTCCATCCTGTGGTACTATGTTGCCGATGACGGCAATGCATCGGGCAACACCAAGAATATCCGGGAAGCCGAGCATCGGAACGAGCAGCGCGCCTCGCTGTATGACATTCCGGCGGGCGAGTACAAGATGGTGCTTATGAAAGATGACGGGTACAGCGTCGTGGCGGAGGTGCCCTTCCGCGTAATAGAGGTGCCGACGGCGTATGTACGGGACGGGCTGGTTGCGTGGTATGACGGTGTAGAGAACACGCGCGACGGGCAGGATACCGAGTCTGTTGTCTGGCACGACAAGGCAGGCGGCTACGACCTGCCGGTCGAACATACCGAAACTAACGCGTTTGAGGCAACGGGTTTCCATGTCCGCAGCGGTAAGTTCTCCTTCCCGCAGGGCATCGTGGACACCGTGAATGGAAAGGCGTTCACGGTTGAGCTGCGATTCTCCGAGTTCGTATCGGTCGGTGGCAGCTTCAACACCTTTCTCAACAGCGGGAATGACAACTTTGCCCTGTTCCGCCGCAATAAGAAGGACGTGATCGAATTCAAATTCGCCGCCAATCCGGGCAGTGAGCGCCCTACGGTGGCGGACGGTCTGGCATTGCTTCAGAATGCGTTGGTCACGGTGACCTACGAGGTCGGCGGGCAGACGCGTATTTACATCAACGGTGAGGAGAAGGCATCCGCGCCCAGCCCCAAGGAAATGGGCGCCGATACGCTGTTCATCGGGCAGGAAGGCAGCAAGGCGTTTGATACCGTGTATCGCTCCATCCGTTTCTACGACCGGGCGCTTAACCCTGCCGAGGTGGCGCACAACGCCGTGGTTGACGGGGCGCTGTCTGCCAAGCAGCTGTACGTTGCGGACGGATTGGTCGCCGTGTACAGCGGCACCCAGAACCGGGCAGGCGGCAATGATTTGGACGCCGCCGTGTGGGCGGATCTGTGCGGCGGCAACGACATCACGCTGACCACCGATCAGAACAACCGCTTTGAGTTGGGCGGTTTCCGGAGCAATTCGATCCGGCAGTTCTTCCCGCAGGCGGTGGTGGACGTTGTCAACGGGCAGGCGTTCACGGTCGAGATGTCGCTCGGAGATCTGCGGTCGCTGGGTACTGCCTACAACACTTTTATCAACAGCGACAATGACAATTTCTCGCTGTTCCGCCGCATAGAGAATGACGTGCTGGAATTCAAGTACGCCGGAAACGGGCGCGGCGAGCGTCCGCAGGTGAAGGACGGCTTGGAGCTGTTTACCGACTCGCTGATTACCGTTACGTATGAAGTCGGTGGGGAGACGGTCATATATGCGGACGGGATGGAGATAGCCCGGACTGCAAGTCCCCGACCTATGGGAGCCGACAATCTGTTCTTTGGGCACGACAAACAGACGCACAATTACAGCACGCTGTTCCGTGACCTGCGCTTCTACAACCGTGCACTGAGCGCCGAGGAGGTGCTTGCCAACGCCAAGGCGGATCTCGTTGTGGATTACGACTATACCGAGCCGGAAAAGGTCTTCAAGGCAACCTTTGTTGCCAATAATAAGGTGGTGGCGGTTGTGGAGTTTGCGGCGGGCGCGACTTCCATTGAGGAACCGGAGGTGCCTGCACGCGAGGGCTTCACCGGCGCGTGGGCGGCGTATACCGTGGAGAATAAGAACTTTACGGTGCGTGCCATCTATACGCTGATTCCGGCGCAAACGGAAACCGGCACCGACGCCGTGACAGAGACCGCAACCGCACCGGTGACGGATACCGCGACGGAAGCCGTTACGACAGCGGAATCCGGAAGCGGGACAGAGCCGCTTGACACATCGCTGGACACTGCCGGTGCGACCGGGACCGAGACCGACAAGACCGGCGGAGGCTGTTCCTCCGCTGTGGGCGGCGGACTGGCGCTGACGGCGCTGATGACCGTGCTTGCCGCGGCTACACTCCGGCGCAGAAAGCACTGATTCCCCTGCGGGTTGAAAAAGTGCCTTGATCAGTGCCCCCCTACACAAC
>OLGE01000601.1_pt1 | contig 41675 bp, 36 predicted proteins | sample 1605151 | NCBI WGS metagenome assembly OLGE01 (sample SAMEA3888912, study PRJEB22519) | human gut metagenome | biome: human gut; feature: human-associated habitat; material: faeces | place: Denmark | collected 2010
GGGTACCGGTGCTGGCCGTGGGCGTTCCCACGGTGGTGGACGCCGCCACGTTAGCGGCGGATCTATTGGAGGAATCCGGGCTTCCGGAGCCGGATATGGAAATGCTGCGGAGCCGCCCTGAAAACCTTATGGTCACGCCAAGGGACATCGACCAGCAGGTGCGGGACCTGGGTAAGGTCATCGGCTACGGCATCAACTGGGCCTTGCAGGATCTGGAGATTGAGGAGATCAACGCCCTGCTGTCATAGGGTCAGAGGTCCAGCTCCAGTACCACGGGGCAGTGGTCGCTGCCCGTGACCTCGCTCCAGATGTCGGCACTTTTGATCTTGTCCTTCAGCCGGTCGGAGACGATAAAATAGTCGATACGCCATCCGGCGTTGTTCTTCCGGGCATTGAAGCGATAGCTCCACCAGGAGTACGCGCCGGTCTTGTCCGGGTAGAGATAGCGGAAGGTATCCGTAAAGCCGCTTTCTAACAGCTGGGTCATTTTAGCCCGCTCCTCGTCAGAAAAGCCGGGGTTCATGCGGTTGGATTTCGGATTTTTCAGGTCGATCTCCTGATGGGCCACATTGAGATCGCCGCAGTAGACCACCGGCTTCGTTTGATCCAGCTCCATCAGATAGTCCCGCAGATCGTCCTCCCACTCCATGCGGTAGTCCAGCCGGGAAAGCTGGTCCTTGGAGTTGGGGGTGTAGCAGCACACCAGATAGAATTCCGGGTATTCCGCCGTAATGACCCGTCCCTCGTGGCGGTGGACCTCCTTGCCGAAGTCATAGGTAACAGAGAGGGGCGTCTGCCGGGTAAACACGGCGGTGCCGGAATAGCCCGCCTTGTCGGCGCTGTTCCAGTAGCGCTCATAGCCCGGCAGGTCGAATTCCGCCTGTTCCGGGCGCATCTTCGTCTCCTGCAGGCAGATCACATCTGCGTCCGCAAAGGCGCAGAAGTCCAGAAAGCCCTTGCCGAGACAGGCCCGCAGGCCGTTGACGTTCCAAGATACCAGTTTCATAGAGGCTCCTTCCCCGCCGCCCGGTCCCGGCGGCGGTTTTTGACGGTTTTCCCCCATTTTACCCGGTTTTCGCCGGGAAATCAACTTGCCCTTTCCGGTGAAAAGGAGTACAGTAAAATAAAATGATTTTATGAGTTGAGGTGCATCGTGGGGACGGAAAGCGGAATCCGGAATATGACGGCGGGCAGTCCCTTCCGCCATATTCTGATGTTTACCCTGCCGCTGCTGGCGGGGAATTTTTTGCAGCAGTTCTACAATATGGTGGATAGCTGGGTGGTGGGCAACTATGTCAGCGACGGAGCCTTGGCCGCCGTGGGCGTCGGCTTTCCGGTGATCTTCCTGTTCACATCCCTGTTCTCCGGCATCGCCACCGGTGGCACCGTGGTCATCGCCCAGGCCTTCGGCGGTGGGAGACTGGGCCGGGTCCGGAGCGCCATCGACAGCCTGTATACCGCCTTTATCCGCAGTATTCTGCCCATCACTGCCGCCGCACTGCTGCTGGTGAATCCCCTGATGACTGTTTTACGGGTGGACCCCGCCGCCTGGGCAGAGACCCGGACCTATCTGCTGGTGGTCTGTGCGGGGCTTGTCGGCAGCATCGGCTATAATCTCAACGCCGGTATTTTAGGGGGCATGGGCAACAGTTCCACCACACTGCTGTTTCTGGCGGTATCCACGATTTTGAACATCTTTCTGGATCTGGCACTGGTGCTGGCGGTACCGCTGGGGGTGCTGGGTGTAGCGCTGGGCACCGTCATCGCCCAATTATGCAGCTGGCTGTTCGGTATCTGGTATATCAACCGCAGGTATCCGCAGCTGGCCATCCATCCCTTCAACGGGATCTTCGACCGCAAACTGTTCTGTGAGATCATCCGCATTGGCCTGCCCAGTGGTATCCAGATGTCTCTGGTGGCCCTGGGCGCCATGGGCGTACTCTCCAAGGTCAACAGCTACGGAAAGGCCTTCACTGCTGGCTTCAACGTGGGCAATAAACTGGATACCCTGTCCTTTCTGCCGGTCCAAAGCCTGGCCGCCGCTGTGATCTCCTTTGTGGGGCAGAATATGGGGGCAAGCCGGGAGGACCGGGTCCGTCAGGGCGTCCGGATCACCGTGACCATGGCCGTTGTGTGGACAGTTCTCAGTTCCGCCCTTGTGGTGTGGCTGTCCGTCCCTCTGTCCCGGATCTTCTCCCCGGACCCGGCGGTCATCGCCGCCAGCGCCCGGTATCTGCAATGTGTGATGCCGCCCTACGTGCTGTTTGCCATTCTGTTCGTACTGAACTCCGCCATGCGGGGCGCGGGCGACAGCCTGTATCCCATGGTGAACGTGGTGGCCTCTGTGATCCTGCTGCGGGTCCCCTTCCTGTACCTGCTGGCAAACCGCTTCGGCCCGGACGCTATGTATTGGAGCTACGGCATCGGCTGGGCCGTGGCCTGCGCTCTGTCGGTCTATCACTATGCTGCCGGAAAATGGCGGGGAAAGTACCGCAGCGAATAAAAACAGCGGAAATCGGAAATATTTTTGACCGGATGATTGACTAATCGTTTAAAATATGGTATAAGTGAGTGCAATCGAGAATGCAATGAAGGGGAGAGTACGTCCTCGCGGCATGGTTCAGAGAGTCCCGGCAGCTGAAAAGGGACCCATGCGGTAGACAGAACATGGCCCCGGAGCCGCGCGGCTCAGCGCTTCGGCGCAGGCTGCGATGGGTGCGCCCATTACAGCGTCAGGGTATCGCGTGCCGGTTTCGGCAGGCTTGTACCCGCAGAGGCTCACGCCGCGAGGTGTGGGTGAATCAAGGTGGTAACACGGCTTTCTTCGCCGTCCTTGAGCGTATGCTCAGGGACGGCGTTTTTATTTGCGATCACTCAAAATTTATCATAAAGAAGAAAAGAGGAACCGGATATGGAAAAGGACACTTTTTATATCACAACCCCCATCTACTACCCCTCAGATAAGCTGCACATCGGCCACACCTACTGCACCGTGGCCACCGACACTCTGGCCCGGTATCACCGGCTGAAGGGCGAGGACGTCATGTTCCTCACCGGTACCGACGAGCACGGCCAGAAGATCGAGCAGAAGGCCGACGAGGCCGGCGTCACTCCCCAGGAGTTCGTGGACCGCATCGTGGAAGGCCCCCGGGGCGTCCGGGATCTGTGGAAGCTGATGAACATCTCCAATGACCGCTTCATCCGCACCACGGACGATTACCATGTGAAGGCCATCCAGCGGATCTTCAAGCGGATGTATGACAAGGGCGACATCTATAAGGGCACCTACAAGGGCAAATACTGCACTCCCTGTGAGTCCTTCTGGACGGAGAGCCAGCTGAAGGACGGCTGCTGCCCCGACTGCGGCCGCCCCGTTGTGGACGCCGAGGAGGAAGCCTACTTCTTCCGTCTGAGCAAATATGCCGACCGTATCCGGGATCTGCTGGAAAACACTGACTTCCTCCAGCCCCGTTCCCGTGTCAACGAGATGGTGAAAAACTTCATCGACCCCGGTCTGGAGGATCTGTGCGTTTCCCGCACCAGCTTCTCCTGGGGCATCCCCGTGGACTTTGACCCCAAGCACGTGGTCTATGTGTGGGTGGACGCCCTGAGCAACTATATCACCGCGCTGGGCTATGAGAATGACCGCTATAATGACTACAAGAAATACTGGCCCGGCATCAACATCGTGGGCAAGGAGATCGTCCGCTTCCACTCCATCATCTGGCCCGCCATGCTGATGAGCCTGGGGGAGCCTCTGCCCAAGCACGTTTTCGGCCACGGCTGGCTGCTGCTGGACGGCGGCAAAATGTCCAAATCCAAGGGCAACGTGGTGGACCCCTACCTGCTGGCGGAGCAGTTCGGCGTGGACGCCCTCCGCTTCTTCCTGATGCGGACCTTCCCCTTCGGCTCTGACGGCAACTTCTCCAATGAGCTGCTGATCCAGACCATCAACACTGACCTGGCCAACGATCTGGGCAACCTCCTCAGCCGCACTACCGCCATGGTGAACAAGTACTTCGGCGGCTCCCTCCCCGCAGGCTGCGGTGCCACGGAAGATGAGAAGCAGCTGGCTGCCATGGTCCGCATGGGCAGCAGCGTGGAGCTGGCCGCCAGCGGTGACACTGTGGACCCCGTGCTGTATGACGCCCAGCTGGTGGCTCAGGCCGCCGGTCTGAAAAAGGCCTACGCCCATGAGATGGACACCTTCGCCCCTCACAACGCCCTGTCCGAGACCTTCAAGCTGATCCAGCGGGCTAACAAGTATATCGACGAGAACGCCCCTTGGGCACTGGCCAAGGATATGGAAGCCAACGGTGCCCGGCTGGCTCATGTGCTCTATAACCTGCTGGAAGCCACCCGCATCTGCGGTATTCTGCTGACCCCCTTCATGCCGGAGAGCATGGAAAAGCTCTTCGCCCAGATCGGCGTGGGCGCGGAGGCCCGGACCTGGGAGTCTGCGGACCTCTGGGGTGAGCTGCCTGAGACCGCTGCCGTGGTCAAGGGTGAAAACCTGTTCCCCCGTCTGGATCTGGACAAGGCCCTCGCGGAACTGGAAGCCGCCGAAGCCGCCGCTAAGAAGGCAGAGCAGCCTGACGTGGAGGTGGAGCCTCAGCTCACCGAAACGGTGGACTTCGACACCTTCTGCAAATCCGATTTCCGGGTGGTGAAAGTCAAGGCCTGCGAAGCCGTGAAAAAGTCTGACAAGCTGCTGCGCTTCACGCTGGATGACGGCACCGGCACCGACCGGCAGATCCTCTCCGGCGTCCACAAATACTATGAGCCGGAGGAGCTGGTGGGCAAGACCCTGGCCGCCATCGTGAATCTGCCTCCCCGGAAGATGATGGGTTTGGAGAGCAACGGTATGCTGCTCTCCGCCGTCCGCACGGAAAAGGGCGAGGAAAAGCTGAACCTCATCATGCTGGACGATCAGATCCCGGCTGGTTCCAAGCTGTGCTGACTACTTAGGAGGGGGACTTGTCCCCCTCCTAACCACCTCCCACCAGTCTGCGGACTGGTGAACGTGCCCAAGGCACTTAGATCAAAGTATTTTTGTCAGGCACATGTCCTGACAAAAATGATTTCAATTTTTCCATGCGGGACACAAAGTATCTTCATCAGAGTATCATTCGTCAGGCAAAAAAGTCCCTTGCCCCGCGCGGGCAAGGGAAGTCCCCCAGGAATGCCCTGACAAACATAACTGAATTTTAAAGGATATTTCTTTGATGAAAAACAAAATAAAGCGGGCGGTTATTTCGGTAGTTGTATTTGCAGTGATTTATATATTATCTGGTTTTATCATTGGTTGGCATAGCTATGATATGTATCTCAAGGCAATTGAATTTTTAGCTGCTATCATAGGTGCAGGGTGCTATTGGATCGGCAGTAACGAACAATAAAATACCAGGTTTTTCATCTGCGCTCTATCGGCGCATATGCTGTAAGTTTCAAAATTTACGGAGATTGAGGTCATTCATGCGGTTACAAAGCGCGATTTTTGATATGGACGGGACCCTGCTGGACTCCATGCCCACCTGGCGGGAGCTGGGGCCCACGTTCTTAAAGGAGGCGGGCATCACCGCCACACCGGAGCAGGACCGGATGCTCCACATCTTAGCGGACTGCGACGTGATTCCCTATCTGCGGGAGGTCTGCGGTCTGCCGTGGTCCCAGCAGGAGATCATCGACCAGATCATTCAGCGGATGGAGACGTTTTATTCCAGCCAGGTCCGGCCCAAGCCGGGTCTGGAAAAATTTCTCTCCATTTTGAAAATGGAGGGGGTCTGGATGTACGTAGCCACCGCCACCCATCGGCGGCTGACGGAAAAGGCCCTGAAAACGGCGGGCATCGACCACTATTTCCGGGGGATCGTCACCTCCGCCGACGCGGGAAATCACAAATCTGAAAGCGCCGACATCTACGAGATGGCCATGCGGCGGCTCCAGTCCAACAAGCGGGACACCGTGGTATTTGAGGACGCCCTCCACGCCATCCGCACCGCCAAGGCAGCAGGCTTCCGGGTGGCCGGGGTCTATGAGGCCACGGCGGAGCAGGATCAGCCGGAGATTCAGCGTCTGTGCGACTATTACATCCGTTCCTACGAGGAACTGGTCCAGTCTGAAACCTTCTGAGCATCGCAAAAGGAGCCGTATGGCTCCTTTTTTTCAAAATCTTTTTCCAACGCTGTAACGAACCGCGCCCCAAACGGATATAGCAGATGAAAACACCGCTGAAAGGGGGAGAAACTCCGTGAAGGATCTGGATACCGTCTACCGCCAGCACGCGCAGACGGTCTATAAATTTCTGCTCTCCCAATGCCGGGACCCCCAGACGGCGGAGGAACTGACCCAAGAGACTTTTTATCAGGCAGTGCGGTCCATCGACCGGTTTGACGGCAGCTGCAAGGTGTCCGTCTGGCTGTGCCAGATCGCCAAGCACCTGTGGTATCAGCATTTGCGGAAGGCCAACCGGGAAACGGAGCTTCCTGAGGAAGCAGAGCTGCCGCTGGTGCCCTCCGCCGAGGAGGAGGCCGTCAGCCGCTCCGGGCAGTTAGACATGCTGCGGCGGGTCCATGAATTACCGGAGCCGGGGCGGGAGGTGGTCTACCTCCGGGCCTTCGGTGGACTGTCCTTCCGGGAGATTGGAGACGTTTTAGGCAAAACGGAGACCTGGGCCAGAGTGACCTTTTACCGGGGCAAGGAACGATTGAAGCAAGGAGGCTGCGACGATGAAAAATGATCTGACCTGCGGTGTGGTGCGGGATTTGCTCCCCTCCTATGTGGAGGGCCTCACCTCCCCAGAGAGCAATACAGCGGTGGAGCGTCATCTGTCCGAGTGTCCGGACTGTGCCCAGCTTCGGACGGCGCTGGCAGGCGCGCCGAAGCAGGCGGCCCCAGAGGACGCAAAAGAGGTGGACTATCTAAAAAAAGTGAAGCGCCGGGGCTGGCGGCGTGTGGCGGCGGCAGTTGCCGTCACGGTGCTGCTGTTCGCGGTAGGTGTTGCGGCAAAGCTGTTTGTCATCGGCACGCCGATCCAGACGCAAGGCATGAGCTGGGTTATCAGCACGGATGTGCCGGGACAACTGGACATCCGGGTATACTCCATTTGGTCCGGCACGGCCTGCCGCCAGTGGGAAACGGAGCAGGAGCCGGAGGGGATCGTCCGCGTCACCTGCCGTCAGGTATTGCCCTCTCCCCTCAGTAATTCCGGTGATTACCGGGCCGTCCTCAACACGGAGGGCGTCAACGCGGTCTATCTGGGAGATCAACTGATCTGGCAGGGTGGTGTCGAGATTTCGCCGCAGATTGACAGAATCTATCAGGCCCAAACGCCCTATGTGGGGGACGCCCCCGCCGTGGGCCGGGTGCTCAACGCCTTACGGTTCGACACCTGCGGCAGCTATACGCTGGAGCTGCACACCTCCTCCGCACCTTACCGCCTGACGCTGAATTTCTCCGTCCCCCAGACTTCCGGTAAAATGGGAGACTCCGAAGCGGGCCTCTATCAGGACATGGCGGCGGTGCTGGCAATCATCGGCAATCTGGACGAAATAGAATGCGCGTTCCGGGACGAGAATAGCCAGCCTTGGTCCCGTGTGCTGACGGTGGAGGAATTGAACCAGGACCTGCCCCGGATCGTCGCTGACTACAATGAGCGGTTTTCCCACGGCAAGCCCTGTCCCCTCTATGACGATGTGAAGGATTACGCCGGCTCCTGCGCCGATCTTGAGCAGTTGTATGATGCCATGTGGTGGGCTGGTGAAGGCGGGATCTACGCGGAAACCGAATAAAAGCATCAGCGCCCACGGCTTTCGCCGTGGGCGCTGTTCATTTATCCCATCCGCAGGGTCGATCGAACGTCCGCGTCGAAATAGGCCGTGGGATTCTGAGGAACACCGTCCTGCCGGACCTCAAAATGAAGGTGCGGACCGGTGGACCTTCCTGTGCTGCCTATGGCGGCGATCGGCGTCCCCGCCTTTACAGGATCGCCCTCGTTCACATCCACCTTGCTGCACGCGGCGTACAGTGTGGTGAGTCCATCGCCGTGGTCGATCATCAGGTAATTCCCGCGTTCCGTGTCAAAGCCGGTCTCCGTCACGGTGCCGTCCGCAGCCGCCAGCACCGGAGTTCCCCGTTCGGCTGGAATGTCGATCCCATTGTGGACGGTTTTCCCCTGTCCGCCGGGATTCCATCTGGCTCCGAAGGGGTTGCTGAGGCTGATGGTATTGCTGCCCTCCACCGGCCATTGAAACCAGCGGCTCTCCTCTTCGCTGACGGCATAAATGCCGTAAACGTACGCCTCCTCGTCCCCGGCCAGCTGGGGCAGGACCGTCCATGTCCCGTTTTCATACCGATCCAGCCGCAGACGGCCGGTGGAGAGGGTGTAGGTCCGACTTTCTGTTTTGCCGTCCAGAAAAGTGGCCTCCACCGTCAGATGCGCTCCGTCAAAGGTGTCGATGCTGTCCCACGTATCCTGCTTCATGTCATCGCTCGCCGTTGACAGCTCCTCCGGGGGCACCCAGAAGCCGTAGCTGGCCGAAGGATCATAGTCCACGGTCACATCGCTGCCCAAAGCCGTCATGACATCGGCATTCATGGGGGCGCCCTCGTCTGCGCCATAGACACTGCACACCAGTTCCCCGTTCTCCTCCGCCTGCCAGAGCGCCTGCACCTCATCATTAGACAAAGCCTTTCGGGTCTCGCTGCGGTACAGTCCGCCCCGGTCCACAGACAAAGTCACCTTTTGAAGATTTTCTCCGGTCACCTGAAACAGGCAGCCGGTAAAATACCCCTGCAGTGGATCCCAGATCCCGGTGCCGCTGCGCAGAGCCAACCCGCCGTTGGCATTGGGGACGATGGTCTCCCCGATGTCGGCGGCATAGGCCGTCAGGCCAAAGCTGTAGGTAAGCTGGGGCAGTCCGGGTTCCTCTGCCGAACGGGGCGCCAGCCGCACTGTCCCCAGCACCAGAGCCAGCGCACAGGCAGCGCACACCGCCGCCCGCAGCGCCGTCCGTTTCCGCCGCGTTCCGACACCGGCCGCCTCCTGCCGGATCGTTTGCAGCACCCGGTCATTCAGCCCGCTGGGGACCGAAATTTGTTCCATCAGATCGTGATACGCACGTTTCATCGTCAATACCTCCCAGAAGTTCTTTCAGCTGCTTGCGGGCCCGGTGGAGCCGGGTTCGGACCGTGGCGGCGGGAATGTGCATCAGTTGGCTGATTTCCTCCGCCGAATACCCCTCGGCGTAATAAAGATGCACCGCCGTCCGGGCCTTTTCCGGCAGGCGGCTCACCGCTTCCCACAGCTCCCGGCTCTCGTCCTCCGGCTGTGCCAGATCCGGTATCTCCGCGAAAGAAAGTACCGGCCGCCGCAAATGGAACCGGTGCAGATCCGCGCAGCGGTTCAGCGTTGTGCGGATAAGCCATGCCTTGGCGCGGTCTCCGTCCCAGTCCTCCGCCGCCTGCTTCCACAGCCGGAGGAACACCTCCTGATACACGTCCTCCGCGTCGGCGATATTCTGCATCCGGGTCAGGGCCAGCCTGTAAACCGTGGAGCCATAAGCATCCATGGCATTGCTGAGCTGTGCTTCCGTCATGCAATGCCTCCTTTTTTGTGTGATTGAAAAGCGCTTTCACTGATAAAACGTTATGACAGGACAAATCGTTTCTCGCTCCGGCGGAATTTTTTTGCAGATGTCGAATCTAATCTGAATTTTACGCCATTTTTCGTGTTTTTGCCAAAAAGCAGGAATCTGCTTGCAAATTACGGCCCAGCCCTTTACAATGGGGCATCATAAATCAGAAAGGGTGAGCGTATGGAATTTCACGCGAAGGAGCAGCTGCCCGGTCTGTTGGACTGGATGCGGCAGCAGATGAAGGCCTGCGGCGGAAAGACCGCCGTGATTGGCATTTCCGGTGGAAAGGACAGCTCCGTGGTGGCGGCGCTGGCGGTAGCGGCCTACGGAAAGGAAAACGTGGTGGGCGTGCTGATGCCTGACGGCATCCAGCCGGACATTGACTATTCCAACGGTCTGGTGGAATTTCTCGGAATTCGCCACTATGTATTCAACATTCAGGGCGGCACCGGCGGCATTTTGGATGAGATGGCGCGTTTAGGCATGAAGCCCAGCCGCCAGACCACGGTGAACCTGCCCTCCCGGATGCGGATGGTGACGCTGTACGCCATCGCCCAGAGCGAGGACGCCGGTATCGTGCTGAACACCTCTAACCTCTCGGAGGACTGGGTGGGCTACTGCACGGTCTACGGCGACGCCACCGGGGCCTTCTCCCCCTTGGGAATGTACACCACGGAGGAGGTCATCGCCCTCGGTGCGGAGCTGGGCCTGCCGGAAAAATTCCTGATCAAGCCCCCCTCCGACGGTCTCACCGGTCTGACGGACGAGGACAATCTGGGCTTTACCTACCACGCTGTCAACGAGTATGTCCGCAAGGGCGTCGTGGACCCGGCAGTAAAGGAAAAGATCGACCGGCTCCACCGGACCAGCCGCTTCAAATTCCAGCTGATGCCGGTGTATCACAACGGCCTGCCCATGGCCCTGACGGACGAGACGGACTATTACAAGTGAGGAAACACAAAAACCCCTCGCCGCTCGGCGAGGGGTTTTTGCTGTGTGTTTTAGGAGGGAGAAAACGCATCGGGTTGGGAGGACCCTTTGCAAGTATTAAGATACCCGAACATTTTTGCGAAATTATGTGTTTGCTGTGAACAATTTGTAAACGTTCCGAGCCTTTTTCAACTTTTCGACCGCATTTTCCACAAATGCCCGCAAAAACCGGTAAAAATGCCGTCCTTACCGGAATTTGTGGCTCTCGGCGACCGCCAGTTCGTCGCAGCGGTTATTAAATTCGTTCTCCGCATGGCCCTTGACCCAGTGGTAGCGAAGGGTATGGATGCTCTCCAGCCGCAGCAGCTCGTCCCAAAGGTCCGGGTTCAGGGCGGGCTTTTTGTCGCTTTTCACCCAGCCCTTGGCCTTCCAACCCTTAGCCCAGCCCTTGGAAAGGCCGTCGATCACATATTTGGAGTCGCTCCAAAGCTCCACGATGCAAGGCTCCTTCAAAAGAGACAGCGCCCGGATCACGGCGGTCAGTTCCATGCGGTTGTTGGTGGTATCGGCTTCCCCGCCGGAAAGCTCCCGCTTGTGGGCACCGTACATCAAAATGGCTCCCCAGCCGCCGGGTCCGGGATTGCCGGAACAGGCGCCATCGGTATAAATAGTGACTTGTTTCATCTTAAACATCCTTTGAGATTTTTCATGTTATCATACCATGGATTGGGGGATTTCACAAGAAGGTTGTTTTGATCGCACCATAATAGTGCAAAGGGCAGTCCCGGCTTCCGGGACAGGAAGCACGGCTTTGCCGTGGGGAATGCACCCCCCATTTTCTTTTTGAAACATCAAAAAGAAAATGGGGTGCATTCCGGCAGGCGAAGCCTGTATCCCTGCGGCGGTTCGCCGCATCCCGACAGGAACTGTCCCTTTGCGGGAGCAGCGAGAATGGCGGCACATTATGAAATATCCGCCAGATCCAAAAATCTTGCTCCGTTTTCCGCGATATGGTCCTTCCGGCCCTGGAGGTTATCCCCCAGCAGAAGGTCAAACACTTCCGCCGTCCGCTCCACATCCTCCGGCATGACCCGGATGAGCCGCCGGGTCTCCGGGTTCATGGTGGTGAGCCACATCATGTCGGGGTCGTTCTCACCAAGGCCCTTGGAGCGGTCGATCTTGTACTTCTTCCCCTCCAGAGCTTTGACAATATCCGCCTTCTCCTTGTCGGAATAGGCGAACCAGGTCTTATCCCCGCAGTTGATCTCGAAAAGCGGCGTTTCCGCGATATACACATAGCCCTGTTGGATCAGGGTAGGGGTCAGGCGGTAGAGCATGGTCAAAATCAGCGTCCGGATCTGGAAGCCGTCCACGTCGCCATCGGTGCAGATGACCACCTTACTCCACCGGAGGTTGTTCAGGTCAAAGGCGGCCAGATCCTTGACGTGCTTGTTCTGGATCTCCACGCCGCAGCCCAGCACCCGGATCAGATCGGTGATGATCTCGCTTTTGAAAATACGGGCGTAGTCCGCTTTCAGGCAGTTCAGGATCTTGCCCCGGACGGGCATGATGCCCTGGTACTCCGCGTCCCGGCTGAGCTTGACGCTGCCCAATGCGGAGTCGCCCTCCACGATATAAATTTCCCGCTTCTCCACATCCTTGGAGCGGCAGTCCACGAATTTCTGGACCCGGTTGGAGATGTCGATATTGCCGGAGAGCTTTTTCTTGATATTCAGCCGCTGCTTCTCCGCACTTTCCCGGCTGCGCTTGTTCACCAGCACCTGCTCGGCGATCTTCTCCGCGTCGAAATGGTTCTCGATGAAATAAATTTCCAGATTCGTCCGCAGGAACTCCGTCATAGCCTCCTGCACGAATTTATTGGTGATGGATTTTTTCGTCTGGTTCTCGTAGCTGGTCTGGGTGGAGAAGTTGTTGGAGACGAAGATCAGACAGTCCTCAATATCCTGCCATGTGATCTTGCTTTCGTTTTTCTGATACTTGTTCTGCTCCCGCAGGTACTTATCTACTGCGGAGACAAAAGCGCTTTTTGTTGCCTTTTCCGGCGCGCCGCCATGCTCCAGCCAGGAGGAGTTGTGGTAGTGCTCGATGACCTGCACCTTGTTGGAAAAGCAGCAGGCGGCAGAGAGCTTCACCTTGTATTCCGGCTTGTCCGCCCGGTCCCGGCCCCGCTTTTCCGCCTGCCAGAACACGGGAGCCGTCAGGGCCCCCTCTCCGGCCAGCTCCGCCACATAGTCCTGGATGCCGTGCTCGTAAACGAAATCCTCCTCAGGCAGAGAGCCGTCCACCTGCTGATCCCGGAACTTGAAGGTAATCCCCTCATTCACCACTGCTTGACGGCGCAGCACATCCGTGAAGTATTCCGCCGGGATGGCAATGTCGGTAAACACATCCAGATCCGGCAGCCAGCGGGTGCGGGTGCCGGTCTTTCTCACCTGAGACTTGGGCAGAGGGGTCTTTTCCAGTTCGCCCACGATCTCGCCCCGCTCAAAGTGGAGCTTGTACTCAAAGCCGTCCCGCCAGACGGTGACGTCCATGTAGCGGGAGGCGTACTGGGTGGCGCAGGCGCCCAGACCGTTGAGGCCCAGAGAGTATTCATAGTTGTCGCCGGTGAGGTTATCATACTTGCCGCCGGCGTACAGCTCGCAGTACACCAGTTCCCAGTTGTAGCGCTGCTCCTTTTCGTTCCAGTCCACGGGACAGCCCCGGCCCATATCCTCCACCTGAATAGAGCGGTCATTGTACCGCGTCACAGTGATGACCCGGCCGTGGCCCTCCCGGGCCTCGTCGATGGAGTTGGAGAGAATCTCGAAAACCGCGTGTTCGCAGCCGTCCAGACCGTCGGAGCCAAAAATGACACCGGGCCGTTTCCGGACCCGGTCCGCGCCTTTCAGAGACGAGATGCTGTCATTGCCATAATCCTGTTTTTTAGTCGCCATAGTTCCTCCAAGAGGGCATTTCCCCGTTTATCAGGGAACATTCTGCCATTTTCATACTGAGTTGATTATAGCATATCCCCGTCCTGACTGCAAGCGTCCTCCGCTGTTCCCCGTTTTTTTGTCAGAAAGAGTGCCGTTTCACCCAGAAAGGTTGTTGCGTAATTTTTTACATAACAGCCGGTCACCCGGTATTTTCCCCGGTTCCAAAGGGTTCTTCACATTTTCCACAGCTTTTTCCACATCGTTATGTAACCCTGTTAAAGCGAAAAAAGTTCATAAATTTTACATGGCTTATACAAGAAAGAAGCCCTGATGATATGCCGCCTGTTTGCGGCCGCTTTCTTTCCGCTCTTAAATATTGGGACGGTCTATCCAATTCTCTATTTGCACAAAAAAGCTCTGACGCGGCATAAAGCCGCGTCAGAGCCGACGATGTACTTTATAGATGTACTTTATAAAACAAATCAGACGTAGTTGCAGATACGGGCAATAGCGGTCTCAACAAAGCCCAGTGCTTCCGCCTTGGTCTGCTTGCCGCAGGCGGTCTCTACCACCATATTCAGCAGATCAGTACCCAGCTGCTCCACCGTCTTCTCCCCGTAGATCAGAGGAGCTGCGCAGAAGTCGATGTTATCCTCCATATTGGCAAAAGTGATCTTATTGCCCGTGACCTTCACCACAGGAGCAATGGGATGGCCCACCGGTGAACCCCGGCCGCTGGAGAACACAATGACCTGTGCACCGCCGGCCACCATGGCCGCCACGGAGGCGGGGTCATTGCCCGGCGTGTCCATGATGACCAGGCCCTGCTTGCTCTCGACCTGTTTGGCGTAATCATATACAGCATTGATGGGGCTGTGGCCACCCTTGTGGATGCAGCCCAGAGACTTCTCCTCCAGCGTGGTGATGCCGCCGGCCTTGTTGCCCGGAGAGGGGTTGCCCTGGCGGACATCTTCGCCGACAGCGTGGAAGTGCGCCTCAAAGCGGCTGGTGATCTCATAGATGCGATCGTGGACTTCCTTGTTGATAGCACGGCGGGCCAGAATGTGCTCAGCGCCAATGAACTCGGAGGTCTCGGAGAGAATGCTGGTACCGCCTGCCTGCACCACCAGATCGCTCATAGCGCCGATGGCGGGGTTGGCAGCAAGACCGCTGGTAGGATCGGAGCCGCCGCATTCCGTGCCGACGATCAGTTCGGACAGGGGGAACTCCTCCTTCTGGAGCATGGAGGCTTCAGCCACCATCTCCTTGGCATAACGAACGGCGATCTCAACAGCCTTGAGGGTTCCGCCCACTTCCTGAATGATGACCTGCTTGAGGGGCTTGTTGGTGCGCTCCTCAATGGCCTTGACCACCAGGTCCATCTGGCAGTTTTCGCAGCCCAGAGACACCACCACAGTACCGTAGATATTGGGGTTGGCGGCATAGCCGGCCATTACATCCATAGTGAACTGCTGGTCAGGGGCCACCTGAGAGCAGCCCTGCTGGTTATTGAAGCTGATAGCGCCCTCGACCTGCTGTGCAATGATGCGGGCCGTGTCTGTGGCGCAAACGCTGGCGGGCAGGATCAGTACTCGGTTACGCACGCCAACCCGTCCGTCAGGACGGCGATATCCGTAAAAAGTCATATTCTGTATCCTCCCTTACTCCATCCCGCGGCGATCTTCTTTCATGCTCTCAACATTGTGAACATGAACATGGGCGCCCTCGGGGATCTGTTCCGTGGCCACACCGATGTGTTCGCCATACTTCACCACAGGCTCACCCTTTTCGATGGTCCGGGTAGCCAGCTTATGATAAATGGTAATATCTTCCGTGGCTTTCAGAGATACAGTCTTTCCCTCTTTGAGATAGGTAACGGTATCCCCTGCGGCAATCGGCTCAATGGCAACGGCCACATTGTCTTTGGGGTCAATAATCATTGCATTTTGCATGTATAATTCCTCCTTCATATTATGGGGCCGGGTATGCTTACAGGGGGATCACCAGGGCGCCGATCAGAGCCAGCACGAAAATGCACACAGAGGAGATAAAGGAGCCCAGGGTGTAGGTCTTCAGACCGCCGGTCACGGTCAGGCCGGACATATTGGTGGCCACCCAGAAGCCGGAGTCATTGACATGGCCGATGGAGTTGCCGCCGGACAGGCAGGCCAGCGCGATCCACACGGGATGGCAGCCGATGGCGGGAGCGATGGTTGCCATGATGCCCATAGAGGTCATGCCGGCCACGGTGCCGGAGCCCTGCGCCACACGGAAGATCATGCCAATGAAGTAGGCCAGGAACATGGCAGGGATGACGGAGGTGGTATCGGTGCCCAGCAGGCTCACGATGGCATTGCCAATGCCGGTAGCGGTGATGACAGAGGAGAAAGAGCCGCCTGCACCGGTGATCAGCAGCACCACGCCGGCACTCTTCAGTGCCTCACCGGCAGACTTCTCCAGATTCTCACGGCCAATGTAGGGCAGGCTTACCAGGTAAGCGCCCAGAGTACCCAGGGTCATGGCAACCAGCTTGTTGCCCAGGAAGCTGCAGATCAGAGGCTCCTCGTCAAACATGGCGCTGCCCAGGGTACCGAAGAGAATGCAGACCACGGGGATGACGACGGGCAGCAGAGCCATACCGAAAGAGGGACGGGCCTTAGAGCTGTTCTGAGCAGCGCGGGCAGTTACCAGCTCGTTAACAACGTTGGAGCTGTGGTTCACGTCCTTTTCCTCATTCCAAATGCCGCGGTTGTGGATCTTAACATAGATGAAGTCGGACACCAGAACGGTGATAAAACCGACAACCAGACCGACGATCATCATGATGCCCAGATCAAAACCAAAGATATCGGCGGCAGCCAGAGGGTTGGGCGTGGGAGGCACCACGCAGTGAGCGGTGGTGGCGCCGATGGTCAGGCAGCCGGTGACATAGCACATCTTCATGTCGATCTTGGCGGCAATGGTGATGCCGATGGGGATCAGGATAATGAAGGTGACGTCAAAGAACACAGGGATGGACAGCACGAAGCCGGCCAGGCTCAGGCCCCAGATGGAGCGCTTTTCAGGGAAAGCGGAAACCAGCTTGTCGGCGATGATGTCGGCAGCGCCGCTGTCACTCATCAGCTGGCCCAGGATGGTGCCGAAGCCGACAGGCAGGCCGATGCTGGTCATCATGCTGCCGAAGCCGGAGGAGATGGTGTCCATTGTAGTCATCAGGTCGAGGCCGCCGGCCACACCCATGAACAGGCTGGCCAGAACCATGCCGATGGAAGCGTTGAGTTTGAGGACGATGATGCAGAACAGGATAATTGCGATTGCGATCACCAGTGCTACGATCAGCATTGCGGGAGATACCATAGAGTCAGTTCCTTTCTTTTTTGTGTTTCTTGCACTACTATTTAAAACCAGAGCTTTCCAGCGGTCCGCCTGTTCACGGCAGGCCTCCGGCAGCTCGGATTTTTCAGAACAGGTTGCCGTTCTCGTCGAAGGGCAGGTCATAGGGCTCCGTGAGAACCTCAAAGTTGGGGTTATTTTCCACCAGAGGCAGCATGCCCTCAGAGATCTCGATGACGCCGATATGGGCAGTGTTGGGGATGCGGATCATCTTCATGTGGTCATGATCCTCTGCCTCGGGGCAGCACATCAGGGCCAGCTGTAAAGCTTCCCGGTCATTGTCCATGATCATGGGGATCTTCATCAGATGCAGGAAGGTGTTGGTCACGCCGGTGGGATAGGTCATCTCCAGCTTCATCTTGTTGAACAGACGGCGGGTGGTGACCTCCGCCAGGCCGATGCCCTGTGCATTGCCGTGGGTCTCGTCGGTCAGGTCCAGGATGACGCACTTCTCTGCCTGAATGCCGCCGGAGCAGTACTTGGGCTGGACAAAGCGGCCGGACACGTTGGGGTCCATGCCGTCGCCGGAGATGTTCTTGCCGATCTTATCCACCACCAGTACGTCGCACTTGTCAAACAGCAGGTGGGCGATGGTCTTGTAGGAGATCTCCTTGAGCTTGGGTTCCTCGCTGATGATCTCCTCCGGGCTCAGGCCCTTGATAAGATAGGTATCGTCATAGGCGTTTTCAATGATGGCAATGCCGCCCAGAACCGGCGCGTTTTCCAGAATCGTCCGGCCGTACTCCTCCACCAACTCATGCATGATGGCAGGGCTCTGATGATGGATGCTCTCAGCGCCCTTCTGCTTGCCAAGGCCGATGGCCATCATCTTCATCAGGCCGCTTTCATAGGGGCCGCGGAAGGAGGTGTGGGGCTTGATGCGGTTGTAGAGGATGATGCCGTCAGCCTCAGAGGCATTCTTATCCACATATACCGGCTGATGACGTACGCCGGAAATGCCGATCTGCACCGTCTCCATGGAGCTTTTCACGGGGCAGCCCATGGCTTCCTCAGTGACGCCGTAGTCCTTGAGGATCTGGAGCTGGCCCTCGGCGGTAGCGCCGCCGTGGCTGCCCATAGCCGCCACAATGTAAGGCTCGGCACCCTTGGATTTGACAAAATCCACAATGGCACGGGCCATCACGGCATTGTGATTGATGCCGCGGCTGCCGCAGGTAATGGCGATCTTCTGACCGGGCTGGATCTTGCCGCCGATCTCAGGGCGATCCAGCTCCCGGGTGATGATGCCGGGAATATCGCTCTCAGGGATGCAGGTCTTGTCGAAGTTCTGGCGAACCTTGACCATCTTGGGGATCGGTGTGTCTTTGATCAGGTTGGTAATGGTTTCCATGTCTTGCTCCTCTCTCGCCGCCGCAGGCGGCATATCGTATCAACAATTATACAGATTTTTAATTTGAAAACGGATGCCGTGGGCTGTTCCCCCCAACACCGTGCCCGTCAAGATCATAGCTGGCAGCACCCGATTCCAGTGCCCCGGGATACGCCAGGCTCTAGCGGCGATGCGTTACATACTTGCTCTGTTGGTCTCCACTCGAGCTGTATATGTTTTTCCGTTCCGTGCACGTGCACGAGTCGGTGTAAAAAGAAAAGCGAAACAATATCGCTCATTAGCATTGTTAGTATAATCTGTGTCCGTTTCTTTTGCAATTATAAGATATGACAAAAAAATAACAATTTTTTGTAGAATTTGAAAAATGCCACGCAATACACCTACCGGTTCAGCTTTGCGAAATTTCAATGCAAGGCCGCAGGCTGCATGGTCGATCGCAGTTGTCACCTCCCGTTTTCAGGAAAGGCGAATCCGACGCACAGATTCGCCAAGACATCTCCACACCAAAGGAATCCGGTTCAGATACGCACTTCCCTCCCCGCCGATCATTTCAATAACATCAGGATCACGCCGTAGATCACCGATGCCAGTGTCCCGAAGGTAATGACCGGCCCGGCCACGGTGAACATCTTCGCCGCCATACCGGTGACGAAGCCCTCGGACTTGAAATCCAGTGCCGGTGAGGTCACTGCGTTGGAAAAGCCGGTAATGGGCACCAGCGTTCCCGCGCCGCCGAAGCGGGCCAGCTTGTTGTAGAGATTCAGTCCCGTCAGCAATGAGGACAGGGCCACCAGCGAACAGGAGGTAGCTGTGCCCGCGTCCTCCTTGGGCAGGCCCAGAGACATCCAGCCGTCCAGAACGGCCTGTCCCAGAGCGCAGATGGCCCCACCCACGAGAAAGGCCAGACACACGTCCTTCCCCAAGGGGGACTTTTTCATTTTCCGCTGCACATACTGTTGGTATTCCCGGGGCGTCATATCCATAGTACAACCTCTTTTCACAAGTTTTCCATAGTTTCCCCATTCCGGCGAAAAGTATGTGAAATTTCTTGCAATGCAGTCTGAAAAGCGGTAAACTGTTGACCATGATTCCAAAAGGAGGGCATTTTTATGAAAACCGTCCGGCCGCTGGGGCTGTACATCCACATCCCCTTCTGCAAGGCCAAATGCGTCTACTGCGACTTCTACTCCCTGCCCCATGGCGAGGACCGCATGGACGCCTATACCGACGCCCTCTGCGCCCATTTGACAGAAGCCGCGCCGCTGGCCGCGTCTCATACGGTGGATACCGTATACTTCGGCGGCGGCACTCCCAGCTACTTAGGAGAAAAGCGCCTGTGCAAAATTTTAAAGGTCATCGAAAAGCGCTATCAAGTGGCCCGTGACGCGGAGATCACTCTGGAGGCCAACCCGGACTCCGCCGGGGATTGGAAAGCTCTCCGCGCCCTGCGGCGCTGCGGCTTCAACCGGATCTCCTTGGGGATGCAGTCCGCCTGCGACGAGGAGCTGCGAACCATCGGCCGGGTCCACACCATGGAGCAGGTCCAACAGGCGGTGGAGGCTGCCCGGAAAGCCAAGATTCAAAATCTGTCGCTGGACCTCATTTACGGTCTGCCCCACCAGACACAGGAGCGATGGATGGAAAATCTCGCCGCTGCCGTAGCTCTGAACCCGGAGCATCTGAGCTGCTACGGCCTGAAGGTAGAGGAAGGGACGCCTCTCTTTGCCATAAAGGACACCGCCGGTCTGCCGGGAGACGAGGAACAGGCGGATATGTACCTGCAAACCGTGGAATTTTTGAAGCAGTACGGCTATGAGCAGTACGAAATTTCCAACTTCGCCAAGCCGGGCCGGGAATCCCGGCATAACCTGAAATATTGGAAGCTTCAGGAATACGCCGGCTTTGGCCCCGGCGCCCACAGCGATTTCGGCGGCGTCCGGTATGCCTACGAAAAAGACTTGGACGCCTACATCGCCGCCGCACACGGCGGACAGTTCCGCTTTTCCGAAAACACCGTCATCCCTCCCAGAGACCGGGACGTGGAGTGGGTGATGCTGGGTGCGCGACTAATCTCCGGTCTGGATCCCAAGGATTACGAAGCCCAGTTCCGCCGCCGGTTTGATCCGATTTTCCTGCCGTTTCTGCAAAAGTGCGAGGTCGCCGGCTATGCTGTGTCGGAAAACGGTGTGTGGCATCTGACCCCCAAGGGCTTTTTAGTATCTAATCAGATCATCGGCGGGCTGCTGGATGCTCAGGCTGCGGAAAAGCAGCGCCGGGCAGACGCGGCGGCCCGGGGCGATTTCCGGGTCAATCTGGACTGACCCGCAGCCAAACGGCACTGCCGATCCTATGAAAGGATGATTTTCTATGTACGTTTACACGCCGGGGCAGTGGGCCCTGCTGTTCTTCTTCTATTGCTTCTGCGGCTGGGTCTGGGAATCCTGTTATGTCTCCGCCAAGCAGCGTCATTGGGTGAACCGGGGCTTTCTCCATGGGCCGCTGCTGCCGATCTATGGCTCCGGGGCCATCATCATTCTGTTTGCCACCCTGCCGGTGGCGGACAACTTCTGGCTGGTCTATTTTCTGGGTATGCTGGCCGCTACGGCGCTGGAATATGTGGTAGGCGCCGTAATGGAGCAGCTTTTCAAGGTCCGCTACTGGGATTACACCAAGCAGCCCTTTAACCTCCACGGCTACATCTGCCTGACCAGTTCGATCGCCTGGGGCTTTTTCTCCGATCTGCTGATCTATGTCATCCATCCCCCCATCGACAAGCTGCTCCATAAGCTCCCGGCCCTGCTGGTGAATCCTCTGGCCGCAGTGATCGCCGTGCTGTTCATCATGGATACGGTAAAGTCCACCAAGGCCGCCATCGACCTGCGGGAGGTCCTTACCAAGCTTACCGAGGAAAACGCAGAGCTGCGGCGGCTGGCCAAAAAGGCCGAGGCCGCCCAGGCCCGCACTGCCGAGGAACTGCAGGCTTTCCGGGAAAAGACCTCTCTGGACAGATACCTGCTGCAGTCCTATCTGGCTGACGAACTGGAAGCCCACCGCACCGCCAAGCAGGTCCGGAAGCAGCGCCGCCGGGCGGCTCTGGAAAACGCCTTCCGCCGCCGGGTGGAATCCAAGCTGGAAATCCTGGCCAATATCGCCCAGGCTTTGGAAAAGACCCGCGCCGCGCTGGACGATGGCATCGACGAACCCGGCGAGCAGGAGCTTGCCAAGCATCGGGAGGAGCTGGACGCCCTCATCGCTGCCGTCCGCCAGAGAGAAGCGCAGGTCCGCACCCGCTCCATCCAGCGCTACGAAACCGCTTTGCGGGTCCTCCGGGCCAACCCCTCCGCCAAGGCTAAGGCGGAACTGGGCGAAGCCTTTGACTCCCTGCGGAAGCTTTTGGAAAAATGAGCCAATATTTGACAGGCGTTCCCGAATGGAACGCCTGTGAGGCTGTCGATAAAGTGATAAATTTTCCGCGACGGTAAGGAAGGGTGTGCGCGGGAAACCCAAGAAGGGTGTCCCGCGCCATTAAAATCCTAAGTTTTCAGAACTTTTATGAAGTTCTGAAAACTTGCTCAGCGGGGAGAAAAGACTTTTTCGACACGCTGAGGCGTTCCCTCCGGGAACGCCTGTTTTTTATGTTCGCCGCCGTATAAAGTTCAGGTCCGGGGACATACTACCTGACGGCGTAAGCCAAAATTTTTCTCATGCAGGAGGAACGAATCATGAAGGACTGCACCAACGGCGGCTGCCAGTGCACCCCCAATCAGAGCATCAGCTGCACCGTCAACAACTGCGCGCACCACTGCCAGGACTCCAATTACTGCGGCCTGACCTCCATTCGGGTCGGCACTCACGAGGCTAACCCCACCGAGATCAAGTGCACCGACTGCCAGAGCTTTGAGCTGAAATAACGGCTCCCTCCCCTCCGCCGTCGGGCCAAAAATCCTTTGACCCACCGGCGGAGGTCCGTACATACGCGAAAGGAAGGTGGCGTGATGGCTTCAAAATGGCCCGCCCGGATCGCCGGCGGTGCAGCTGGTCTTGCCAACGGTCTGTTCGGCGGGGGCGGCGGTATGGTATTTCTCCCCATTCTCTCCCGTTGGGGCAATCTGAAGTCCCGGCAGCTCTATGCCACCTGTGTGGCGGTCATTTTCCCGGTGTGCGCCGTGTCCGCCGCCATGTACCTCTGGCAGGGCGGGATGGATTGGGCCTCCGCCCTGCCCTATCTGGCGGGTGGACTGCTGGGGGGATGGCTGGGTGGAAAGCTCTACGGCAGAGTGTCCACCAAAATTCTGAAGTGGATCTTCGCCGCCTTTCTCTTTTACGCGGGGGTGAGGTATCTGCTGTGACGGACTGGCTGCTCCCCTTTCTCTGCGGGCTGGGGGCTGCGGTGATCTCCGCGTGGGGCGTGGGCGGCGGAACGCTGCTGCTGTTGGTGATGACACTGTTTTTAGGCGTGGACCAGCGAACGGCCCAGGGCATCAATCTGCTGTTCTTCCTGCCCACAGCCATTTCCGCCCTGCTGTGCCACTGGCAGAAGGGATATCTGGATACACCCACATGGAAGGCCGCCGTCCCCGTGGCTGTCCCGGCGGCACTTGCAGGAGCATGGATCGCCACAGCGGTGGATGTGGACCTGCTGCGCCGCCCCTTCGGTATCTACCTGCTGCTCTCCGGTCTTTCGCTGATTTTCCCCCAAAAGGATCATAAAACCCCCGGCGGCTGAACTCAGCCGCCGGGGGTCATTCGTTTCATTTAGAGGGGATCACTTTTCCACGGCCTCGGTCAGTTCCAGCGTCACCGTCAGGATCTCGCCGCGGCGCCAAAGGGTCAACGTCATCTCGTCTCCCACATGGTGCTGCCACCGGGCCCGCAGCAGATCCGCACTGCTGAGGGTCTCCTTGCCGTCCGCCGCCAGAAGATAATCCCCGGCCCGGACGCCGGCCCGGTCCGCCGCGCCGCCCGCCGTGACCTCCTTCACCTGAATGCCCCACAGGTGCTCCGCCAGCTGGTCCGGCACTTGCAGAACGGAAACGCCCAGCAGCGGCTCCGGCTGAGGCTCGCCGTAGATCAGCAGATCATTGACCACCCGCTCCGCCTGCACGGAGGGAATGGCAAAGCCAAGACCCTCCACCGTGGAATATCGGGCATACAGCTTCATAAAGTTGATACCCACTACCTGCCCGTAACTGTCGATGAGCGGGCCGCCGGAGTTGCCGTTGTTCAGCGCCGCATTGGTCTGGATCAGCGGCATGGAGGTCCGGCTGGTAAGCTGGATCTCCCGGTTGACGGAGGAAACGATACCATCCGTGAAGGTGCCGCCCATCTCAATGTCCAGGGGCGTACCGATGGCGTACACAGGGTCGCCTACGGACAAAGCGTCGGAATTTCCGAATTCCGCAAAGGGAAGAGCCTCCTCCGCATTGATCTTCAGCACCGCCAGATCGTACCCGGCGTCGCTGGCGATATACTTCGCCGCATAGGGCCGTCCTCCGGACAGCAGCACCGTGCAGCTCTTGCCCCCGGCTACCACATGGTGGTTGGTGAGGATGTAGCCGTCCTCCCGGAAGATCACACCGGTTCCCACAGACATCCGGCCGCCGTCCAGATCCACCGCCACCGTGACCACGGCGCCGCTTACCTTCCGGTAAACCTCCTGAGCCGAAAGCGCATGGCTGCGGTCCTTCGCCAGTTCCAGACGGGCGTCTGCATCCGGTTCCACAGTGGGAATGGTAATGGGGGCATCCTCATCCTCCTGATCCTGATCGTAGTAGTAATAATCATCCTCGCCCCAGTCATCAGGCATTTGCAATTCCCATATCAGCCACCGCACCCCCGCCGTCAGCAAAGCGATTACCGCCGCTACGGCCAGAAGAATCAACAGCCCCTTCCACACCCGGCGCTTTTTCCTCCGAGGTCTGGGTGTTGGCTCTGTGGGTACAGGCTCCACGGCCCCCGGCAAAGGCCGGGAATAGATCTCCACGATCTCCGCGGGGAAATCTCTGCTGTATTCCTCGATGACTTCTCCCCGCGTCTGCAGGGTCCTGCGCTCGCTCATAGTACCTCTTTACTCCACCCGCAGAGAAAACGTGAAGGTGGTCACGCCATTCTCGCTGGTGACATTGATTTCTTCCTTGTGCTGCTGCAAAATGGTCTTGACGATATACAGGCCCAAGCCATAGCCGTCCTTATCCTCGCTGCGGGACTTGTCGCTTTTGTGGAACCGCTCAAACAGCAGCGGCAGCTCCTCCGCCGGGATGGTCTCGCCCACGTTCCGGACAGTGATCCGGGCCTTGCCGTCCATCATGGCCACACCCAAATAGAGGGTGGAGCCCTCCCGCGCAAATTTGGCGGCATTTTCCAGCAGGTTGTAAATAACCTGGGTGATCATATCGTTGTCGCCCAGCACCAAAATTGGCTCATCGGGAATATCCGCTTCCACATCCAGATGCCGGTCATTGATCTTCTTCTCCATGGAGATCAGTACCCGGCGCATAGACTCGCACACATCGAAATGATTGCCGTTGCGCAGGGGATCGATAGCCTGCAGCTGGCTGACATCCAGCATCCGCCGCACAAGGCGGCTGAGACGGCGGCTCTCGTTGGCGATGATCCGCAGATACTGCTTTTCATTCTCAGGCGGGATGGTACCGTCCAAAATGCCGTCCGTATACCCGGCGATGGTGGTCATAGGGGTTTTCAGCTCGTGGGAGATGTTGGCGATGAACTCCCGGCGCTGACGCTCCGTCTGCTGCAAGGACTCTGCCATATTATTAAAGGAAGCCGCCAGCTCGCCGATCTCGTCCTCCCGGCCGTAGTCATTCATGCGAACATCAAAATCACCGTCGGCATACTGCCGGGTGGCAGCAGCCATTTCCCGGATGGGCTTGATCTGCCGCATGGTGGTGATGGAGGACGCCATAAAGGAGATCATCAGCACCACGAAGCCCGTCATCATCAGCAGTCCCGCAAAGGCCCGCCACAGATTATCAACGGAATCCGAGGCGCAGACGGTGAACACCGCCCCCAGGACCTCCCCGGTGGTCGGGTTCACCACGGACACGCCGCCCACAAACTGCTTGCTGGCATAGATCTGGTCCAGACGGCTCCGCCCGGCCCAGGTGCCGTCTGCGGAGACCTTGTCCATCACCGATGACGGAATGGTGACGGGCCGGCCCTCCATAGTGGCATCCGTGGACAGGAGGACATGTCCATCCATATCGCACACCAGAATATCCATTTCGGAGATCACGGCGGCAGTGGCCGCCAGCTGACGGAACTGCTCGTCCTTCTGCAATTCCTCCATAGAGAGATAGCGGCCGGTCTCCAGATACCGCACGGACAGCTTGCTCACCGCCATCGCCCGGACCATCAGCTCATCGGTTTTCTGCCCCCGGGCATAGGAATAGCTCAGGGAAAAAAAGGACACGCCCAACAGCACCAGCGTCAGGAACACCATGCCCACGGTGACGGCCATCTGCCGCCAATAAAGCCCGTGAAACCGCTCGCGGAACCAATCCTTCATATTACTTCGCCTTGTCTGCCGTCTGGCCGCCAACGGTCTCGAACTTATAGCCCACGCCCCAGACGGTTTTCAGCGCCCACTGGTCGCTGACGCCCTCTACCTTTTCTCGCAGGCGCTTGATATGCACGTCCACGGTGCGGCTGTCGCCAAAATAGTCGAAGCCCCACACCTCGTCCAAAAGCTGGTTGCGGGTGTAGACCCGGTTGGGGGTGGAGGCCAGATGGTACAGCAGTTCCAGCTCCTTGGGGGGCGTGTCGATCTTTTTGCCATCCACGATCAGCTCATAGGAATCCAGATCAATGGTCAGCTTGTCGAAATGGAGTTTCTTGCTGGTGTCGTTGGGGATCTCCGTCCGCCGCAGAACGGCATTGATCCGGGCGATCAGCTCCTTCATCTCAAAGGGCTTGACGATGTAGTCATCCGCGCCCATTTCAAGGCCCTGGATCCGGTCAAAGACCTCGCTCTTGGCCGTCAGCATGATGATGGGCACCTTGCTGGTCTCCCGGATCTTGGCGCAGACCGCCCAGCCATCCATCACGGGCAGCATGATGTCCAACAGGATCAGGTCCGGCTCCTTCTTCTGGAACTCCTCCAGTGCTTTGCCGCCGTCCCCGGCAATGCGGACGTCAAAGCCTTCCTTTACCAGATACATGTGGATCAGGTCGGAGATATTCTTATCGTCTTCTACAACCAGAATGTTGCGTCCCATAGGGTCTCCTCCGTTCTGCGGGGCCTTCCGGTCCCGTTTCTTATGTTCTTCTCTACTTTATATTACCCTAAACTTCGTCAGGGTGTTGAACGTTTTGTAAATCTTGCGCCATTTCAGCCGCCGGTCAGCCGATTTCCGTCATCGCCCGGCAGTAGTGGCCCGCTCCCTGAGCGGAGATCACAAATTCCCGCAGGCCCGCGGCAGAGGCAGTGGTCCCCAGCCAGACAGACACATCCCCCCGCCGGGCCGACACCCGCTTCATCAGTGCAGAGGCGTTGGAGCTGCTTTCCAGCTTGTAATGCGACCGGTCCATCGATGGTGTCAGGCACCGCCAGCCGACCTCCTCCAAGGCCTGCAGCTCCGTCTCCTCCGCATCCGGCACGTAGGCCAGCCGGGTCTTTCCCAGAGTGGCCCGGTACAGGGCTTCATTGCCCCGCCGCAGCTGCTCCGCCGTGTCCTCGCCGCTCTCCGCCAGTATGCCCACCGCATGACCGGAGGCAGCCATCCGCCGCAGCAGTTCGCCGTTGGATTCCAGGAAGTCCGGCGTACAGTAGAAGGTGGCCCAGCCGTTAGCACGGTCCAAGGCGTCCAGCAGCCCGGAGGTCCGCTGATCCGCTTCCAGACACAGATGGATTCTGGCCCCCCGCGTCGGTGCGGAGGGTGTAACCGGTACATTGGGCGTGGTACTGGACGTGGCATCCCTGTTATACGCGTTGTAGCGCTCTTCCATATTGTAGGTCGCCGCATTGGCAAAATCCTTGGCGCTCATGCCGAAATCCGGAGACCGCAGCCACACCAGATAGCCGTTGGTCACATCTGTCACGGAATATTGCAGGCCGAAAAAGTTTGCGACGGTAGACGCCGGGACAAACACCAGTCCGCCGGACTGAATGACGCCGGGGGTGAACAGACTGCCGCTGCTGTCCTGCGCCGTACCCTTGGCCCAGTCAAACAGCATGGCCCGGCGGTCCTTTTCCAGCACCGTCATCTTTTTTGCGGTATTGTTGATGACAGAGATCCCCAGATTGGTGAATACAGAGGCCGGTACATACAGATAGCCGTTGGCCCAGAAGGGCATGGTGGCATCCGTCACCGGCAGAACGCTTTCCTCTGCCGCCACGAAATACACACTGCCCGCCGCTTTGGCCGGAAAAGCCAATTGAAACAGCAGCAAGCAGCACAGTAGACCCATGGCCCATCGCTTTTTCATCAGCAGTTCCCCCTTTGCGGCAGTTTTTTAATAAAATATTTTACCACATTTGCTTCTGTCTTGTAAAGTCCGTGACTCAGCCGTTGAAGACCTCCACCGTCACGCCGGTATAGTAGTGGGTCAGGATAGTCTGATAGTCCGCGCCGCTCTCCGCCATGGCGTCCGCGCCGTATTGACTGAGGCCCACGCCGTGGCCGTAGCCGGTGACGTAAAACGCAAAATTGCCGTCCTGCAATTCCCATTCAAAGCAGGCGGAACGCAGCCCCAGCGCGGCGCGCACCGTACCGCCCCGGACCGTCACGCCCCCCACCTCCACCGTCTCCACGCTGCCGGCGCTGTCCCGGATAGGATCTTTCAGCCAGCTTTTCTTGTCCCCGGAGAGATCGGCAGAGGGGATCTTCGCCAGCAGCTTTTCCTTCAGCGCCGCCGGGGTAAAGTCTACGCGGCTGTAATAATTGGGGATGGTCTCCTTGGCTTCGGGGGAATCCACCGGCTTCAGGTAGGGCAGATCGTTCTGCCACACCTGTCCCGCAGCTCGGGTCAGCCCTGCGGAGCTGGAATGGAACACCGCCAGAATCGGAATGCCGCCATAGAGGATAGCCTCCCCATCGGTAGACGTCACCGCATCACGGACCTTTTTCTCATAAGCGTCCGCCTGTGCCCCCCAGTTGGCCCGGGCCTGCTCCATGGCGATATACGCCTGACAGCAGGTAGAGTCCGTGCAGATGTCCGCCGTGTCCCCGTGGTTGCTGCCAGCTGTCAGCTTGTAAAGGGTATAGGTACGGGCTGCCACCGCCTGAGCCTTCAGCGCCTCCTCTGCAAAGGACGCCGGCATCTCTGCCGCCGTGACGCCCACCAGATAGTCCGCCAGCGTCATTTCCCGCACAGTCTCTCCGTCCAGCACCCGCAGGGTCCGGTCCGCGTCATAAACAGCCTTTACCGCAGGCTGGACCGGAGCCGTCTGCTCCGTCCGGGGTAATTCCGTATACTCCGGCACCTCCGCCGGTTCCCGGGCTACGGCCAAGGGCAGCAGAAACAGCCCCAGCAGCGCCGCCACCGAGGTCAAAGCCGTATTTTTCCAAAGCTGCATAGCGATTCCTCCTTTGCTTGTCCAATCTATGCGGCCATCAACAAAAACATGTGCCCCGGTGCAACGTTCTGCACACAAAAACCGGCAGACGCTCCGCACGTCTGCCGGTTTTTCAAGGAAACCAATTATTTTTACTGTATGATTGCTGATACGGTATCCGCAGTCCCGTGCCGCCGCTCACTCCGCCATCAGGCTGTCATTTTCCATGATGAAGGGCCGGGTGGTATCCTGTCCCCAGGAGGTATCGTACTTTGCCATCAGATAATCGCGCAGTTCCGCCCGATTTTGCAGCTTTACCAGCCGGTACGGTTCCTGAAAAGCAACCTTCTCGATCAGACAGAAGCTCCCGTCCTCCACAGGCAGCAGCACCCCAACATGCCCCACAAACAGCGTATTCTCCGTGTCCGAGAACCTGTCATGCAGGACAACGGAGATCAGCCGGGCGGGGCTGTCCGAGAATGCGACGCCCCGGGCGGCCCAGCCCGCCTGAAGCGTCTGGGCCTGCTCGTCCACATCCGTACTGTCTGCGGCGGGCACCGGCGCAAACAGCGCGCAGAATTTGGCAGTGCTGTCTCCGCAGAGAACGGCGGGATCTTCGGTCAGCGTTTCCAAATCCAGAAAAAGCGTATCCTCTCCCTGAGTCTTCGGCTGATCCGCTCCGACGGTGACGAACTCACCGAACAGGCTGAATGCCGTAATGCGGCAGTTATAGCCGGGGAAGTCACCGTTTTTCTCCGCCCACAGATCCTGCATCTCATAGGGATCGTACTTGGTGTCGGTGGGGACAGCGCGCTCAAAGCCGTTCGTCAGCCATTCACTCTTAACACTGGCGTTGAACTGGTCCACCCGGTCAAAAAGGCCGCGGATCCGGGTCTCGTCTATGCCCGCGTTCTCAAGCAGCCGGGAGAGCAGAGCACGGGAATCCTCGTCCGTCAGATTGGCGTATTCGACAGGTTCCGACGTCGGCTGCGGGACGTCCGGCTCTGTTTTTCCGCCGCAGCCGGCAAGGGAGGCAAGGATGAGGCTGACAGCCGCAAGGATCGCCAGCAGATGGTTTTTCCGATTCATAAATTACGTTACCTTTCCTGTGTTCGTCCATTCTGCGGTGCAGAACAGAGCGCATCATACGTCCTTATACTATGCACATATTGGCGAAAAATATCTATACAGAATTCCGGGGACCACCCTGACCGCTGCGGTTTCCTCCTGTTTTCCCATAAGATCTGCCGCATACGGACAGCGCATACCGCAAACGAAATGTGCATGAAGTTTTCGTGCACCATTTCCGGTTGCCCCGCAGGGGCGAGGAAATGGCACATTTCTTATTTTGCTACACTTTTGCATAGCAAAAAAGGAACACCACCCTGACGGATGGTGTTTCTATTTGGTGCCGGTGGTGGGACTCGAACCCACACGGTATCGCTACCAACGGATTTTGAGTCCGTCACGTCTACCAATTCCATCACACCGGCATTAACGTTGTTCATTATATCGGATGAATGGCCAAAATTCAAGAGGAATTTATGTTTTCGCCGTAAAATCCCTGATTCTGCTGGAAGAATGGCGGTTCCCTCTTGTAAAGAACGAAAAATAGGAGTATTATGCTTATAATTGTACCAACAACACAAAGGACGGATCAAACTATGAGTTACACAAAAATCGCGAAAATTTTTGCAGACAGCGAAGCGCTCTCCGGCCAGACCGTTTCCGTGGGCGGCTGGGTCCGCACCATCCGGGATCTGAAGGGCTTCGGCTTCATCGAGCTGAATGACGGCTCCTGCTTCCGCAATCTTCAGGTGGTGATGGAGGCAGAGGCCCTCTCTAACTATAAGGACATCGCCGCCCAGAACGTAGGCGCGGCTCTGATCGTCACCGGCGTTGTGACCCTGACACCGGATGCCAAGCAGCCTCTGGAGCTGAAGGCCACCGAGATCGCCGTGGAGGGCATCTCCACTCCGGACTATCCCCTGCAGAAAAAGCGCCACAGCGTAGAGTTCCTGCGGACTATCCAGCACCTGCGTCCCCGGACGAACCTGTTCTCCGCCACCTTCCGGGTGCGGAGCGCGGCGGCCTACGCCATCCACAAGTTCTTTCAGGATCGCGGCTTTGTCTACGCACAGACCCCCATCATCACCGCCAGCGACTGCGAGGGCGCCGGCGAGATGTTCCAGGTGACCACGCTGGACCTGAACAACGTCCCTAAGACGGAGGACGGTCAGGTGGATTACAGTCAGGACTTCTTCGGCAAGAAGACCAGCCTGACGGTGTCCGGCCAGCTGAACGCCGAGAACTTTGCCATGGCCTTTGGCAATGTCTATACCTTTGGTCCTACCTTCCGTGCGGAGAATTCCAACACCCAGCGTCACGCCGCTGAGTTCTGGATGGTGGAGCCTGAGATGGCCTTCACCGATCTGAACGGCTATATGGATACCGCCGAGGACATGATCAAGTATATCATCCGCTATGTGATGGAGCAGTGCCCTCAGGAGATGGACTTCTTCAACCAGTTCGTGGATAAGGGCCTGCGGGAGCGTCTGGAGCATGTGGCCTCCTCCGACTTCGGCCGGGTGAGCTACACAGAAGCGGTGGACCTGCTGAAAAAGAGCGGTGAGAAGTTCGACTATCCCGTGGATTGGGGTATCGACCTGCAGACCGAGCATGAGCGCTACCTGACGGAGCACATCTTCAAGCGTCCCGTATTCGTCACCGACTATCCCAAGGACATCAAGGCCTTCTATATGCGCCTGAACGATGACGGCAAAACCGTGGCCGCGGCGGACTGCCTGGTGCCTGGCATTGGCGAGATCATCGGCGGCAGCCAGCGCGAGGAGCGTCTGGATGTGCTGGAAGCCCGCATCAAGGAGCTGGGCATGAATCCGGAGGATTACAAGTATTACTGCGACCTGCGGCGCTACGGCTCCTGCCGTCACGCAGGCTACGGCTTGGGCTTCGAGCGGATGGTGATGTATCTCACCGGTGTGAACAACATCCGCGACGTGGAACTGCATCCCCGCACTGTGGGCAGCGCAGATTTCTGATCAACCGCATACCGAAAAGCGGTCCTTCCGAAAAAAGGGGCCGCTTTTTCTCCCGTATGCACAAATTTCTTTGGAAAACCTCAATTTTTTCAGAGATTCCGCCATACGCGGACAGTTGACATTCCGCGGTGCATATGATAGGATACGGCTATCTTCAACAACGGAATACCGGCAATGGAAGCCCATAGGAAAACGATGCAAGTCTACCGAAGGAGTAAAACTCTCAGGTGTCCGCCGTGCGGACAGGACTATGGGTGGATGCGGCTCTGGAGAATCCCGGCTCACCGGGTACCGAAGGTGAAAGGCGGCATGACCGCTGAATCTCTCAGGTAAAAGGACAGAGTGATCTGACGCAGCGGCAGGCAGGGCGGAGAGATCCGTCAGGCAGGCCGCAGGCTTCACCGTTTGCGGCGGGGCTGCGTCGATCTCCTGTACTGCGTTCTTCGGAGCGGCTGCATTGCCAGCCGCTCCGTTTTTATCACCGCGGCAAAGATCCCGCCGTCGGTGAAACCGTGTGCAGGAGGAAAAAACTATGGAATCGATCGTCGCAAAACTGGACGCTGCGCTTTATCCCGCTGTATGCAGCGTCAACACGTACCTGTCCAACTACATTCTGGTCTTTCTGCTGGTGGCTGTCGGCCTGTGGTACAGCATCAAGACCCGCTTTGTTCAGGTCCGCTGCTTCGGTGAGGGTATGCGCAGAGTGTTCGGCAATCTGACCCTCAACGGCAAAAAGCATGACAGCGGCATGAGCTCCTTCCAGGCCTTGGCCACTGCCATTGCCGCCCAGGTGGGCACCGGCAACATCGTAGGCGCATCCGGCGCTATTCTGACCGGCGGCCCCGGCGCCATCTTCTGGATGTGGGTCATTGCCTTCTTCGGCATGGCCACCATCTATGCTGAAGCCACGCTGGCCATCAAGACCCGGATCAAGGCAGTAGACGGCACCATCCACGGCGGCCCCGTCTACTACATCACCACCGCTTTCAAGGGCGGCTTCGGCAAGTTCCTGGCCACCTTCTTCGCCGTGGCCATCATCCTGGCTCTGGGCTTCATGGGCTGCATGGTGCAGTCCAACTCCATCGGCGAGTGCTTCCAGACCGCTTTTGGCATCCCCTCCTGGATCGTGGGCGTGGCGCTGGTCATCATCTGCGGCATCATTTTCCTGGGCGGCGTTCAGCGGCTGGCTGCCGTTACGGAAAAAATCGTCCCCATTATGGCGGCAATCTTCCTGCTGGGCGGTCTGGTCATCCTGATCTTCCGCATCCGGTACGTCCCCGCCACCTTCGGCATGATCTTCAAGTACGCCTTTGAGCCTCAGGCCATCGTGGGCGGTTCTTTCGGCTACGCCATCAAGCAGGCCATCTCTCAGGGCGCCAAGCGTGGTCTGTTCTCCAACGAGGCCGGTATGGGCTCTACCCCCCATGCCCACGCTCAGGCCAACGTGAAGGATCCTCACGAGCAGGGCGTTGTGGCGATGATCGGTGTGTTCATCGACACCTTCGTGGTGCTGACCCTCAACGCGCTGGTCATCATCTGCACCCTCTACACCGCCGATGGCCCTCTGGCAAACGGCTATGTGGGGGATGTGACCTCCGTGCTCAGCAAGACCAATCTGGCCCAGACCGCCTTCGGCTCCGTGATGGGAGCCAGCCTCGGCGCCAAGTTCGTGGCTATCTGCCTGTTCTTTTTCGCTTTCTCCACGGTTCTGAGCTGGAACCTGTTCGGCAAGATCAACGCCATCTGGCTTTTCGGCAAGAAGAACCCCAAGGCCTGCACCGTGATCTACACCCTCATCGCCCTGGTGTTCATCCTGATGGGTACCATGATGAGCAACGATCTGGTGTGGGAGCTGACGGATATGTTCAACAACCTCATGGTCATTCCCAACGTCATCGCCCTGTTCGCCCTGACCAAAATGGTAGTCGGCAGCGCGGAAAGCAAGATCGCACAGTAAATGAGAGCGATCTGTATTGTGCTTATTTACTTTCAAAAAACGTTATAAAAAAGAAACAGGACATTCATATAAGAATGTCCTGTTTCTTCTTGGCGGAGATGGAGGGATTTGAACCCCCGCACGCCTTGCGGCGCCTACCGGATTTCGAATCCGGACCCTTCAGCCACTTGGGTACATCTCCAAATAAAACCGTTCGCCTGCCGCATAGGCGGTCAAATCAAGACGCCGTGCGGACTGCGTTTGTTATTATGACATATTTTTGCGGCTATTGCAAGAGAAATACTTGCACGGTGAAAGAATACAGCATAGAATGAGCGTATCTTATCTGCGCGGATGGTAAAGGAGGAAGTGCTATGGCCCTGCGGGTCTATATTCTTGGCGACGCCGTAACTTACCAAAACTATGCACTGGCGGTGGAACGTGCCGGAGGGATTCCCTGCTTCGGGAGCCGGCCGGCGGACTGCGACTGTTTGCTGCTGCCCGGCGGTGGGGACATGGAATCCTGGCGTTACGGCCAGAAAAACACAGCCTGCCGGGATCTGGAGCCGGAACGGGACACGCTGGAACTGGAGCTGCTGGCGGATTTTACGGCCCTTGGCAAGCCGGTCCTGGGTATATGCCGGGGAATGCAGACCATCAATGTGTTTTTCGGCGGCGATCTGGTGCAGGACTGGCCAGGACACAGTGCCATAGAAGGCGTTGACCGGCTCCACAGCGTCCAAAATGCACCGTCCTTTCTGCGGGAGCTATACGGAGAGCGCTGTATGGTCAACAGTTGCCACCACCAGATCATTGGCCGCCTGGGAACCGGTTTGGAGGTTTTGCAACGGGCGGAGGACGGCGTAGTAGAGGCCTTCCGACACAAAACCTTGCCGGTTTGGGGGATCCAATGGCACCCGGAACGGCTGACAGCGGACTGCCAAACGGGCACGGTGGACGGACTGGCGGTATACCGGGCGTTTCTATCTCAGGCAGCCTTGTAAGAGCTCTGCCTGTTAACCGCAGGCCGTATCCGGATCGGACAGGAACTGTGCACCACGATCCACCAATACGCGGAAAATCCGGTCGCAAAGATTTTCTGTAAAGGGTAAGATGAAGGGTAAACACCATTTCAGCGCAGCAAAAAATCCCTCAAAGCCTTGCGGCTCTAAGGGATTTGTTTGGTGGACGATACAGGACTCGAACCTGTGACCCCCTGCACGTCAAGCAGGTGCTCTAGCCAGCTGAGCTAATCGTCCGAAGCGGAACGTGTATATATTACATGAGTTCCGCCGCTTTGTCAAGCCTTTTTTCGTTTTTTCTCAAAAAGTTTTCCAAGGCGCTTTATGTCGGCAAATTTTTCCGACAGGCAGCTCCCTTTCAGCGCTTATTCCACGTTGAACTGCCGCAGGCCCGCCAGGTCTGTGACCGGCAGAGAGAACGCCAGCGCCTGGGCCTCGGTCTGCATTCCGGCCTTTTCCATAATGGCCTTCATGATGGGCTTCCGGGTCTCCGCCGAGGCGAGAATAAAGATCAGTTCCTTCTCCGACGCCAGCGACACGCCGAAGAATTTCTTCGCCAGCTCCGTTCCGGTCCCCTTTGCGTGGACCGCCGTGCCGCCGGTAGCCCCAGCCGCCCGGGCTGCGTCCATAACCTGATCCGTAGCGCCCTGATTGGCGATCACAACGATCAGCTCGTGGGTCAATTTCTTTTCCATGCGGTCCTCCGCCTCCCCCTGTAACAAATAATTTTTGGCAGACGCGCCGCCGATGCTGGACACCGGCACCGCCATCATAACGCCTCGGCCCGGAACATCCAGCCAGAGGTCCTTGGCAGCTTTCCGGAGCAGCCCCTTCCGGCTGGGCAGCATACACAGCAGCACTGCCTTTTCCGTAGCTTCCAGCCCCAGACAGTCTAAAACCTCAGTGGTGGCGGTGCCACGGCCCAGAGCCGTGAGCACCAGCGTTGCCCCCTGTTCCCGGAACCAAGCGGAGAAGTCTCCGCCCCGGCTCCGGTCCGTGATGGTAAGGATCAGATCAGCAGACATATAACTTCCCCCCTTACAGTTCGATGATCTCGTCGTCCGACGCCGGCATCTCCGGTGCAGGCGCGGCAGGTGCTTCCGCCGCGGCCTTCTTCAGCTTGAGCTGATAGACAAGGCCCAGCAGTTGGATGGTGATAAGCGGCGTCATGGCCACCATGGCCACTACGCCGAAAGCGTCTGTTACCACATTGCCGCCCAGGGTCTCACAGGCCCCCATAGCAAAGGGCAGCAGAAACGTGGCCGTCATGGGACCAGAGGCCACGCCGCCGGAGTCGAAGGCGATGGCGGTGAAGATCTTCGGCACCACGAAGGACAAGCCGATGGCGCACAGGTATCCCGGCACCAGCAGGACAAAAATAGAAACACCCGTCAGCACACGCAGCATGGCGAGACCAATGGACACCGCCACGCCGATGGACAGGCTGGTGCTCATGGCCTTGCCGGGGATGGCCCCGGAGGTCAGCTCCTCCACCTGCCGGTTCAGCACATGGACGGCAGGCTCCGCCTGCACGATGAACCAGCCCATCAGCATACCGATGGGGATCAAAACCCAGCTTTGCTCCAAAGCCGCGATCTGGCGGCCCAAATAGCTGCCGGCGGGTAAAAAGCCCACATTCACGCCGGTCATAAACAAAACCAAACCGATATAAGTATACAGGAGTCCCACAGTGATTTTCAACACATTTTTTCGAGGCAAATGCAGAGACGTCACCTGAAACACGGCGAAAAAGGCCGCAATTGGCGCCAGCGCCGCCCCCATTTCCTTTGCGTAGACCGGAAGGCCTTGGGCGAACAGCCGCCACAGCTCCCGGCTGTCCCCGGCCTCCGGCACTACGGAGGGCACATAGCTTCCCGCTGCCGGGTATGCCAGTGCCAGCGTCAGCACCGCCAGCACCGGCCCCACGGAGCACAGCGCCACCAGACCGAAGCTGTCCTCGCCAGCCTTGCCGTCGCTTCGGGTGGAGGACACGCCCAAGCCCAGCGCCATGATGAAAGGCACGGTCATAGGCCCGGTGGTCACGCCGCCGGAGTCAAATGCCACCGCCAGAAAATCCTTGGGGGCAAAGGCCGCCAGAGTAAAGATCACGATGTAGGACGCGATGAGCAGGCCGTTCAGCGGGATCTGGAACAGGATACGCAGCAGTGCTATCACCAGAAAGATCCCCACGCCCACGGCCACCGCCCCGATCAGGACGGCGTTGGGGATCCCCGGCACCTGCCCCGCCAAAACCTGAAGATCCGGTTCAGAAATGGTGACGATGATGCCGATGAGCAAGCTGACACACACCACCACCCACAGCTTCCGGGATTTGGTCATCTGTGCGCCCACCCGCTCACCAATGGGGAGCATGGCGGTATCCGCGCCCAGAGTAAACAGGCCCATACCCACGATCAGCAGCACGGCGCCTACCAAGAACGCCAGCAGCACGTCCGTTGGGACCGGAGCCGCGGTAAAACACAAGATCAGCACGATCAGGGTAATGGGCACCACGGAGGCCAGCGCCTCCCTCACCTTTTCACCCAATATCGTTTTCGTCTGGCCGATCTGGTCCCGCCACTTCTTCCGCAGTCCTGCAAACAAACGCACCGCCTCCTTCTCTGATGATCACTTGATGGATTTATCATACCATTTTTCACCTTAGCATCGCAACTTTTTGTCGGAATCTTTTCAAATTATTAACAATATATGTGAAAAGTGCTGTGCACGCCCTTGTTATTCCGCAAAAACTGCCCGGCTGTTGCCGGGCAGTTCCCTACTTGCTTCGTTCCTCCAGCGTTTTTGCCAGCTCTGCCGCAAACAGGCGGGCGGCCAGCTCCGCCTCCTCCGGGGCGTTTCCGGCGGTCCCCACCTCCACCAGCAGAGAACCTGTGGTGGCGTGTTGATTGTACCGGGAATTCCGCAGAAGCAGAGGCCGCATCAGCGTGGGATAGTCCGTCAGCGCCTGCTCCTGCACCGCCACCGCCAGCCGCAGATTCTCCATCCAGTCGGGATGGCTCAGTCCGCCGCCATCGCTGCCCATAATGAGGGAGAGCTGCGCCGCTGTCCCCAGCCCCTCGATCTCCGACACCACCTTCACCTGACTGCCGTCGGACGCCTCGATAGCGTCCCGGTGGACATCCAGCACGAAGCGGATAGATGGGTACTCTTTCAAATACCGGTCGATCCCCGCCAGAGAGCGGTCATAGGCCCCGGCGTACTCCGGATAGTCATACAGGGTCCGGTCATGGAGCACGGAGATCCCCGCCTGAGCAAATACCTCTGCCATGGCGTCCCCCATGCGAACCACATTGTACCGGGAGTCCGTGGTGCGGTGGTCCCCGGACCAGACGATGCCGTCATCCACCGCCGGAGTATAGCCCTCGCTGCCGTGGCTGTGCAGAATCAGGATCTGCGGCGCTTCGCCGGTCAGCTCCGCCGCGAAGGGCTTCAGCAGCTCCTCGTTGGAGAGGGTATATTGGGTGGTGTTTCGGATGTAGACCTTCCCGCAGACGGTGTAGCCGCTGGGGTCTGTGGGGATCAGGGTCTTTGCCGTCACGCCGTTGTCTGCCCCAGCTGTCACCGGAGCGGGCTGGGGCTCCTCCCGCACCGGCTGGGTCACAGGGGCGGGGCGTTCGTCCTCCGGTTCCTCCGCCGCCTGACGCCGCAGGTCGGAGATCTCCCCGCGGGCGGAAAGCAAGATCGGTGCCTGACTTAGCATCAGCATGGACGGCGCCGAAAGGCCGTCCCTCTGCCCCATGTCCCCTAACTGCCACTGGAGCAGCGCCAGTGGCAATTCCCTCTTCACGGCCATCCACGCTCCGGCGGCGTCAACGCTGCCCGCCGTGGCATAGACGGTCCACAGTGTCACACCCGCCAGCAGCAGCGCGCCCAACCGCTGAGAGAGCCTTGCAAACCTCTTTCGTTCCATTTGCTTCACCTCTTGGGACAACCTTATGCGCCACAAATCAAAAAAATGACCATCCAATGAAAAACCGCCCGACACATTTGTGCCGGACGTTCCTCTATCTCAATACCATTTATCCAAATTCATTCCGCGAGGCTTCGCATCAGGGCGATCTCTTTGGCATAGCCGGGCAGCTCATTGGGTGTTTCCAGGCAGAAGGGCAGATTTTTCAGCGCCGGATGATTCACCACCCGGGCCAGCGCCTCCTGTCCAATGCAGCCCTCCCCGATCCGGGCGTGGCGGTCCTTGTGGGCGCCGCAGGGATTCAGACTGTCATTCAAATGAATGGCCCGCAGCCGCTCCAGTCCGATGGCCCGGTCAAATTCCGTCAAAACGCCGTCCAGATCGTGAATGATGTCATACCCGGCGTCGGAAACGTGGCAGGTGTCCAGACAGACGCCCATCTTCCCCGTCAGCTCCACCCGATCCAGAATCTCCCTCAGTTCCTCAAAGCGTCCGCCTACCTCGCTGCCCTTCCCGGCCATGGTCTCCAGCAATACCGTTGTAGACTGTTCCGGGGTCAGGATGGCGTTGAGTCCTTCCGCGATATAGGTGATCCCGGCTTCGATCCCCTGTCCCACATGGCTGCCGGGGTGGAAATTGTAAAGCTGCCCCGGTATGTGCTCCATACGGCGCAGATCGTCCGCCATGGTGTCCCGTGCGAAAAGACGGTTTTGTTCCTCCGCGCCGCAGAGATTCAGGGTGTACGGGGCATGGGCGATGATCGGTGCGAAGCAGTGCTCCTTCATGAGCGCCGCCAGCGCAGCCACGTCCGCCGGGTCCAGTTCCTTGGCCTTGCTCCCTCTGGGATTCCGGGTGAAAAACTGAAAGGTGTCCGCCCCCAGTTCCAACGCCTGCCGGCCCATAGCCAGAAAGCCCTTGGAGGATGATAAATGACAGCCGATGTGCAGCATAGAAACCTCCCGAAAAATAGTTTCTTCATTATAGCACATCGGCTGCCGCCTGTCACGGATCTTATTTACGGAGTCTCCGACTCTATCTCACCGTCCTGCGGCGTATCGGACAGAAACAGTTCCTCCGCCTGCCGCTGAACGGCGATCAGGTCCTCCCGGAGCTGTCGGAGCGTTTCTTCGGTATCTGTCAATGCGTTGAACAGAAGCAAGTATTCTTTCGTCAGTGTATGGTTCATATAGTATCCTTTCTTTTCCGAATGAATTGCAATTTCGGAATACGGCTCTATCATACAAAATTTCCGGCTGCTTTTATGTCGCATTTTGTCGAAGAGATATATTTTTTTGTCATCAAAGAGCATTATTTTCCCAAGCAAGCGGAAGCTTATCCCAAAAATCGGTTGCAGGTCCAGATGTCGGATGCTATGATAATAGGGCAAATGATCGTGCAAGGAGGCACTTATGAGTCCTGCGTCTACCGAACAATTCCTTTTGGAACAATATATCGGGCATCCCGCGTCCCAGCTTCAGGATCTGCGCAAAGCCCTCTACCAAAGCGTCTTTGGCTGCGGACACCTGATCACGGATACCTCTGCCGCCGCAGAAGGTATCCGGAGGGAGGCCGCGGAAGCCGGACCGTGCAGCCGGGGGATTGAAGCACTGGACGGTCCCTGGTCCCGGGTGCATCTGGGCGTTCTGGCAGACGGCCTGACCCCCGAAACGCTATCTCGCATGTTTGCCCGGTCTGCCGCTATGCCCCATGGGGATGCGGATGCCTTGCAGGAAAAGCTAACGGTCCTGCGGCGGCTGATTCACTCCGGCGCTCTGCCCTATTCCCCGGCAGAGGCCGATGCGGAACTGGATGACTGGCGAAAAAACGGTTTTCCCGCCTGCCGCCACTCCGAGGAATACCGGGCCGCCTACCGTCCAGCTTACCGGGTGCTGCACCGCACTTATGTCCGCCTGCTGCCGCTTCTGGCGGCCATTGACCGGGCCTTGGCGGAAAACCCTCGGGTCCTACTGGCCATTGAGGGCGGCGCCGCCAGCGGCAAAAGCACTCTGGCAGATCTGCTGACAGCGATTTATCCCGATACGGTGCTGTTCCACGCTGACGATTTCTTCCTTCGTCCGGAGCAACGGACCGCCGCGCGCTACGCCCAGCCCGGCGGCAATCTGGACCGGGAGCGGTTGGAATCGGAGATTCTGATTCCTATCAGTCGGAACAAAGCCGCCGTTTACCGTCCCTTCAACTGCCGCACCCTGTCCCTCCGGGAGCCGGTAACCGTCCTGCCGGGGCGGCTGAATATCGTGGAAGGCAGCTACAGCTTTCACCCGGAATTGGCCCGTTATTACGATCTGTCCGTCTTTTTGGACATTTCCCCGGAAACCCAGCGGAGCCGGATACTGAAGCGCAACGGTCCGGAGTGGGGTCAGCAGTTTTTTGACCGCTGGATCCCTCTGGAGCAGATCTATTTTCACGAAACAGATACCAAGGGCCGCTGTACGCTGGCTTTAAAGGAGGAAACACGATGAAGCTCGTTGTGATCGACGGCCAGAGCGGCCGCACAGGGGCGCTGCTGGTAGAACGGGTCCGGGCGGCGGGACTTCCCTTGGAGCTGTTGGCGGTAGGCACCAATGCCATCGCCACTGCCGCCATGATGAAGGCTGGGGCCCAGCGGGGCGCCACCGGAGAAAACCCGGTTCTGGTGGCCTGCCGGGATGCGGCCATCATCGCCGGTCCCATCGGTATTCTGATGGCGGATGCCCTCATGGGGGAGATCACCCCTGCTATGGCGGTGGCCGTGGGCCAGAGCCGGGCCCAGAAGGTACTGCTGCCGGTGAATTCCAACTGCGGCAAGATCGTGGTCGGCGTCCGGGACCTGACCCTCTCCCAGATCATGGATGAGGCGGTGGAGGTCCTGCGGGAACTGTGCGGTCTGTCCGCCCAGCCACTTTGAACGAAAAGTCAAAACCTCCGGCTAAGCCGGAGGCTTGAGTAAGCCCTATAAGGGCTTTATG